>ERZ1292645.192-Hain-H14-02um-R2-192-length-26686-cov-8_pt1 | contig 26686 bp, 25 predicted proteins | sample MGYA00564401_ERZ1292645 | MGnify/ENA primary metagenome ERZ1292645 (study PRJEB36523, sample SAMEA6512644) | groundwater metagenome | collected 2019-01-09 | study: AquaDiva: Metagenomics assemblies of 32 groundwater samples | reverse complement strand
CCTTGAGGCCGGCGTCCTTGAGCAGCTTCGCCGTGCCGCCGGTGGAAACGAGCGCCACGCCGAAGCGGGCCAAACTGTGCGCGAGTTCGACGACCCCGGTCTTGTCCGAGACGCTGATCAGCGCCTGCTTGATGACAGCCATGGTGGGGTAAGCGGTGAGCCGTCAGAGCCCCGCGCCCGGCATTCTACCGCTTACCGCTGACTGCTGACTGCTGACTGCTGACTGCTGACTGCTGACTGCTGACTGCTGACTGCTTACGGCTTCAAAACTTGATGCCGTGCACCTTCATCTTCTTGCGCAAGGTGTTGCGATTGATACCCAGCATCTCCGCGGCGTGGGTCTGATTGCCGCGCACCCGGTGCAGCACGCTTTCGAGCAGCGGCTTTTCGACGCAATTGATTACCATGTCATAGACCGTGCAGGGTTTTTCCCCGTCCAGGTCCCGGAAATAGCCCTCAATCGCCTTGCGCACCATGCGCGCCATTTCGTTTTCGTTGATCATGCTGCAAATTCCTCGACATAGGTCAGACGTTGCCCCCGGCCCGCGAGCTGCGTGAAAAACTCGTCCACCGCCGCCACTTGCTCGGCACGGGTCTCGAGCTGGTTCATGGCATGGCGGAATGACGCCGAGCCGGCCAAGCCCTTGGTGTACCAGGAAATATGCTTGCGCGCGACGCGCACCCCGGTGTGCTCGCCGTAGAACTCGTAGAGCGCGTGCAGATGCGCGACCAGCACGCGATGGATTTCTTCCACTGCCGGCGGCGGCAGCTGCTCACCGGTTTCCAGGTAATGTTCGATCTCGCGGAACATCCACGGCCGGCCCTGGGCGGCACGGCCGATCATCACTGCATCGGCCTTGGTGTGGTCCAGTACGCGCTTCACCTTCTCGGGCGTGGAGAGGTCGCCGTTGGCGATCACCGGAATGCTGACTTCGGCCTTGACCGCCGCGATGGTGTCGTACTCGGCCTCGCCGGAGAAACCGCAGGCGCGGGTGCGGCCGTGGATCGCGAGCGCGCTGACGCCGGCGTCTTCAGCGATCCTGGCAACCCGCAGCGCGTTCCGGTTGTCGCGGTCCCAGCCGGTGCGGATCTTGAGCGTAACCGGCACATCCACCGCCTCCACCACCGTATCGAGGATGCGCCCGACGAGCTGCTCGTCCTTGAGCAGGGCGGACCCCGCCATCACGTTGCACACCTTCTTCGCCGGGCAGCCCATGTTGATGTCGATGATCTGGGCGCCCTGATCAACGTTATACCGCGCCGCCTCCGCCAGCATCTGCGGATCGGCGCCCGCGATCTGCACCGCGATCGGCTCGACCTCGCCGTCGTGATTGGCGCGCCGGCGCGTTTTTTCCGAACCCCACAGCAGCGAGTTGCTCGCCACCATCTCGGAGACCGCCATGCCCGCACCCATGTGCTTGCACAGCTGTCGGAACGGGCGGTCGGTAACGCCCGCCATGGGCGCTACGATGAGGTTGTTCTTGAGTTGATACGGACCAATGTACATCGGTCGCGCGTTTTTTTCGGGGAAGGGCGACATTGTAATCGTTGTGTTCGTGCAAGAAAAGCAATTCCCGCTATTTTTTTGATCAGTGTTGCAGCGTATCCACACGCGCGCGCCGCGAGATCAAACCGCTTGCCGGAGTAAGCACTTATTAAGAAACATTCGAGCAGTGCTTGCGCGACAGCGCGTAACTTGCACGGGCAATACAGCGAATGGCGCGCGCCAACGCGCGCTGCTGGTCCTAACGTCGAGAATTTTCCGCGAACTCTCGGTCTCTGCGGTTAACCTGATGAATTTCCGGCCTAGTAGCCTGTCGGACTCAGCAATCCGACAGGCTGCTAACAGCAAAACCGCCTGAGGATCTGGGATGAAGGCACACCCATTGACCCGTCCCGCCCCACCGTTGGAGACGGCAGCGGGGTCGAACTCCTTTCCCTACAGTCATTTCTCAGCGTTTTGTTGCAGGCGGTTTTGCCTTAGAAGCTTGTCGGGCCAAAGTCCGACAAACTCCTAGCCGCGCGCGCCGAAGGTCATGCGCCGCACCACGAAGTTCTTGGCCGGCGGCGCGGCGCCGAGCAGCGCAAGCCCGAGGCCGCGCGCCAGCCGCAGCGGGGCGATATCGTTGGAGAACAGTCGCGCCAGCGTGTCGGTGAACCACACGCCGCCGCCACGGTCGAGCCGGCGGCGTGCACGGTAGGCCTCGAGCATCGCGGCCCCGCCGATCTCATCGCGCCCGCAGCCCTCGATCACGCTGGCGAGCTCCCAGGCATCGCGCAGGCCGAGGTTCAGCCCCTGCCCGGCGACCGGGTGCAGCGTCTGAGCGGCATTGCCGAGCGCGGCCATGCGCGGTGCCGCAATGCGCGTTGCCACCCTGAGCGCGAGCGGGAACCCGGCGCGGGCGCCGACTGCACTGAAAGCACCCAAACGTCGCCCGAAAGCGTGCTGCAGGCGTTGCAGGAATTCGGCTTCGGGCAGTGCGCACAATTGTTGTGCCTGTTCCGGCGTGGTGGTCCACACCAGGGCCAGCGCATCTCCCGCGGGCAGCAGCGCCAGCGGCCCGTCGGGGGTAAAGCGCTCGTAGGCGACGTTGCGGTGCGGCAGGCTGCTCGCCACCCGCGCGGTCACCGCGGCCTGGTGATAATCCCGGGTGCGCGCCTGAGCCATCGCCGCGATCGCTCCGCCGTCGGCCACGGCGAGCAGCCGGGCTGCGGCATGCTGGGTACCGTGACCGGCGTCGAAGTGCACGTGCGCCGCATCCGGCCCGGGGTCGAGCGCTGTTACCGTTGCCCCGGTCAGGCAATGGCAGAACCCCGCGTCGAGAGCGCGCGCAAGCGTGGTGGCAAGCCGGGCGTAGTCGAGCACGTAACCCAGCGCCGGCAGGCGAGCTTCCGCGGCCTCGAGCTCGACGCGCCCGAAGCCGCCGCGTTGCGAGACGTGGATACGCATGATCGGGGTGACCGGTGCCAGCGCATCCCACACCCCGAGCCGCTCCAGTATCAGCCGGCTGCCGTGGGAGAGCGCGATCGGGCGCGGGTCCGCGGGCGCGGCCTCCGGCCCCCGCGCTTCCAGCAGCCCGAGCCCAATCCCGCTGCCGCGCAGTGCGAGCGCCAGCGCCGCTCCGACCGGCCCGCCGCCCACGATCAGCACATCGTAATCAGGCATCGCGTGCGCTCATCAGGGCTTCTATGTCAGCTGGGCTCTTCGGGGCATCGCGGGTCAGCACCTCGGCACCCGCTTCGGTCACGAGCACATCGTCCTCGATGCGCACCCCGATGCCGGCAAAGCGCGGCGGCACTCCCTCGCCGGCACGTAGGTAGCAGCCCGGCTCGACCGTCAGCACCATGCCCGGGGCGAGCGCGCGCCACTGGCCGGCGCGCTTGTAGTCGCCCGCGTCGTGCACGTCGAGCCCCAGCCAATGTCCGGTGCGGTGCATGTAGAACTTCTTGTAGGCCTCGGTTTCCACCGCCTGCTCGACGCTGCCGGTGAGCAGCTTCAAGTCGATCAATCCCTGTGCCAGGGTGTTGACCGCCGCGCGGTGCGGCGCGTTCCACAAGTTGCCGGGCTTGACCGCGGCAATGGCCGCAGCCTGCGCCGCCAGCACCAGCTGGTAGATGTCGCGCTGCGGCCCGCTGAACTTGCCGTTGACCGGGAAAGTGCGCGTGATGTCCGTGGCGTAGCCGTCGAGCTCGCAGCCAGCATCAATCAGCAACAGCTCGCCATCTTTCAATACCCCGTCGTTCTGCACGTAATGCAGCACGCAGGCGCGTTCGCCGCCGGCGACGATCGGAGTGTAGGCGGGCGCTTGCGCGCCGTGGCGCCGGAACTCGTGCAGCAGCTCGGCCTCGATTTCGAACTCGGCCTGGCCCGGCCGTGCCGCGCGCATGGCGCGACGGTGCGCGCCGGCAGAGATCGCCGCGGCGCGGCGCATCACGGCGAGTTCTTCCGGCCCTTTGATGAGCCGCATCTCATCGAGCAGCGCGTGCACGTCCTTGACTTCACTCGGCGCGGTGACGCCGCTGCGCGCCCGGTCGCGCAGTTGATTGATCCAGACCATGACGCGCGCGTCCCACGCTACGTCCGCGCCGATATGGCAGTAGAGCGCGGCCTGATCGGCGATGAGCTCCGGCATCAGCGCGTCGAGCTTGGCGATGGAGTGCGCCTCATCGAAGCCGAACGCAGCGCGCGCCGCTTCCGGACCATGGCGGAAGCCGTCCCAGATCTCGCTCTCGGGGTCCTTGTCGCGGCAGAACAGGAGGCTCTTCGTAGGTTCGCCCGCGACGACCACCAGCACCGCCCCGGGCTCGCGAAAACCGGTGAGATAGTAAAAATAACTGTCGTAGCGGTACGGGTAATGCGAATCACGGTTGCGCGCGCGCTCTGAGGCGGTCGGCACGACCGCCACGCCGGCCCGCATCGCGGCTGCGAGTCTCGCGCGCCGCCGCTGGTGGACGCTCATATCCATGTTAGCCGTCATCGTTCACCGCGATTATAAACGCCGCCGCTGCGAGCCACACCGCCCGCTACCGGTTGCCGTTCGAGACCAGCGCGCATTCCAGATCGGCGAGACGCTGCGGCGTGCCGATATCGATCCACAGCCCGCGATGGTGCTCGCCGCTCACGCGGCGTTGCGCCAGCGCCGGATTGAGCAGCGCAACGAGCGGCCATTTGCTCCCGCGCGCCACCTGAGCAAACAATATGGGCGCATAGACCCCGATGCCGCTGAAAGTGAGTCGCTGCGTCTCCTCCACCGTCACCATCCCCTCGCGCAGGCAGAAATCGCCCGCCGGGTGGTGCGGCGGGTTGTCCACCAGCACGAGGTGGGCGGAAAGTTTGCCGCCGGCCAGCGCCGCCGCCGCCGGCCTCAGGCGCGCAAAATCGAAGTCGCTGTAGACATCGCTGTTGACCACCGCGAACGGGGCAGTGCCGAGCAGCGGCAGCGCATAGGCGATGCCGCCGCCAGTCGCAAGCGCGGTGCGTTCGCGCGAATAGGCGATGCGCACGCCGAACCTCGTCCCGTCTCCCAGTTGCTCTTCGATCATGCCGCCCAGATGCGAGACGTTCACCACCAGATCGGCGAATCCCGCGCGCGCCAGGCGCTCGATCAGGCGCACGATCAGCGGCCGGCCGCCGGCCTCGAGCAGGGCCTTGGGCACGCGGTCGGTGAGCGGTCGCATGCGCTCGCCGCGCCCGGCGGCGAGGATCATGACTTTCATTTCCTATTTCCCATTTCCCATCATCGCCGGCTGGCGCTTCTCCAGCTGGTCGAACAGCCGCGCGAGCGGCGCGAGCTCGCGGTAGCGTTCGCACACGGCGCGCGCGTAGCGCAGAAAGCGCGGCGTATCCTCGAGGTAGCCCGGCTTGCCGTCACGGTAATGGATGCGGGCAAAGATGCCGAGCACCTTGAGGTGGCGCTGCAGGCCCATCCACTCGAAGTCGCGGTAGAACGCGCTGAACTCCAGATCGACCGGCAGCCCCCTGCGCTTCGCCATTTCCCAGTAGCGCACCGTCCAGTCGATCACGCGCTGCTCCTCCCAGCTCACGAACGCATCGCGCGTGAGCGATACCACGTCGTAGCTGATCGGACCGTACACCGCGTCCTGAAAATCGATCACTCCGGGATTGGGATCGGCGATCATCAGATTGCGCGGCATGTAGTCGCGATGCACGTATACCGCCGGCTGCGCCAGGTTGCGCGTGATGATCAGCGTCAGCATTTCGGCGAGCGTCTGCTGCTGCGCGGCGGGAAGCGTCAGCCCGAGATGGCGCGCGACATACCATTCCGGAAAAAGATTGCACTCGCGCCTGAGCAGCGCTTCATCGTACGGCGGCAGCTCGCCGGCGCGGCTCGCGAGCTGCCACTTGAGCAGCGCCGCGATCGCGTCGCCGAACAAGCGATCGGCGTTGTCCTCGTTGAGCGCTGCGAGATAGGAGGTATCCCCGAAATCGGTGAGCAGCAGAAATCCCCGCTCCAGATCCTGTGCGATCACCTGCGGCGCGTTCACTCCCGCGGCGCGCAGCAGCGCCGCGACGCGCACGAACGGACGGCAGTCCTCGCGCTCCGGCGGCGCGTCCATCACGATCCAGGAGTGTCCGCCCGTGGCTATGCGAAAATAGCGGCGGTAGCTTGCGTCCACGGACGCGGGCTGCAACGAAAACGAACTCGCCGCAAACCGCGCGGCGAGCCATTCCCTCAACTGCTCCAACCGGGTATCGGATGTCGCCGGCAAGCCGATTGCCTTCAGCGGTGAATTGTGCGATTTTAGCACTTCGCTCCTGCAGCCCTTCCCGATGCATAAGCTGGAAATAACACGCATCTCGCTCGCCGTCTTATGCGCATTGCCGCTCATAGCCGGCGCGCAGCAAGGCCTGAAGCTCAAGCCGCAGCCGACCTTGATCCTCATTCCTCCGACCCTCAAGGAGGAAGTGCCGACTTTTCTGGAGGCCGACAAGTTGCAGGGGCACAACGACAAGGAGACCGAAGCCGAAGGCGATGCGCGGCTGCGCAAGCGCGGACAGGCGATCTTCGCCGACCGGCTGCGCTATGACAAGCCTGAAGACGAGGTCACCGCCGAGGGCAACGTGCGCATCGAGCAGGGGGCCGATGTAACGGAAGGCACCCGGCTCAGGTTCAATCTCGAGACCGAGCGCGGGTTCATGGAGAATCCGCGCTATACCCTGCACAAGAGTCCCGATCTGAGTGGACAACGGCAGCCGTTCCGCGATACCGACGCGCGCGGCACCGCGGAGCGGATGTTGTTCGAAGGCCCCAAGCAATACCGTGCGCAGCGTGCGGAATACACCACCTGCGGGCCGGGCAACGACGACTGGTACGTGCGCGCGGGCGATCTGCAAATTGACAAAAACCGCGATGTTGGCACCGCGCGCGACGCGAGCATCGTGTTCAAGGGCGTTCCGATCTTCTATTCGCCGTACCTCTCGTTCTCGCTGAACCAGGAGCGCAAGTCGGGGTTTCTCACGCCGAGCTACGGCAGCACCACCCAGGGCGGCGCGGAGTTGACTGTACCCTACTACTGGAACATCGCGCCTAATCGGGACGCTACCATTTCACCACGGATGATGACGCGGCGTGGTGTGCAGTTGCTCACCGAGTTTCGCTATCTCGATCCGACTTATCAGGGTGAGACGCGCGTCGAGCTGCTGCCGAACGACGCCGCCCGCAACGGTACGGAGCGGCATGCGTTCTTTATCAAGCATACCCAGACGCTACCGTACGGCTGGTCCGGCGCGCTCAACCTGCAAGGGGTTTCCGACGGCACCTACTTCGCCGACCTCTCGACGCAGATCGCGGCGACATCCCAGGTGCTGTTGCCGCGCGAGGGCTCGCTCAGCCGGGGCGGCATCTGGGGCGGCATCGGCACCTATGGCTTCAGCGCCCTGGTGCAGCGCTGGCAGACGCTGCAGGTCGACCCGCTGGCGCCGGTCACCCCGCCCTACAACCGCGTGCCGCAGTTGACGCTCACCGCTACGCGCCAGGATGTGCTGCGCTCCGACTTCGATTTCGTTGGGGAGTTCGTAGGTTTCAATCATCCCACCCAGGTCAACGGCAGGCGGGTGGTGGCCTACCCGAGTCTCAGCGTTCCGCTGCAGACCGCCTACGCCTACCTCACGCCCAAACTGGGCCTCACCCTGACTCACTACTCCATCGACCCCAACACCGCCAACTTCACCGATCAGACCCGCACGCTGCCGATCTTCACCGCCGACGGTGGTGTTGTGTTCGAACGGCCGACCACCTTCGGCGGCGCGCCGTTCCTGCAGACCCTGGAACCCCGGCTCTACTACGTCTACATTCCGCTCCGCGACCAGAGCCGCATCCCGGTGTTCGACAGCGGCCAGCAGGACATCAACTTCGCGACCATCTACTCGGAAAATCAGTTTGCCGGCTGGGATCGCATCAACGACGCCAATCAGGTGACGCTCGGTGTTACCTCGCGCTTTCTCAGTACCGATACCGGTGCCGAGCGGCTGCGCGTGGGCGTGGCGCAGCGTTACTACCTCGCCACCCAGAGCGTGACCCTGCCGGGGGTCCCGGTGCGCACCAGTACCAGTTCCGACCTGCTTGCCGCGATCTCCGGCACGGTCGCGCCGCACTGGGTGGCGGAGGCGGGCTGGCAGTACAGCACCCACTTCTCGCAGACGCAGAAGTTAAACGTCGGCACCCGCTATCAACCCGCGCCGGGCAAGGTCCTCAACCTGACGTACCGCGAGACGCTCAACTCCATCCGGCAGACCGACGTCTCCAGTCAATGGCCCCTCGGGAAGGGATGGACCGGCCTCGCGCGCTGGAATTACTCGCTGCGCGAGCAGCGCATGCTCGAGGGGTTGATCGGCGCGGAGTACAACGGCGGTTGCTGGGTGCTGCGCGTGGTCGCCCAGCGCTTCGCCACCACCACCCAGCAGGCAGCGACCACGTTCTTTGTGCAGCTCGAACTGAACGGGGTGTCGCGCATCGGCTCTAACCCGCTGGACACGTTGAACCGCAATATCGGCGGTTATGTCAGAGCGGACCCCCGTTCTCCCCAGCCCGGGGAGCCGCAGACCCCGTATTACTGATCCCGTCCACCGGTCCCGGACCGAAATTGGCATGGTGTTTTCGCGCATGACCCCCCTCTCGCGCACGCTGGCGCTCGTCGCCGCGTTCGCGTGCGCGGCACCGGCCGCGTTGGCGCAGAAACCGCGGCCCATCGTCGTGCTTGACCGCATCGTGGCGGTGGTGAACGACGAGGTGATCACGCGCAACGATCTCGAAGAGCGTACCAAGCTCGCGACCGCGCAGCTCAAACAGCAAGGCACGCCGCCGCCACCGCGCGAGGTGCTGGAGAAGCAGATCCTGGAGCGCATGATCACCGACCGCGTGCAGCTGCAGTTTGCCAAGGAAACCGGACTGCGCGTGGACGACGCGGAACTCGACCGGGCCATCAACCGCATCGCGCAGGAGAACAAACTCACGCTGCAGCAGCTGCGCGGAGCGCTCGATAAGGACGGTATCCCGTTCCCCAAGTTCCGGGAGGACATCCGCAACGAGATCATCATGGCGCGGTTGCGGGAGCGCGAAGTCGAGAACCGAATCACGATCACCGAGGGCGAGGTCGACAACTTCATCAAGACCCAGCAGGCACAGGAGGGCCGCGGTGACGAGTACAGCCTGTCCCACATTCTGGTGACCGTTCCCGAGAACGCGAGCCCGGAGCAGATCCAGGGCCGCCACGCACGCGCCGAGCAGGCGCTGGCTCAACTCAGGTCCGGCGGCGACTTCCGCCAGGCCGCGGCAACCTTTTCGGAAGCGCCCGACGCGCTGCAGGGCGGCGCGATGGGCTGGCGCGAGGCGGCGAGGCTGCCAACGCTGTTCGTCGAGGCGCTGAAGGCGATGCAGGTCGGAGCGGTGAGCGCCGTCCTGCGCAGCGCCAACGGGTTTCATATCCTCAGGCTTAACGACAAGCGCGGCAGCACCTCGCCCGTGATCGTGCGCCAGACCCGCGCACGGCATATCCTGATCAAGACCAACGACTTGGTCTCCGAGGCCGAAGCGCGCAGGCGCCTGGTGAGCCTCAAGGAGCGGCTCGACAACAAGGCTGACTTCGCGGAGCTGGCTCGCCTCCATTCCGAGGACGCCAGTGGCGCGAAAGGCGGCGATCTGGGATGGCTCACGCCGGGCGACACGGTGCCCGAATTCGAGCGCGAAATGGATGCGCTCAAGCCGGGGGAAATCAGCGCCTCGATCAAGACGCAGTTCGGCTGGCACCTGATCCAGGTGCTGGAGCGGCGCAACGAAGACCTGTCGCGCGAGCGCCAGCGGCTCGCGGCAAGGATGGCGCTGCGCGCGCGCAAGTCCGATGAGTCCTACCAGGAGTGGGTGCGGCAGCTGCGCGACAAGGCCTACGTCCAGCACCGCCTCGAAGAAAGATAGTGTTGAGTTTTGAGTGCCAAGTGCTAAGTTATCGTCCTTGCGGTCGATTGACACTCAGGTAACTCAACATTCAGCACTCAAAACTTAACACTCCTCTGATCGCCGTGACGGCGGGCGAGCCCGCAGGCATCGGGCCCGATCTGTGCGTGCGGCTGGCGCGCCGGCGCCTGCCGGCGCGCATCGTGGTGGTGGCCGACCGCGAGCTGCTCAAGGGCCGCGCGCGCAAGCTCGGCGTGCCGCTCAAGGTCGCGGATTTTCTTGCAGACAAAACCACGGCGCACGGCGCCGGCACGCTCGTAGTGCGTCACGTCCCGCTCGCGGCGCCGGCGGTTGCGGGGCAACTCAATCCCGCCAATAGCGCCTACGTGCTGCGCACCCTGGAAGTCGCCGCCGACGGGTGCCGCGAGGGCATTTTCGACGCAATGGTCACGGCGCCGGTGCAAAAAAGCGTGATCAACGATGCTGGCGTCGCCTTCACAGGACACACCGAGTTTCTCGCCGCGCACACCGGGGCCCAGCACGTGGTGATGATGCTGGTGGGCGGCGGCATGCGGGTGGCGCTCGCCACCACCCACGTCGCACTCAAGGAAGTAGCGCGGAACCTCACGCGCGAGGGGCTGGAGCGGACGTTGCGCGTCGTGCGGCGCGGCCTCATCGAGCGTTTCGCGATCGCGCGCCCGCGCATCGCGGTGACCGGACTCAATCCGCACTCCGGCGAAGCGGGCCATCTCGGACGCGAGGAGATCGAAATCATCATGCCGGTGCTGCAGCAGCTGCGCAAACAGGGCTTCGATCTCGCCGGGCCGCTGCCGGCCGACACCTTGTTCAACCCGAAACGGCTCAAGGGTTGCGACTGCGTGCTCGCGATGTACCACGACCAGGGCCTGCCGGTACTCAAGTACGCGAGCTTCGGCGCCGGCGTCAACGTCACCCTCGGACTGCCCATCATCCGCACTTCGGTGGATCACGGCACCGCGCTCGAACTCGCCGGCACCGGCAAGGCCAAGGTCGGCAGCCTGATCGAAGCGGTCAAGCTCGCCGCCGGGATCGCCGTCCTCGGGCGCCGGTACCGGCGTGCATCCTGAGGCGCCCGCGCGGGGCGATTGCGTGACGCGCCACCATCCCCGCAAGCGTTTTGGGCAGAATTTCCTGGTTGACGAATCGGTCATCGCCGCCATTGTCACCGCCGTCGGGCCGCAACCGCGGGACCTCATGGTGGAGATCGGCCCGGGGCTCGGCGCGCTCACCCGGCCGCTGTCCGCGCGAGTCGAGCGCCTGCATGTGATCGAGATCGACCGCGACATCGTTGCACGCCTGCGCACGATCTATGCCGAGGAGCGTGTGACGATACACGAAGGCGATGCCCTCAAGTTCGATTTTGCGGCGCTCGGCGCCGGGCTGCGCGTGGTCGGCAATCTGCCGTACAACATCTCCACCCCGCTGCTGTTCCATCTCGCCGAAAGCGCCTCGGCCATTCGCGATATCCACGTCATGCTGCAGAAGGAGGTGGTGGAACGCATGGTCGCTGCGCCGTCCTCTGCCGACTACGGGCGGCTGTCGGTGATGCTGCAGTACCGCTTCGAGATGGAGCGCATCATCACCGTTCCGGCGGCGGCGTTCCGCCCCGCACCCAAGGTCGAATCGGCGGTGGCGCGAATGGTCCCGTTCGCGCGGCTGCCGCACCCCGCGCGCGATGAAGCATGGTTCGGGAAGATCGTCGCTGCCGCCTTTGCACAGCGCCGCAAGACGCTGCGCAATGCGCTCAGGAACTATTTCAGAGGCGAGGACTTCAGCCGGCTCGGGGTGGATGCGGGCTTGCGCGCGCAGGACCTGCGGATCGCGGATTTCGTGCGCCTCGCTGATGACGCCATGCAGTCCGCTTAGGCTGCTTTCCTCTGGATGAACTCGATCTTGTAGCCGTCGGGGTCTTCGACGAAGGCGATCACGGTGGTGCCGTGCTTCATCGGGCCGGCCTCGCGCGTGACCTTGCCGCCCTGCTTCCTCACCTCTTCGCACGCCCGGGAGGCGTCCTCGACCTCGATCGCCACGTGCCCGTAGCCGGTGCCGAGATCGTACGATCGGGTGTCCCAGTTGTGGGTGAGCTCGAGCACCGCCGTCTTGGATTCGTCGTCGTAGCCGACAAAGGCGTTGGTGAAGCGGCCGCCGGGATAATCCGTCTTGCGCAGCAGCTTCATGCCGAGCACCTTGGTGTAGAACTCGATCGAGCGCTCGAGGTCGCCGACGCGGATCATGGTGTGCAGAATACGCATACGCTCAGTGTTGAGTGTTGAGTGTTGAATTTTGAGTAAGGAGCATCGGACGGGCAAGAGTCGCTGAATCCAACTCAACATTAAGCACTCAAAACTCAAAACTTTAGATTTCCACCATCTCGAAATCTTCCTTGCGCGCACCGCATTCAGGACAAGTCCAGTTCATGGGCAGGTCTTCCCACTTGGTACCGGGCGCGATGCCTTCTTCCGGCAGCCCTGCGGCCTCATCGTAGATGAAACCGCAGATCAGGCACATGTAAGTCTTGTAAACCTGGGTGTCGGCAGTGGTCATGCAGGCGTCTGTTTTAAGCTAAAATCGAATTTTAACGATTCCCTCCGTCCGCGACCAACCGCGCGGGCGCCGAAGATTCCTTAGAGCTCCTGACATAATGAAACGCGCGTGCGTTGCGAGCCAGAATTGGCGATGGCGCGAAGCGAGGCGCAGCCAATATTTCCCATATTGGCAAGCCTCGCGACAAAGCCAGCGGCGATTGTGGCCGCAACCCCTTGGGGCTGGCGCGATTTTGGCCTATGGGCTGTGGCCGGCCAATAACTTGGGGTGGGCAAGCGGCATGTCCGGTTTTGCGCCCCGAGCCAAAATCGTGACAGCGCAGCGTGTGTTTCATTATGTTAGGAGCTCTTAGCATGTCCGATCTTCCGCCCATCGTTCTGGTGTTCGCCGCGACCGATCCGAGCGGCGGCGCGGGACTGCAGGCAGACATCATGACGCTCTCCAGCATGGGCTGCCATCCATTGTCGGTCGTCACGGCAGTCACCATCCAGGACACGATGGGCGTGGACGACGTCTCGCCGATCGACGCCGAGTGGGTCGCCGACCAGGCGCGTTGCGTGCTCGAAGACATGCCGGTCGCCGCGTTCAAGATCGGGCTCCTCGGCAGCGTGGAGCAGATCGCCGCGATCGCGGAGGTGGTCTCCGATTATCCGGAGGTGCCGCTGGTGCTCGATCCAGTGCTCGCGTCGGGCCGCGGCGACGAGCTGGTCTCCGAAGAGATGGTGAACGCATTAAGAGAGCTGCTCATCCCGCAGACCACCATACTCACTCCTAACGGCCTGGAAGCGCGGCGGCTCGCGGCCGATGACTCCGACGAGCGCGACCCTCCCGAACTCGCCGAATGCGCGCGGCGGCTGATCGCTACCGGCTGCGAGTATGTGCTCATCACCGGCACCCACGAGAACACACCGCAGGTCGTGAACACCCTTTACGGCCAGAACGGCGTGGTGCACAGCGACACCTGGCAGCGCCTGCCGGGCTCCTATCACGGCTCGGGTTGCACGCTCGCGTCCGCCATCGCCGCCACCATCGCCAACGGACTGGAGATCAGCGACGCGGTGAAGGACGCGCAGGAGTATACCTGGCAGACGCTCAAAGCCGCGTTCCGTCCCGGTATGGGCCAGCACATTCCGGATCGCCTGTTCTGGGCGCGCAAGGAAGAACAAACCGATGATAGCGGCGGTTAAGGGTCTCTACGCCGTCACGCCCGACATCGCCGATACTCCCGAGCTGCTCGCCAAGGTCGAGGCGGCGCTTGCCGGCGGCGCACGCCTGCTGCAGTACCGCAGCAAGACCGCAAGCGCGGCGCTGAGACTGGTGCAGGCGCGGGCGCTGCTCGCGTTGTGCTGGGAATACCACGTCCCGCTGATCATTAACGATCACCTCGAACTGGCGCTGGCACTGGACGCGGACGGCCTGCACCTGGGCAGTGAGGACGGCTCGCTTGCCGAAGCGCGCGGCCGTCTCGGACCGGACAGATTCCTCGGCGCGTCCTGTTACAACCGGCTCGACAACGCGCTCAACGCCGCCCGTATCGGCGCGAGCTATGTCGGGTTCGGCAGCTTCTTCCCCTCCAGCGTTAAGCCGGATGCGGTGCGCGCGCCGCTTGAGCTGTTGAGTGAAGCGAAGCGAAAACTCAAACTGCCGGTGGTGGCAATCGGCGGCATCACGCTCGATAATGCGCCGCAACTGATCGCCGCGGGCGCCGACAGCGTGGCGGTCATCTCGGCTCTGTTCGAGGCGCCCGACGTCAAGCTTGCAGCGCAGCGCTTCAGAGCCTTGTTCGGCAGACCATCATGAAACGCAGCCAGAAACTGTTCCAGCACGCACAACTTTTCATTCCCGCCGGCGTCAATTCCCCGGTGCGGGCGTTCCGCTCGGTCGGCGGGACTCCCCTTTTCATCCGGCGCGGCAAGGGTGCGCAGGTGTGGGACGCCGACGGCCATGCCTACATTGACTATGTCGGCTCGTGGGGACCGCTCATCGTCGGTCACGCTCATCCCGAGGTGGTGAAAGCCGTGCAGCAGGCGGCCGAGCGGGGCCTGTCCTTCGGCGCGCCGACCGAGCAGGAAGTCGAGATGGCGGAACTCCTGTGCAGGCTCGTGCCCGCGCTCGAGCAGGTGCGGCTCACCAGTTCAGGGACCGAAGCGACGATGAGCGCGATCCGGCTTGCGCGCGGGTTTACCGGCAGGGCCAAGATCGTCAAGTTCGAGGGCTGTTATCACGGCCACGCCGATGCGCTGCTCGTCAAAGCGGGATCGGGCGCGCTCACCTTCGGCCAGCCGAGCTCGGCCGGCGTACCGGCTGAAACCGCAGCACACACCCTCGTGCTCGACTACAACAACGAGATTGCACTGGAGAAAACCTTCGAGCGCGAAAGCAACGCGATCGCGGCGGTGATCGTCGAGCCGGTCGCCGGCAACATGAACCTAGTCACGCCGCGGCCGGGCTTTCTTGAAACACTACGAAGGCTTTGTACGAAACACGGCGCGGTGCTGATATTCGACGAAGTGATGACCGGCTTTCGCGTCGCGCTCGGCGGCGCGCAGAGCCTCTACGGCATCAAGCCCGACCTCACCACGCTCGGCAAGGTGATCGGCGGCGGCATGCCGGTCGGCGCCTTCGGCGGGCGCCGCGACATCATGCAGGAGATTGCCCCGCTTGGACCCGTCTATCAGGCGGGCACGCTCTCCGGCAATCCAGTGGCGATTGCGGCAGGACTCGCAACGCTCAAGCTCATCCAGGCGCCGGGATTCTTCGACCGGCTTGCCGCAACCGCGCGCTCACTGTGCGAAGGCCTGTCCGTTGCGGCGCAGGAACACCGTGTTTCTTTCGCCGCGCAGAGCGTCGGCGGCATGTTCGGCATCTACTTCCGCGAAACCCCGCCCACCACCTACGCCGAGGTCATGCAGTGCGACAAGGGGAGGTTCGACCGCTTCTTCCATGGCATGCTCGCGGAGGGAATTTATCTCGCTCCTTCCGCCTACGAAGCGGGGTTCGTGTCCTCAGCGCACGGCTCCGTCGAGATCGAAAAAACGGTCAATGCCGCGAAAAAAGTGATCGCGTCGCTGCGTTAGCGGTCTCTGGGAGCTGCTCGCAGGAGTGCAGGCCTGTCGAAACCGGACAGCCGTTCAGCGCAGCCCGGCGATGTATTCGGCAACCGCCGCGATCTCCTTGTCGGAGAGCTTCTCGGCCACCGCGCGCATCATGCGGTTGGGATCGTTGGCGCGCTCGCCGGAGCGGAACCCCTTGAGTTGAGCGGCGGTATACTCGGCGAACTGTCCGGCGAGCCGCGGGAACTGCGCCGGCACACCCACGCCGTTCGGGCTATGGCACGAGGCACAGGCTGCTATTCCCTTGGACAGTATGCCGCCGCGGTAGATGGCCTGTCCGAGCTTGACCAGCTTTGCATCGCGCGCAGCGCGCGGTTTGGGTTTCTGGCTTTCGAAGTAGGCCGCGAGATGGCGCATGTCATCGGCCGAAAGCTGGGCCACCATACCGGCCATCACGGCGTTCAGCCGCTCGGCCGGCTTGCCGTCCTGCGGCTTGAAGTTCTTGAGCTGCTTCAGCGTGTACTCGGCATGCTGGCCGGCGAGGATGGGGTTGGCGGCCTGGGTGCTGTTGCCATCCATTGCGTGACAGGCGGCGCACACTTGAGTGACGATCGGTTGTGCCTGCGACTGGGCTGCCTGCGGGAGGGTTTGGGCGTAAGCAACTGAGGAAGCGAGTACGCCGGCGGTCAGCGTTACGGGCCAACGGAAGTTCATGCGGGTTCCTTTGTTTGCTGCGCGTTATCGGACGGAGCGTGTATTGTATAGTAAGCCTCTGCTCGCGCGCCAGTTTCGGGTGTGATAACAAGAACCTATGTCACTTTTCGCGCACGCCGAGTGGTTTCGCACCGTCCACCATCCGCAAGATCTTCCGGCCGGCTGCGGCGCCGAAGTCGCGTTTGCCGGGCGCTCCAATGCCGGCAAGTCGAGCGCGATCAACGCGCTCGTCAACCGTCAGCGGCTTGCCTTCGTGAGCAGGACCCCAGGGCGCACGCAAACCATAAACTTTTTCAGCCTAGGCAGCGGGTGTTTTCTCGTGGACCTGCCGGGATACGGCTACGCCGCAGTGCCGCAGCGGAAACGCGAACACTGGGGTGAATTAATCAGCGCTTACCTCAAGACCCGCGGATGCCTGCGTGGACTGGTCCTGATCACTGACGTGCGCCGGCCGCTGACAGCACTCGACCGCCAGCTCATCGAGTGGTTCGCAGCGACCACAAAGCCCGTCCACGTGCTGCTGGCCAAGGCGGACAAGCTCTCTCGCTCCCAAGCCGCGCTCGCGCTCAAACGAGCCGACGGCGCCCTGCGCCGTGATTATCCCGAATTATCCTTGCAGCTCTTCTCGAGCACGACGCGCGAGGGTGTGGTCGCGGCGCAACAGGTGATCAGCGGCTGGATGCAATAAAAAACCCCCGGTTAAAGGGGAGTAAAACCGGGGGTGAAAGCCTTAATTAGGATTAAGGCGCCCGCTCAGGGAGGAGAAGCGGGAGACGACTCAACATCGTCTATGGTTTAGGACGACTATAATTGCTAATAGTTCCCTGCCCAGCCCACTAAAATTCGGCGTTTTTTCATTAGGTTAAAATCATGCCCCCTCTCGGCGAATTTCCGCGGCGGCGCCTGCGGAGAATGCGGCGCGACGCGTTCTCGCGCCGCCTCATGCGCGAGCACCGGCTGACTACCGATGACCTCATCTACCCGGTGTTCGTGATCGAGGGCAAGAATCGAACCGAGCCCGTGCCGTCCATGCCGGGCATCCAGCGCTACACCATCGACCGGCTGCTGCCGCACGCCGAGCAATGCCTGAAGCTCGGGATCCCCGCCCTCGCGGTTTTTCCCATGATCGCGAAGCAACTGAAGACCGCGGACGGGCGCGAAGCGACGAACCCGAGGGGGCTGGTGCCGCGCTCGGTGGCGGCGCTCAAGAAGCGGTTTCCCGAACTGGGCGTCATCACCGACGTTGCGCTCGATCCTTATACGACGCACGGCCAGGACGGCGTGCCCGACCGCACGGGTTACGTGCTCAACGATGAAACCATCGCCGTTCTGGAGAAGCAGGCGTTGACCTGCGCCGCAGCCGGAGTGGACGTGGTGGCGCCTTCCGACATGATGGACGGCCGCATCGGCGCGATCCGTGCCGCGCTCGACAAGCACAAGTTCATCCACACCCGCATCCTCGCCTATTCCGCGAAGTACGCTTCCGGTTTCTATGGGCCGTTCCGCGACGCGGTGGGCTCGGCGAAAGCGCTCGGGCGCGGCAGCAAACACACCTACCAGATGGACTATGCGAACAGCGACGAAGCGCTGTGGGAGGTCGGGCTCGATCTCAGGGAAGGCGCCGACATGGTGATGGTCAAGCCGGGGCTGCCCTACCTTGACATCGTGCGCCGCGTGAAGGACCAGTTCCGGGCACCCACCTTCGTCTACCAGGTCAGCGGCGAGTACTCGATGCTGAAGGCCGCCGCCGCGCGCGGCTGGGTCGACGAGCAGCCGTGCGTCATGGAAGTGCTTACGGCCTTCAAACGCGCTGGCGCCGACGGCGTGCTCACCTACTACGCGTTCGAAGTCGCGCGCTGGCTCAAGGCGGGCGGCTGATCTCAGGCCGCCGCCAGCAGCGCTTCCACCGCGTTCAACTTGGCGCGCTCGATCGCCTTGCCCTCCAAGCTGGTCTTGAGCGGCACGCGCAGGTCGTGCGGCGAGAGCACGGTGATCTTGATCTCGGTGCCGTCGTCGCTGACGGTGAATACCGGCACCGTGCACAACGCCTGTCCTGAATACAACCGGCTCTGCGCCGCCTTGTAGGGGATCTGGCGGTCAATAAGATAGAGTTCCACCGCTTTCACGTTATCGGTGAAAAGCTGGAGGTTGATGTCGGCGTACTTGCCGGCGTTGCCGTTCAGCACCGATCCCGTGAGATACGGATTGAATTGCGCGAGCTCCCGCATCGCCCGCACCGCCCTCTCGCGCAACCCGCGCAGCCGGTTGCGGTGCTCTTCCTGGTGATAGATCTGCTGATAAAGCTTCAGCGCGGTGTCAATCTCCTCGTTGGTCGGCAGCGCGCACGTTTCCGACATGCCGGCCTGGCGCGCCGCTTTGCGCTTGGCGAGCGCATAGTCCTCGATGCCGTCTTCAGCCATCAGCCGCGCCGCGAGATGCGCGATGCGGCCGCGCGTGTCGTTGCGGCCGGTGTCCTTTGACATAGGCTTAGATATGCTTAGAACAACTGGTTGCGCACTTCCTCCGGCGGGCGGTCGCCGCCCATCACGCCGCCGATCAGCGTCTCGTGCTCGGGCGGCAGGAATTCCTGGTAGAAATAGTCAACGACGCCGCCCTGGGCATCGGCAACGCGCAGACCCGTATCCGGATTGACGCGCATGGCGACCACTCCGTCCGGCGGCATCAGCGGCTGCTCCGGCGTCCCCTTCAATGCCACGTCGATATAGCCCATCCAGATGGGCAGCGCCGCTTGTGCGCCGGTTTCGTTGCGACCGAGCGTCTGCGGCGCGTCGAAGCCGATCCACGCCACCGCCACCAGCTCGGCATTGAAGCCGCAGAACCATGCGTCCACGAATTCGTTAGTGGTCCCGGTCTTGCCGGCGAGGTCGTTGCGCCCGAGCTTCATGGCGCGTGCGGCGGTACCCATGCGCACCACATCGCGCATGATGCTCGACATGATGAAGGCGTTGCGTGCATCGATCACGCGCTCGGCGCCGGCGCCCGCTGCGATCGGCTTCGCCTCCAGCAACACGTTGCCGCGCGCGTCCTCCACGCGTTCGATGAAATACGGCGCGATGCGGTAGCCGCCGTTCGCGAAGATCGCGTATGCGGCGATCATCTGCAGCGGTGTCGCATTGCCGGCACCGAGCGCCATCGTCAGATACGGCGGATGAAGCTTGGGATCGAAGCCGAAGCGGGTAACGTAGTCCTGCGCGTACTGCGGGGAGATCGCCTGCAAGATGCGCACCGACACCAGGTTCTTGGACTTTACCAGCCCCGTGCGCAGGCGCATCGGTCCTTCGAACTTGCCGTCGTAGTTCTTCGGTTCCCACGGCTCCGAGCCGGTCTGCGCCGCCGTGAACATGAGCGGCGCGTCGTTGATGACGGTGGCGGGTGTGAAGCCCTTCTCGAGGGCCGCGGAATAGATGAAGGGCTTGAAACTCGATCCCGGCTGCCGGAGCGCCTGAGTGACGTGGTTGTACTGGTTGCGGCCGAAGTCGAAGCCGCCGACCAGTGCGCGTATCGCGCCGTCGCGGGGGTCCATCGAAACGAGCGATGCTTCGACCGCGGGCAGCTGCGTGATCTGCCAGCGCCCTTTCTCGTCCTGCTGCACCCGGATGACGGCACCGCGGCGGATGCGCTGGCCGGGATTGGCCTTGTCACCGAGCATGCGACTCGCGAACTTGAGCCCCTCTTCGCCGATTTCCACCCACTCGCCGCCTTTGCGATACGCCTTGACCAGTTTGGCGCTGGCTTCGACCACGACCGCAGCGTAGATGTCGTCGCTGTCGGCAGTCTCCTGCAGCGCATCTTCCAGTGCTTCGTCGGTAAGCTTGGCAGGCAGGTCAGCGTAGCCTTCCGGCCCGCGGTAGCCGTGACGCCGGTCATACTCCTGTACGCCGCGGCGCAGCGCGGCGTACGCCGCCTCCTGGTGCGAGGTAAGCAGGGTGGTGTAGACGCGGATGCCCTTGGCGTAGGCTTCTTCCTGATAGCGCTCGTAGAGCAGCTGGCGCACCATCTCCGCAAAATGCTCGGCGCGCACCGGAAACTCGTTGATCTCTTTTTTCACCACCAGCTGCTGCTGGTCGGCGGCGGTGTACTCCTCCTCCGAGATGAGCTGCAGCTCACGCATGCGGCGCAGCACGTACTGCTGCCTGAGCTTTGCGCGCTTGGGATTCGCTATCGGGTTATAGCGCGAAGGCGCCTTCGGCAGCCCCGCTAGCATCGCGGACTCGGCAAGACCCAACTCGGCGAGTTGTTTGCCGAAGTAGATCTGCGCCGCTGCCGCAAAGCCGTAGGCGCGCTGGCCGAGGTAGATCTGGTTGATATACAGCTCGAGGATCTGGTCCTTGGAGAGGTTGGCTTCGATTTTGAATGCCAGGAGCATCTCGTTGAACTTGCGGGTCAGGGTTTTTTCTTTTGATAAGAAGAAGTTGCGAGCAACCTGCATAGTGATGGTGGACGCTCCCTGGCGTACCCCGCCGGAAATAAAGTTCGAAAGTGCCGCACGCGCAACACCCACATAGTCCACTCCGCTGTGCTGGTAGAAGCGCTCGTCCTCCGCAGCTAGGATGGCCTCAATCATCGGCTTGGGCACGTCCTTAATACTCACCACCGCGCGCCGTTCTTCCCCGAATTCGCCAATCAGCCTGCCGTCGGCGCTGTACACCCTCAGAGGAATCTTGGGCTGGTAGTCAGTGAGCGCTTCCAGCGAAGGCAGGGTGGGATAGACAATAGCGGCGGCAAATGCCACCAGCATCACCGCAGCCAAGGCGCTCGCCCCGAGCAGGAGGAACGGAAAAGCCAACCACCTAATAGACATTAAATTAATGTCTTACGATGTATTGTTGTGTTTTTACAACAAGTAGGGGATCTAGTGCTTGGAATGTGAATAGCGGCACAGCGCCGTAACCTGCCGCAGGGTAAGCTATATTTAGTGAATCCGATTATAGGCGGGGTCCCGCACAAAAGAAAAGAAACGACAATAAACCGCTTTAACAAGCAAAATGCTTTACAAGCAAAATAGTTGTTGCTAGCATTTAAAGTAAACTGTGGGATAGTGTCCCCATTAACATATGCTCAAAGGAAAATTCAGCTTCAGCCTTGACGCGCTCGAGGCGCTGTTCAAGGCCACTACACCGCCGCTGATCGGTACCGACATCAGCTCGTCAGCGATCAAGATGGTGGAGATCGCGGAGGCGGGCAGAGGCCTGTACCGGGTCGAGCGCTACGCTATCGAGCCGCTGCCCAAGGACTCGGTGGTGGAGGGCAATATCAACAACCTCGACGCCGTGAGCGACGCGCTCAAGCGCTGCCACAAGCGGCTCGGCAGCAGCATCAAAAATCTTGCCCTTGCGCTCCCCAATGCGGCCGTCATCAGCAAGAGAATCCTGGTGCCGGCGGGCCAGCGTGAGGAGGACCTCGAGCTGCAGGTCGAAACCGAGGCCAACCAGTACATTCCATTCGCACTCGACGAGGTCAACCTCGATTTCCAGGTGCTGGGCCCCGCACCCAACAGCCCGGATGACCTCGAGGTGTTGATCGCCGCCTCGCGCAAGGAAAAGATCGAAGATCGGGTGGCGGCGGCCGAGGCGGTGGGATTAAAGTCGGTGGTGATGGACGTGGACGTCTTCGCCGCACAGACCGCGTTCGAGCTGATCGCAAGCCAGTTCCCCGGAAACGGCAGGGACCAGAACATCGCGATCGTGGATGTCGGCGCCTCCATTATGGCCGTCAATGTGCTGCGCAACGACCACTCGATCTACATGCGTGAGCAACCGTTCGGCGGCAACCAACTGACCCAGGAGATTCAGAACCGCTTCGGGCTCTCGACCGAGGAAGCCGAGGCTGCCAAGCGCGCCGGCGGGTTGCCGGAGAACTACGAGTCCGACGTGCTGCTGCCGTTCATGGACATGATGGGACTGGAGGTGGCGCGCGCGCTGCAGTTCTTCTTCACCTCTACGCAGCACAACCAGGTCAATCACATCGTGTTGTCGGGCGGTAGCGCCGCGATCACCGGCGCGGATGAAGCCGTGGCCAAACGTGTCCAGGTCAATACCATCATTGCCAATCCGTTTGCCAACATGGCGCTGTCCTCGAAGATCCGGCCCAAGAATCTGACGCAGGACGCCCCCTCACTGATGGTGGCATGCGGGCTCGCCATGCGGAGGTTCGATCCATGATCCGCATCAATCTGCTGCCGCATCGCGAGATCCGGCGCAAGCAGCAACAGCAGCAGTTCTTCGTCTTGCTGGGCGGTGTGGCTGTGATCGGCGCCGCCGTCTGGTTCTTTGTTCACACTTATCTCAGCGAGCAGTATGAGGAACAACAGAGCCGTAACAAATATCTCGCGGAAGAGACTGCCAAGCTCGACAAGCAGATCGAGGAAATCAAGAAACTTAAAGAGCAGACTGCGGCATTGCTGGCGCGCAAGAAGGTGGTCGAAACCCTGCAGGACAACCGCGCCGAGGTGGTGCACTTGCTCGATCAGCTGGTAAGACAGTTGCCTGACGGCGTTTACCTGAAAGGCATCAAGCAGACCGGCAACAAAGTCACTATTACCGGCTACACCCAGTCCCAGGCGCGGGTGTCCACGCTGATGCGCAACCTCGAGTCTTCGCGCTATCTCGAGAACCCCGGTCTGGTCGAGATCAAGGCGGTGCAACTGGTCAATCAGCGCCTCAACGAATTCACCATGAACATCAACATCACGCGCGCCATCACCGAGGAAGCAACAAAGAAACCGGCGGCGCGACCGGCGGCCAAGGGGTGATGTGCCATGACGCTTGACGATCTCAGACGACTCGACCCGAAGAAGATCGGCAGCTGGCCAGTCCTGCCCAAGCTCGGCGTGCTGTTGCTCCTACTGATACTGCTGGTATTCGCGAGCTACTGGTTCGACTGGCAGAACCAGCTCGAGCAGATCGGTAGCGAGAAACAGAAGGAAGAGCAGTTGCGCACCACCTACCTCGACAAGAAGAAGCAGGCGATCGACCTGCCGGCCTACCGCAAGCAGCTGGAGGACATCGAGAAACAGTTCGGCGCCCTGCTCAAGCAGCTGCCGGGCAAGTCCGAGATGGACGCCTTGCTCACCGACATCAACCAGGCAGGCCTGGGGCGGGGGCTGCAGTTCGAGTTGTTCAAGCCCGCTGTCTCTGAAACCATGCGCGATTTTTACGCGGAGCTGCCGATCACGATCAAGATTACCGGCAACTATCACGACCTCGGTGCCTTTGCAAGCGATATCGGGAAGCTGTCGCGCATCGTCACGCTAAATGACATAGCGCTGACGAGCGCGAAAGAGGGGCTGGTTCTGGATGCCACAGCCAAGACCTTCCGCTACCTCGATGAAGAAGAAATCGCGCAACAGAGAAAGGCCGCCGCTGCAGCCAAGGGTGGAAAGAAATGACGCACAGAGCCATCGCTATCGCGCTTTCGTGTTTTGCGCTCGCGGCGTGTAGCAGCGAACAGCATTCGGATCTGCGGCAGTTCGTCAAGGACTCGGACAGCCTGCCGCACGGCCGCATTCCGCCGTTGCCGGAAGCCAGGCCGTACGCGGCATTCAACTATGAGGCGTTCGATCTCACCGACCCGTTCAAGCCGCGCAAGATCGAGCCGCCCAAGCCGACCAAGATCGCCGGAGATATCCAGCCGCCCGATCCCAACCGGCGCAAGGAGCCGCTCGAGGCGTATCCGCTGGAAAACCTCAAGATGGTGGGTACGTTACAGCAGAAGAAGGACATCTTCGCTCTGGTAAAGACCCCGGACAACAACCTGTTTCGGGTCAAGTCCGGCAATTTCATCGGGCAGAACTTCGGACGGATCACCGACGTCTCGGAATCCGTGATCAAACTAAAGGAGCTAGTTCAGGACAGCGGCGGCGATTGGAAAGAGGAAGAACGAACGCTGCAGCTGCAAGATGAACAGGAGGCTAGAAAATGAAACTACCCGCTAACCTGATTGCGCCATTTCTGCACGCCGTGCTGGCACTGCTGCTCTCTGCTGCGAGCCTCGCTGCTCACGCCCAGGCGAACAGCATTGAGGCGATCAACGTTTCGCCGCTATCCGGCGGCAAGGTGGTCATCAAAGTCACACTGAAGCAGGCACCCGCCAACCCGCCCGCCGGGTTCACCATCAACAATCCGCCGCGCATCGCGTTTGATTTCCCCGACACCACCAGCGCGATCGGCCGCGCCACGCAGGACGTCGGCGAGGGCGACTTGCGCAGTATTAATGTCGTGCAGGCAGGCGACCGCACGCGGTTGGTGCTTAACCTGTCCCGCGCCCTCAGCTACGACACCCAGATCGACGGGCGGGCGTTGCTGATCACACTGCAGGGCACGGCGGCCGCCGAAAGCCCCGCCGGCGTCATCACGCACTTCGCGCAGGCGAAGCCAGGGGACCAACAGCATATGTTGCGCGACGTCGATTTCCGCCGCGGGCGTGCCGGAGAGGGGCGCATCGTGGTGGATCTCTCCGACAGTGCAGTCGGCATCGACCTCAGGCAGCAGGGCAGGGCTATCGTCATCGACTTCATCAACACCGCGCTGCCCAAGAATCTGGAGCGGCGTCTGGACGTGACCGACTTCGGCACGCCGGTGCAGACCATCGACGCCTACACGCAGGGGAGCAGCGCGCGGGTGGTGATCGAGCCGCGTGGAAACTGGGAGCACACGGCTTACCAGACCGACACCCGTTTCATCGTCGAAGTCAAGCAAGTGGTTGAGGACTTGAGCCGTTTGGTGCGGCCGGGCTTCAGCGGCGAGAAACTCTCGCTCAACTTCCAGAACGTGGAAGTGCGGGCGGTGCTGCAGGTCATCGCCGACTTCACCGGGCTTAACATCATCACCAGCGATACGGTAAGCGGCAACCTGACGCTCAGGCTCAAGGACGTGCCGTGGGACCAGGCTCTCGACATCATCCTGCAGAGCAAGGGCCTCGACCTGCGCAAGACCGGCAACGTGGTGTGGATTGCGCCGCGTGACGAACTCGCCACGCGCGAGAAGCTTGCGCTCGAAGCGAAACTGCAGATCGCGGATCTGGAGCCCACCCGTACCGAGAGCTTCCAGCTCAACTACCAGAAAGCGGATCAATTCCAGAAGCTCCTGACCGACGACAAGCAGCGCATCCTCTCCAAGCGCGGCAGCGCGGTGATCGATCCACGCACCAACACGATCTTCGTGCAGGACACGTCTTCGCGCCTGGAGGAAGTGCGCGGTCTCATCCGCAAGGTGGATGTGCCGGTGCGGCAAGTGATGATCGAGTCGCGCATCGTCGAGGCGGCCGACTCCTTCAGCCGCAACCTCGGGGTGCGGCTGGGGGTCACCGATCTCACGCGGGTCAGGAACCCGGCTGAAGTGCCAGGCAGCCGGATCAATTCCTCACCCCCGGTCCGGACCATCTTCGGCGGCAACCTCTCGAGCGTGGGCGTGCAGACGGGCCAGACGCCGGACAACCCGACGAGCTTCATCCCGGACTCGCTCAACGTTAACCTGCCGTCACCGGGCATCGGCGGCGCGAACGCGGGCGTGTTCTCGCTGATGCTGTTCAACGACAGGGGCACGCGCTTCCTCAACCTCGAGCTCTCGGCGCTGCAGGCTGACCAAAAGGGCAAGATCATCTCCAGCCCGCGCGTGATTACCGCCGACCAGATCGAAGCGAGCATCGAGCAGGGCACGGAAATCCCGTACCAGCAGGCCACCTCGAGCGGCGCGACCAGCGTGTCGTTCAAGAAGGCGACGCTCTCGCTGAAGGTCAAGCCGCAGATTACGCCCGACGACAACGTGATCATGAACCTGAACATCCACAAGGACAGCCGCGGAGAGAACACGCTCGCCGGCCCCGCGATCGACACCAAGCAGATCGTAACCGAAGTGCTGGTGGCGAATGGCGGGACGGTGGTCATCGGCGGCATCTACACCCAGGAGGAGCGCTCCACCACCAACAAGGTGCCGGTGTTGGGCGACCTGCCCTACGTCGGATTCCTGTTCAAGCAGAACCTGAAGCTGGATGACCGGCGCGAACTGCTGATCTTCATCACGCCGAAGATCATCAAGGACACCCTGACGCTGCGCCAGTAAGGGCCGGCAGTCCCGGGAAAAAGGCGGCCGACACGGCCGCCTTTTTTGTTGCCCGCTTGAGGCCGCGCCCGCGGCGGCTACGCGGCGCCGTGCTGTTCCGCTAGAATCGGCCCCATGGACAACAGCAGGCAACAGCGGACGGCCAGCGAGCCCATCTTGGAGAACATCTTCCTGGTGGGGCTGATGGGGGCGGGCAAGACCTCGGTAGGGAGGCTCCTCGCCAAGCATCTTGGCAAAGACTTCCACGACTGCGACCAGGAAATCGAGCGTGTGACCGGTGTCAAGGTCCCCGTGATCTTCGAGATCGAGGGCGAGGCCGGCTTCCGCGCGCGTGAGGCGAGGATGC
>ERZ1292645.190-Hain-H14-02um-R2-190-length-26928-cov-11_pt1 | contig 26928 bp, 28 predicted proteins | sample MGYA00564401_ERZ1292645 | MGnify/ENA primary metagenome ERZ1292645 (study PRJEB36523, sample SAMEA6512644) | groundwater metagenome | collected 2019-01-09 | study: AquaDiva: Metagenomics assemblies of 32 groundwater samples | reverse complement strand
TTAACATCATACTACTACTATTTGCTTTTTTTGAAAAAATCTGCACAACTCCAGTGAATATTTAGTTTATCGTATATATCCTCCCTTGCCAGCTGCTTAAAATCGCCAACTTTTAAATTCCCCAATTGCAAACCGCCAATAGAAACCCTTTTCAAATAAGCAACTTTATTGCCTATTGCATCAAACATTCTTCTAATCTGCCTTTTCTTGCCTTCTGTTACGGATACATAAATTTCTTTCTCACTCTTTGCGTTAATCTTGCATTTTTTTGTCTTATATTTGCCTTCATCTGTTTCAATGACTACTCCTTTTTCAAGCGATTTTACGCTTACATGATTAATTGGTTTTTCAAGAGTAGCGTAATATCTCTTTGATATCTCGTTTTTAGAATCCATGATGATGTTGGACAATTTGCCGTCGTTTGTAATCACCATCAATCCTTCTGTGTTCTTATCGAGCCTTCCGACTGCAAATAGTGACTGAATTTCTTCTTTTGAAAGACTTAGTTTATTTAATAATTCATAAATCGTTTTCTCATTTTCGGCCTTTTGGGACAAATATCCTGCAGGCTTGTTCATGAGAAAATAAAGCATTGGCACTTTTTTGATTTTTTCATTGTCAAATTTGACCAATGACTTTTTTGGGTTAAAAAAATAATTTGGATTCGTTATAGTTTTGTTGTCAATTATTACTTTTCCATTCCTGACTAATTGGACGCAATCATGTACCTTCTCAAACTTTCCGCTTCTCATAAGAAACTGCCTTAAAGATACCTTTTTTGACATAAAAAGAATTATCTTTTTTCTAATATTTGAATGTTTCCTTTTAATTCAATAAAAGTTACTTGGTCGCCTTCATTTAGTTCATTGAGCAAATCACCTGAAGCAATCGCATCATGGGTTTCATAGCTCGTCATGTCCATTATTTGCATTCTGTTATTAACTTTAGAAATAATTTGCCCCAGCTTTTTTACTATATCAATAAGCTCAACCTTGTCTTCATGCCTGAGCGTGATTGTTCTTTCTCCCCTATCCTGCAATCCCTGAAAGAAAATCTTCAATTTACTATGGGAGTGGGTCCCATATGCCACCAATTCCTTTCTTAGAACCCTGACAGGCTCATTGTTGTAGATAAAATAATTTCCTCGTTCCAGTTCTGAGGCGGTTGGCATTTTTAAATTGGTTTGATTTGTTTGAACATAAAATAATAAAATCCAAAAAACGAAATAAAACTTATTCCAAATATAATCCCTTTTGTTGTTATGCTCATAGTGAATGATTCAAATAAGGAGGTAACTAATAAATCACCCAATACTCCGCCCCCATTCCAGCTAGAATGCCAGCAAAAAATAGATTTTTTTCTTTTTTTGTTAATTTTCTCTTTGTCATTTAATTAAAAAATACGCCGCGGGGGAGACTTTCAACAACGGGGGACTTTTGCATTAGCAAAATGTCGCCCAAAGTGTCAACGAATTTACGTCGTTGTTTTGAACTCCCGTGTCCTTGCGGACAGTGGATCTTTGAAGCCATTGTTCAAGGTATAGCCCTTAGCAATCATACGGTTCTTTTGGAATCACCGCAATGGCCGGGCTATGCGACCGCGGCATACTATAATGGGGATTATGCATCTTTATAAAATTTGTTGATTTGGTTATTTGAAAACAGATTGATTTCTTATCGCTTACTTATAATAATTGTTCCCAAATATTTGAATTTTTAAATAACAAAACTTATAAATCGGTATAAGAATTTGCAACAAAATGAAAAAACTGGCGATACTTTTAATTTCGTTAATTGTTATTCCCTCCGTTATTGCAGACTGGTTCTACAACAGCCAAAGTATCATTACAAATATTGACATCTCTTCCTATGCTGAAGCTGTTCCAACAACGCCAAGCGGGTACATTGATACAGTAACTATTAACCTAACTTTCTTTCCAAAACAAACAAATGCACAGGAATTACTGAAATTTTATACTGATCCATTGGCTGAGGTTTTAGGCGATACATTAAAATTCACATGGAACAGGCCTGAAACCAAGATAGATTTCAGGATAAATGCTGAAGTCAAAACTCATAATTTACTGACAGAAATAAAACGGAAAATAAATTTTCCAATTCAAGATTTGCCTAAAGAGGTTGTTGCCTATACAAGGCCAAGCGAAACAATTGATTCGGATAATGAAGAGATTACCAGAATTGGCTCCGAACTTGCCAAGGGCGAAGATGACTTATATATAGTTGTCTTTAAAATCGCTGACTGGACTAAGAACAATATAGAGTATAATTTAAGCACATTGACATCTGAAGTAAGCCAAAAAGCCTCGTGGGTTTTGCAGAATAAGCAGGGTGTTTGCGATGAATTAACCTCTTTATTCATAGCTTTATTAAGGGCAATTGGCATCCCTGCAAGATTTGTTTCTGGTTTAGCCTATACTGAGTCAAGTCTATTCCCGGAAAAATGGGGCGCTCATGGATGGGCTGAAGTTTACTTTCCCAACTATGGATGGGTGCCTTTTGACGTCACTTATGGCCAGTTTGGCTGGATTGATCCAACACATATAAAATTCAAGGAATCTATGGATTCGGATGAGCCCTCTACTTATTATAATTGGCTTGGCAGGAATACCGATTTAAAAACAAGAAAGCTTGAAATAAAGGCTGAATTAATGGATAAAATTGGGGAATATAAAGTGCCATTGAATATTGAGGCGTCTACTTTGAAAAAAGCCATCGGTTTTGGCTCATACAATTTGCTGACAGCAACAATAGAAAATCCAAATGACTTCTATTACGCGACTGAGCTTTTTTTAAGCAGGCCAAAAGAAGTTAAGATAATCGGCAATGAGTTAAAAAACATCTTATTGCTGCCCAAAGAAAAAAAGAAATTATTTTGGATATTAAAATTGGATGATAATTTGGACAGCAGGTATACTTACACATTTCCATTGAGCGCAAGCACATTGAACAAAATTTCTTCGGAAGCAAGCTTTACATCCAGCATTAGGGAGAAATCTGTTTCCTTTGAAGAAGTCAAGAAAATAGCAGAATTGTTGGAGGAAGAGAAAGAAAAGAGATATTCTGGGAATGTAGATTTAGATTGCAAAGTTCCAAAGAGCGAGTTTTATGAATATGAAAACCTTTCAGTTTATTGCAATGCAAAAAATACCGGCAATGTTTTTTTAGAAGATGCTGAAATTTGTTTTGAAGGCACTTGCAGGAAAGTAAGCATTGGGATATCGCAGACAAAAAACGCAACATTTGAAATAAACTATTCGGCTATTGGATTTAGAGAGAGCCAAGTCACGCTGAAAAATGAATTGGTTTCAAAGAGATCCCAGATAACATTTACGGTTAATGACGCGCCAAAAATCGAAATCGAAAAGGTTGAATTTCCAGGAAATGTTTCATATGGGGACACTTTCAACATTATATTTACACTCGCAAAAAAATCTATTTCAAATCCAATTAAGGTTGAAATTACTTTTGCAAAAAACGGAATTGAAAAGGTATGGCACATTAATGAAATGGCAGAGAATAAGAAGTTTATATTAAATCTGGAAGCAAATCAGCTAAATCATGGAAAAAATGATTATAAGGCCAATGTAGATTATTTTGATGCTTTGAATAGAAAATATAACTCAAATAAAGAATTTTCAATAAACTTGACAAATGTCACATTATGGCAAAGATTTTTTTTGTGGATTAATGGCGTTGAAAGCATAACTCTGCAGATAGTAGCAATAACCACCTTAGTTATTGGAATTGTGTTTGCAGGATTAATAATATGGATTCGGAGAAAGAGCAAAGACTAAAGCTCATTGCTGCAGATGCAAGCTGGTTTAGAAATGGGCAACTTATGCACAAATATGATTGCCATAATTTTCAATATTATAAATAATTAAAAATCTAAAATTATAATAAATTTTCTATATAGAAAATTAATAAAAAACAAACTTTTTTAAAGAAACTTCAATTCTTAATTTCCTATGGAGCCAGTTAATACCCAGCTGATTGAAAAAATTGTGCCGGATACCTCTGTTATAATTGAAGGGCTATTGTCAGAGAAAGTAAAAAATAGCAGTATAAAACCTAAAGAAATCATAATACATGAAGCAGTTATTGCTGAGCTTGAGCATCAGGCTAATTTAGGCAAGGCAATCGGATTTCTTGGATTGGACGAAATAAAGAGAATAAAAAAACTTTCATTAGAAATGGAGTTCCAGTTCTCATTTAAAGGCTCGAGGCCTAAAGCAGCTGAGATAAGACATGCTTCCCTAGGGGAAATTGATTCCTTGATTAGGCAGCTTGCATATGATGAAGACGCAACCTTGATAACCTCAGATAAAGTTCAAAGTGAAGTCGCGTTAGCGAAAGGAATGAAAACTGTTTATTATAGAAGACCTGAAAAGGGTTTGAAAAAGATTAAACTTGAGAAATTTTTTGACGAAACAACTATGAGTGTACACTTAAGAGAAAATGTGCCGCCATTCGCAAAAAAAGGCATACCTGGCAACTGGCAATTCAATCAGCTAAGAAAGGCAATATTAAGACAAGAAGAAATCCAAGAGTTATCCAGAGAGATAATTGAGGATGCAAAGCTAAGAAGGGACGGATTTATCGAAATTGAAAGAACTGGATCTACCATCGTGCAGCTTGGCAGCTATAGAATTGTAATAACAAGGCCGCCATTTTCAGACGGATGGGAAATTACAGCAGTGAGGCCTGTCAGGAGGCTAGGCTTAAGCGACTACAAGCTTAGCGATAAGCTGATGAAACGAATTGCAGAGCAGGCAGAAGGCATTCTTGTCGCTGGCGCTCCTGGAATGGGCAAAACTACATTTTCACAAGGCTTAGCCGAGCATTATGCCTCGCAAAATAAAATTGTAAAAACAGTGGAAGCTCCTCGCGACTTGGTTTTGCCGGAAAATATAACTCAATATGCTATCTCTTATGGTGATGCGCAGGAAATTCATGACATTTTGCTGCTGTCAAGGCCAGATTATACAATATTCGATGAGATGAGGAACACAGACGATTTCAAGCTATTCGCTGATTTAAGACTGGCGGGAGTAGGCATGGTGGGAGTTGTTCATGCAACATCTCCTGTTGATGCCATTCAAAGATTTATTGGCAGGGTTGAGATGGGGGTAATTCCGCAAGTAATTGATACTGTTATTTTCATAAAAAACGGGTACGTTAATAAGGTCTTGTCATTGAAGATGACAGTCAAAGTTCCATCTGGAATGACAGAAGCAGATTTGGCAAGGCCTGTTGTTGTAGTCAATGACTTTGAAACAGGAAAGCTTGAGTATGAAATTTATAGCTATGGCGAGCAAACTGTTGTTATTCCTGTGCAGGAAGGCAAGGAAAAGAAAAGCGGCACTCATAAGCTTGCAGAATCAACTATAATGCAGGAATTCTTGAGATACTCAAGAAATGTGGAAGTTGAGGTTCTTTCTGACAACAAATGTGTTGTTTATGTGCCAAATGCAGATATAGCAAGGATTATTGGGAAGCAGGGCACAAATATCACAAGGCTTGAGGAAAGGCTTGGGATTGGCATTGACGTCAAAAGCATAGAAGAAAAGTATGAAGTGAAGGGCATAGAAGAAAAGTATGAAGTGAAGGGCGCTGCAAAGGAGCAAAAAGAAATTCCATTTGAGATTTCTCATAAAAAGAACCAATTATTATTTGAGCTTGGAATTGAGATGCAGAACAAAGATGTGGATATTTATGTTAACGACGAATTTATTTTAAGCGCAAAAGCCGGAAAAACCGGAGTTATAAAAATAAGGAAAAGCAACAATATTGGCAGAAAATTGATGGAAGCTATGAATAGGAAAGAGAAGCTAAGGATGGTGGTTTGAATTGTAGACTAGGAGGTAGAATTGTAATTGGCTTGATATCTAATACATTACTAAGACTTTTTATACCTCCATTTGTGATGCCAGATTTATATCCGGTTTCTGTCAAATAAGACATAATCCTTTCAACTAGAAATATGTTTTGTAATGGGTCACCTGCCATGGATACTTCTCTCCATGTATCTTTGTCCCTATTTGTTCCCATGACTAGATGAACAGTTGAACTATCGGGTTCACTATCTGAATAAGATGCGATAAAAATAGGGCCATCATGAGAGTTTAAGGTATTCAAGCTCCTAAAGTTTGCATCAAATGTTACATCAGCATCAATTTTATTTCTACGAAGGAGATGGTCTGTTACGATGCCGCCACTTAGTAAGTAAGCCACGAATGCCTGTTCGGGTGAATTGTACTTTATCGCTGGTGGATATAATTCTGAAACAGGAGCATTTGCTAAAGTCACTGCTCCTTCTTTGCCTCCTAAATCGAGAAATCCAACCAAGTATTGTTCTTTGAAATCACCAAAATAGGCAAATCGTTTTCTTTTTTGAGGTACATCCCTAAAGCGCCCAAATTCCGTGTATTGTTGACCATACTGTTCTATGAATTTCTTTAAGGCAACTTCACGGCTAAAACCACCATGCAAAGCAAGAAAAACATTCTGAGTCAATTTGTCCAAAGATTGTTCATCAGGCCTTTGAAGAGCATGTACATCAGCCAATTCTGGAAGTGTTGCTGTATTAATGCAAATCACCCCAACCAAACTTTATTTCAAGAAGTCTATATGCATTCTTATACTTACCAAAAACATTAAAGTTCCTCCACTTAAATTGGCACATCTTCTTTTTACCAACTCTATGCATTAGTACACCCCTTATCCTCAAACTTTAGTGCCCTTGTTTTTGTATCTGCATTACTTATTAAGATACTTCTATTTATACTTTTCGCTTCAGAAAGTTTTTTATAGATTTTAGTAAACTTAAAAGTAACAAGAGGGGAATATAGCGATTAATTGTTAAATTAAAAACTCAATAACGAATTGAACATTAAAAATTTCACAATAAAATGCTAGACATAAAATTCATCCGCGAGAATCCAGAAGTCGTAAGAAAAGACTTGCAAAAGAGAAATGAAAAAGAAAAACTAGAATGGCTAGATGATTTGCTAAAATGCGACGCAGAGTACAGAAAATTATTGCAGGAAAATCAAAAGCTAAGGCAAAGAAGGAATGAAATAACAGACGAGGTAAATAAGCTAAAGAAACAATGCAAAGACATAAAAGAAAAAATACAGGAAGCTAAAGAATTGCCTGACAAGATAAAGCGCAGCGATGAAAGAATTGAGGAATTAAAGAATAAAATTGAATATTACTTGATGAGATTGCCAAATATATTGCATGAATCTGTTCCAGTTGGAAAGGATAGCAACGATAATGCTGTTGTAAGAACATGGGGAGAAAAACCAAAATTCAATTTTGAGCTAAAGCCTCATGGAGAACTATTGCAAGAACTTGGATTTGCTAATTTTGAAAAGGCTGCTGAAGTTTCTGGGCATGGATTTTATTACTTGATGGGCGAGATTGCACGGCTCGAGCTTGCTTTGGTCAACTTTGCTGTCGATTTTCTAACTAAGAAAAGCTACACTTTAGTAGAGCCTCCTTTAATGCTGAGAAGAAAGCCGTATGAAGGGGTTACTGATTTGAAGGATTTTGAGACAATGATGTATAAAATTGAGGATGAAGACTTGTTGTTGATAGCAACGTCAGAGCATCCAATTGCAGCCTTGTTAATGAATGAAACCTATGATGAGAAACAGCTGCCTTTGAAATTTATTGGGCTAAGCCCGTGCTTCAGGAAAGAGCTTGGAAGCCACAGCATCGATACAAAAGGGCTTTTTAGGGTGCATCATTTCAATAAAATTGAGCAGTTTATTTTCTGCAAGCCAGGAGATTCATGGAAATTTCATGAGGAGCTGTTGAAAAATGGAGAAGAGATATTTCAGAAATTAAAGATACCTTACAGGGTTGTAAATATTTGCACAGGCGATATCGGAACAGTTGCCTCAAAAAAATATGATATAGAGGCATGGTTTCCGAGAGAAAATCTGTATAGGGAAGTCATAAGCTGCTCAAACTGCACTTCTTATCAAGCAACAAGGCTTAACATTAAATACAAGAAAGGAGAAGAAAAAGAATTTGTGCATACCTTAAACAGCACAGCAGTTGCAACAGGAAGAGCATTAAGGGCAATTGTCGAGAACTGCCAGCAAAAAGACGGCTCAATTAAAGTGCCAACGGTATTGCAGAAATATATGGGGAAGAAAGTGATTGGGAAGAAATAGTAAAATTATAAACTAAAAACAATTGAATAAAAATGGCAGTAAGTAATGGTATGTTGATTTTATCATCTTTATTATTTTTAAGCTTATTAATTTGAAAGGAGCATAAACTGTGGCAGAACCAGGTTTATTAATTTACAGCAGTGTCGTATTACTTGTAGGAATTTATCTGTTCTTCAAAGGCTTTAAATGGCTGAATGAAAAACGCCTAATAGAGAATCTTCCAACTTCAAAGATAAGGTCATTAGCAATGGGTTTAGTTGAGGTCTATGGAAAGGTTGTTCCTGCGAAAAATCATCTTTTACAAAGTCCTTTCCTTAATGAAAAGTGCGTTTATTACAAGTATACAATTGAAGAATACAGAAGATCAGGCAAACACGGAAGATGGAGATTAATTGACGATGGAGAAAAAGGCCGCTATTTCTACTTAAAGGATGACTCTGGATTTGTTTTAATTGATTTACAAGGAGCCAAAATAGACATCCCAAGAGATTTTGAGTCTGACTCAGGATTTGGAGTGGATCCTCCGACAGCTGTTAAGCACTTTCTTAAAGCAAGAAATTTGGGCTTTGAGGGTTTTTTTGGCATTAATAAAACAATGCGTTTCTCGGAATATCTAATAGCACCAAATGACAAACTTTACATCATAGGAACTGCAGGCGACAATCCCTTTATAGACGAGGCGCTTGCCAAAAAAGGCGCTGAAGATGTTATGGTTCAGAAAGGAGCAGAAAACAAGCATTTTTATATTTCAGACAAAAATGAGAGAGAAATACTAAAAAGCTTAAAATGGAAAGCTTTTGGCGGAATATTTGGAGGCAGTGCATTAATTGTTGGATGCTTGGCACTAATACTTTTATTTTTTGAAATAATTTAGGGGGTGTTTAAATGGCAGTTGGAACATCTGTTATTATCTGGACGATAGTTGCATTGGCTTTAACAGCTCTTATTGGTTATATAATTGCCATATTTAACGGACTAATTCAATTGAAGAACAACATCAAAAAGGCCTGGTCAAATATTGATGTATTGCTGAAGCAAAGGACAGATGAGCTGCCAAATCTTGTAAATGCTGTCAAGGGTTATATGAAGCATGAAAAAGAGGTGTTGAATGAAATTACAAAAGCTAGAACAGCAATATTAAATGCAAAAACAATGTCGGAAAAGGCTAAAGCTGATAATATTATTACTAATGCCTTAAAAACTATATTTGCAGTTGCTGAGAATTATCCAAAGCTTAGGGCAAATGAGAATTTCATGCAATTGCAGGAAAGGATAACTGGTTTAGAAAATGAAATTGCAGACAGAAGAGAATTCTACAACGACAGCGTTACTGCATACAATATTCGCATTCAATCTATTCCAGACATAATGGTTGCAAAGATGATGAGCTATAAGGCAGAAGAGCTATTCAAAGCTGGTGAAGAAGAAAAAAATAAGGTAGATGTGCAAATCTGAATTCAAATTTTGACCCCACATCTAATAAATTTGTATACAACCAATAGCAAAACATTTATATACCATTTTTGTATTGGTAAGCAATATGCCGAAAAAATTTACCGTAATCATAGAGAAAGGAGAAGATGGCTATTTGATATCAGATGTAGTTGAACTGCCAGGCTGCCATACGCAAGCCAAGACTCTTGATGAATTGCTCAAAAGGACAAAAGAGGCGATTTCGCTATACCTTAAATCAACCAAAGACAAGGATATCTATTCTGAATTTGTAGGTGTGCAGCAAGTAGAGGTGTAGGCTGATGCCTAAACTGCTTTTATTGACAGCAAAAGAATTAGCTAAAGTTCTTGGAAAACTCGGATTTGAATTCAAAAGACAGGAAGGAAGCCACATGTTTTTTGAGCACCAAGATGGACGAACAACGATTATCCCAAATCATCCTGGAGAAGACATAGACAGAGGACTGCTTAATAAGATAATAAAGCATGACTTGAAAATAACGAGGGAAGAATTTTCAGCAGAGCTATAATATGGCAAAAATCCATGGACTGGTTTACATCGCAGTTGGAGCTTTTGTTTCTATCGCTTCATGGAAAATGAATTATGAGAAACTAATTTTTTTCTTTTATGCCGGGTTGATTTTTATCTTTGTAGGTATTGTCAAACTGTTTATTGGTTTAATGAAGAACAAAAATATAGAGCAAAAAACATCCCAAGCGATCCATTATTCAGGTAAACGTGGATTACCCCCTATATCTCATCACCATAAAAATGTCAAATATTGCTTGAGATGCGGCAACTCTGCCAGGCTTTATGATAAATTTTGCGGCAGATGCGGCGCAAAACTTCAATGAAAATTTGACATAGCAAATTATTGAATCCTGATTGAAAATTTATTGGAGATTTTAGGCTAAACCGAAAAGGATTCAAAACCTTTAAATATATTAGGTACTAACTTAAGCCTAGGTGTGCAAATGAGCGATAAATTTCTTCCTTTGGCTGCAATGGAAAAGCTGCTAAAGAAAGGCGGCGCGGAAAGAGTATCTGACAAAGCAAAAGTGGCTTTGAAGAACGCAATTGAGGAAATAGCATTTGAGATTGCTGTCAAATCAATTAAATTGGCTGTTCATGCTGGAAGAAAAACGGTAAAGGCTGAAGATATTAAGCTTGCTGTGAAGGAATAAATATAATTCTAAATCAAGCACAATCTTTATAAATTGCTTGTCTTATCCGATAAATCTTAATCTAAAACGGTGATTTAATGACTACTAAGATGGTTACTGCCAATAATGTGCAGAAAGGCAGTTCCATAGTTTTGGAAGGCGCTGCATGCAGGGTTGTAGATGTTGAGATTTCAAAGCCAGGTAAGCACGGCCACTCAAAAGTGAGAATTTCAGCCGTTGGCCTAGTCGACGACAAAAAAAGAATTGTTGTGATGCCGGGCCATGACAACATAGAAGTTCCGATTATTGAGAAGCGAACAGCCCAGGTTTTGTCTGTGCAAGGCGATATCGCCAATGTGATGGACTCTGAAACTTATGAGACATTTGACCTAAAAATACCGGAAGAATTTAAGGACCAGCTTGTTGACGGGTCATCTGTGCTTTATTGGAGCGTAATGAACATCAAAATTATAAAACAAGTCAAAGGAAGTGAATAAATGGTTAAGTTTCCAGAGGCTGAAATAAGAAAGTTTAGGAATGTGTTTGTATGCAGGAAATGCAAGACCAAGCGTAAAGCTCCCAACATGAAAATTATGCAGGGCAAGGTAAGCTGCAGAAGATGCGGGAGCAAGGCCTTCAAGGCGATTAGAAAAAAGTAAAAAATGATTGATTTTGAAATATTGGCTGCTATTTTATTTTTAATTGTTATTACATTTCTGATTTCTAAGAAAAGCAAAAACTTAGAGACCAAAGAATTCCTAAGCAACCTGTTCTTTTCAATGTACAGGACAAAATGGGGATTAAAGTTAATGGATTCTGCTGCTGATAATCATAACCTTTTCAGGATTGGCGTCAGTTTGATCCTGATTTTAGTTGGAATATTTTTTAATCGTATTTTTCCCAAGGGCAGCGCAGATCTGATAATTTACCTGCTGATTATATTAAGAATTGCAATTTTTATAGCTGGCTTATTGATTTTGGTTATGCCTTTTTTGTTTAGCCGCGTTATGATAACTTTTGGTTTTATCGGGATGATACTAATAAGTTATTTGTTGATTAGCGGCGTGTTCCAGCTTTTTATAAAACCGGAGTCTGCTCCTGCAGTAGGCATTGTACTTCCTATTCCAGTTCAAGTTCCGGGGATATTCGGCGTACCATTTTCTTATTGGATAATATCAATTTTCATTATTGCTTTTGTGCATGAGTTTTCGCATGGTTCGGTTGCGAGAGTGTACAATTTGAAAATAAAATCAAGCGGCTTTGCTTTTGTTGGTGCAAATATCAAGATTACAGGATTCCTGCTTGCTGTTTTTTCGGTCATGTCCAAACTTAAAATATCAAGGTATAACTTTGGAGTTTTCTTTAGCAGCTTCAATTTTTTTAGTTTTTCGTCGCCGGATTTCTGGCTGTTAGTTGGAGTTCTTTTGATATTGCTTTCACTTGTACGCAACTTTTTGGTGCCTGTAATTCCAGCTGCTTTTGTTGAGCCGGATGAAAAGGAATTGAGAAAAAGGCCTTTCAGAGAGCAGTTGAGCGTATTCTCTGCAGGCCCTTTATCGAATATTGTTGCTGGATTTGCATTCATATTAATCTCTCTCTTTATCTTCACGCTACTGAATGGGATATTTGAGCCAAATGGCGTAAAAATCGTCAATCATATCAAAGGTAACGATATATTCCCTGCTGAAAGCTCTGGAATAAAAGTCGGGGAAATAATCCAGCAGATTGACGATAAACCTGTTTTGGATATAGACAATCTCACAAAAATTTTGAGAAACAAAAAGCCAAATGACATCATCAAGGTTAAGACTGACAAGTCCCTTTATAATGTAAAATTAGCAAAAAACCCGGAAAACGAATCCAGCGCTTTTCTTGGAGCATCCCTTAAGCAAAGCGCTAAGTTAAAATATGATATGAAGGAAAACTATGCAGATTTATTATCAAAATCATTGGTTTGGATTTTTGGATTGTTTAATATGCTGATTATCTTAAATTTCGGCATTGGACTGTTTAACTTGCTGCCGGCAGGACCGCTCGATGGCGGCAGAATGTGTCAGTTAGTTTTGCATAGAATATTCGGCAAGGATAAAGGCAATAGAATACTATATAATGCCGGGATGGTGTTTTTATTTATTTTATTCATTTATTTATTTGTGATATTTAAGAATATAGTTTTGTTCGTTTTGAAATAAGCGAGTTTTTTGATTTGATTACTGCGGCTTTTGTTTACTCTCAACATACTCTTTAACCCTGTCATTTCCAGTCGGCTTTGCGTTTGGGCCAATTGAATAATATATTTTTTCCGCTTCTGTGCCCCAAGAATAGTCGCCTTTTTCCTTCTCAATCTTATTGACTTGGAATTCCCCTAATTCAGTTCCTTTTTTAAGGTGGTAATAAATGCTTCTTAGTGTAACTTTCGGGAATATTGCGGTGTAGATTTTATAAATTTCATATCCATAAGCCCTTTTTATAAAATGAAGTATCTCGACTACATTCTGCCTGATTTCTGATTTAATCGGACGTCCTTTCTTCATAAAAAACAATAAAGATTCACTTATTTAAATACTTTTTGTTTCTATATGGAAAATAAATAATTATATAAACTACAAAGAATCCTACAGTCCAATGCCATTCAAAATAAAGGAAACAATACTCGGGATTAGCATAGCAATAATATTTGTATTCTTTGTAGCTTTTGGCATAAAGGCTTTTTACAAAGAGCCAAAAATTGAGAATTTTTGTGATAGGGGAATTTTAATTGATGTAATTGCGGATGAGCATGGCTCTTATCCATATTATCCAAGAATCAAAGAACCGACTGAAAATGTATGCGCATCGTATATTACACAATACGACAAGTTTAGGAAAGACTGTGCATCAAAAAAAGCTGATGTTGTTTTTGAATACGACAAAAATGGGTGCCAGATTGCAAAGGAATGCACTTTCTGCCAGCAGGACTACCACCATGAAAGAAATATTTACTTTAGAAATGTTTTTATTATAAGCGGAATTGTTGGGATAATTATAATAATTATTGGGGCAATCCTCAAAATAACAAGTGTTAGTGCCGGTTTATTTGGAGGTGGAGTCTTAACTATAATTTATGGTACAATGAATTATTGGAGCGAATTGGCAGATTGGGCAAGATTTATAATTCTGGGAATAGCTTTGATTGTATTAATTTATCTTGGCTATGTGGGATTTTCTATATTTAGTTTTAGGAAAAAAAGATAAATTTAAGTATGGATACAATGTGCAATTATAAAATTCGGCTAGGTTACTTTAGCGAAGCGGGAAGTGCACATGCTTTAATCAGATGAAAAATTTCAGACTGCTAGATGTGCAAGAATATTTGGATGTTAAACATTGCGGACAATGAAACAATTTATAATAGTCCTATTGATAGGAATGTCTTTTGTTAATGGTTGCATTCAACAAAGTAATGATATTGATAGAAAATTCTGCAATATTGATTATGATTGTGTACCGGCGCAATGTTGCCATTCAACTGATGTCATTAACAAAAAATACGCACCGGACTGTGCTCAAGGAGGCTGCACTGCAAGTTGTGAGAGTATACTGGATTGTGGCTGTGGTAAACCAGCATGTATAAACAATAGATGTGAAGTTCAAAAAATTAGTTCTGAAAGCTATTGCCCTTAGAAAAGTATTAAATCCTCTATCCGAATTTTGCCTAATTTTTAACGCTGTTAATATTAATTTTCTATATAGTAAATAAAATGAAATTGTCTTATTTTACTTCTTTTCTATAAAGAAATAAATTTATTTTCCTCTTTCTAATTTTCTTTCTGCCTCTAATATTTTTAAGGTTGTTTTTATCACAGTATCTGGATTAAGGGAAATGCTGTCAATACCGCATTCAACCAAAAATTTAGCAAATTCGTCATATTGACTTGGGGCCTGCCCGCATATTCCTATCTTAACTCCATATCCTTTACACTTGCGTATCACTTCGCAGATTAATTTTTTGACAGCTGGGTTCCTTTCGTCATAAAGCCGACTTACAAGTTCTGAGTCCCTGTCAAGGCCGAGGGTTAGCTGCGTTAGGTCATTGCTGCCTATGCTAAATCCATCAAAAATCTTTGCAAAATCGTCAGCCAGAATTACGTTAGAAGGAATTTCGCACATTACATAAATCTCTAATCCGTTCTTGCCTTGAATCAGTCCATGCTTCTTCATTTCAGCAACAACTAACTTTCCTTCTTCCACAGTTCTGCAAAATGGAACCATGAGCTTAATGTTTTTTAAACCCATTTCGTCTCTTGCCTTTTTCATTGCCATGCATTCCAATGCAAATGCTTCTCTATAGGAGCCCGCGTAATATCTAGAAGCTCCTCTCCATCCCAGCATTGGGTTTTCTTCTTTTGGCTCAAAATCTAATCCTCCAACAAGATTAGCGTATTCATTTGACTTGAAGTCAGACATTCTCACAATTACATCCTTAGGATAAAAAGCAGATGCAATCATTGCTACGCCCTGTGATAGCTTCTCAACAAAGAAGTCAGCCTTTTTTTTGTAAGCATAAGTTAATTGGCTAATTGCACCCTTAATCTTTTTGTCTTTAATTGCGTCAAAATGCAACAATGCCAAAGGATGCACCTTAATGTAAGAGCTTATAATAAACTCTTCCCTTGCCAAACCAACTCCATCATTTGGAATGAAAGAAAACTCAAAGGCTTGATCAGGATTGCCAACATTCATCATTATCTTTGTCTTTGGCCTTTTTAATTTTTTCAGATTAATTTTCTTGACATCAAACCTTAATTTTCCCATGTAGACCTTTCCGACTTCGCCTTCAGCGCAGCTGATTGTGACATCGATGCCATCTTGTATAAGCTCGGTGCCGTGCTCTGTTCCGACTATTGCCGGAATCCCAAGCTCTCGGGCAACAATTGCCGCATGAGCTGTTCTGCCCCCTTTATTTGTCACGATTGCAGAAGACATCTTCATTATTGGCTCCCAGTCCGGGTCTGTTTTTTCAGTTATAAGGACTTCTCCAGGCTTAAAATTCAATATGTCGCTGACATTTTTTATTACATGGGCTCTGCCGACTCCAATTTTAGTTCCGACGCTCAATCCTGTAAGAAGAACATGGCTTTTTTCCTTCAATATGTACTCTTCAAGAATGTTCACATTCTTCTGGCTCTGCACAGTTTCTGGGCGTGCCTGCACAATAAATAATTCATCTGTAACTCCGTCCTTTGCCCATTCCATGTCCATTGGCTTAAATTTTCCCGCTTTTTTTGAGTAATAATCTTCAATAATGCAAGCCCATTTGGCAAGTTTGAGGATGTCTGCATCATTCAACACAAATCTAAAGCGCTCACTGTAAGGGACATCAACATTTTCTGTTGTATGTTTCGCGCCATGCTCGCTGTAAACCATTTTTATTTTCTTGCTGCCTAGCTTTTTGCTTACAATCGGCTTGTATCCCTTCTTGAGTGTTGGCTTGAATACATAAAATTGGTCAGGATTTACAGCACCAAGCACTATGTTTTCTCCCAGGCCATACGAGCCGTTAATAAGCACTGCATCCTTAAATCCAGTTTCTGTATCAATAGAAAACATGACTCCAGAACATGCCTTGTCACTCCTCACCATTTTCTGCACTCCAACCGATAATGCAACTTTAAAGTGATCAAAATGTTTGTCAACCCTGTAAGAAATTGCCCTATTGGTAAACAGTGACGCAAAGCATTTCTTGCATGCTTCCAATAGTGCGTGCTCGCCTCTAATGTTTAAGTAAGTCTCCTGCTGGCCTGCAAAGCTCGCGTCCGGCAAATCCTCGGCTGTTGCAGAGCTTCTAACTGCAACATCGGTATTCGGCCCATATTGCCTGCATAATTTTTTGTAGGCAATTATGATTTCCTCCTTTAACTCATTTGGAAGCTCTGCTTTTAGAATTGTTTCCCTTGCTTTTCTCCCTCTTTCTATCAAGTTCTTGATATTTTTTGTGTCCAGGCCTTGAAGTATTTTTTTAAGTTCATATTTTATACCTGCTTTTTCAAGAAGATGATTATAAGCATAAGCTGAAACAGCAAATCCATTTGGGATTTTAACTCCTTTTTTTGTCAGATTTCTGAACATTTCTCCGAGAGAAGCGTTTTTGCCTCCAACAAGAGGAACATCTTCAATAGTTAAGTCTTCAAACCAAAGAATGAATTTTTTTGATTTAATCAAACAGTATCACCTCGATTTTGTGGTTGGAATAAATTATATTCCCATAATATAAAGGTTTTGATTTTGTGGCGCCGTTATGTTAAGTGGGAAAAATAAATCCGTGTATTTCGGCACAAAGGATACTAGCGCCGCATTGGGCGAAATTTATTATTGATTGAGTAATGAATTTCCAGGCGAGGCTTTGCGTAATGGTAGAAAAGCAAAGCCGAGCACTAAATTATGCCGAAGGCGGATTGAATATTTTGAAGTAATAGAAATTCACATGACAAAAAAGCAACAAATAGATTTAAATATTGATAGACACCCTTAAATCCAGGTGATGAAAAAATGCCAAATTTTGTCAGAGTTGCAAGCGTTTCAGACTTAAAACCTGGAGAGAATAAAGTAGTCAATGTTAATGAGACAGAAGTTGCATTGTTTAATGTAGACGGCGAGTTCTTTGCAATTACAAATTCCTGCATGCATAAGGGAGGTCCATTGGGGGAAGGGGTTCTTGAGGGGGATGTAGTAACATGTCCATGGCATGGGTGGCGTTTTAATGTAAAAACTGGGATATCTCCAGTAATGCCCACTGCAAAAATACCAATTTACCAGGTTAAATTAGAAGGCAACGATGTGATGGTTGCAGTGGATTAGATTTTTCTATTAGAACTATAATTTGAGCAACGTAAGTGGAAGCGAAGTGAAAATCCCACCAACTGCGAAGCGTAGCGGACAGTTAGACTTTTGGGGCTCATAATAATTTCGCTTATTGCCGTCTTTTTTACAAAAAAAGTTTGCCTAATGTCTTACATTAGACGAAAGGCAATAAGTCCAAGGGCACAAGAATTAAGTTAAATTGGACGAACTTTTACTTTATCACCAACTCTCTCTAACATCCATGCTTGTTGCATATCACACCATTCTTGTAGAGTTATATGACCCACTTTCTTTAAATCTGCTCTTGTCGCATTCAAAAATCTAACCTCGTAAGTAACCCTAAAACGATATTTCGGCATTGATGGTGGTAATTCGCCCTCTACTATTAAAGTTGGACTATTTTCACTATACACATCTTCAGGAAATTTATCACTAACCTCCCTAAGATAAAATTTATTGGGTTTCGCTTGAACATCTGCGAGTACAAAAATAGGTTCTGATTTAAAATTTCCAGGTCCACCCCATTGTTCCAGCCCCCAATATCTTAAATTCCTTCCATTATATTCTACAACGTCTCCTGGTGTAAGCCCTTCCCATTGATTTTCTCTATCAAACCTTCTCTCGAATCTCCGTGTGAAATAATCATAAAAAGGTCTCGAAGCCCCCTCCCTAAAATAATCTTCAAATCTATCTAGAAATCTTACCCCATCTAACCTTCTTTCTAATATTTCCATTTTTTCTTTAATGAGGATAAGAAAATAACACCTTTATTTAAAACTTTTGCATCAAAATAATTAAAGGGTGGGTGGTGGGGTGGACTGGAAGGCGGGCTGGATTGAAGTTTTTGTTTTTATTGTATTTTTCGTTAATGGATTTTAGTCAAATGAGTAAAATCATCAAAAAACACCAAATTCTTACTAAACAAGCCTAGTCAAACGTTATAAAAGTGCCCTTGGAAAGTTTTTTATGAGTGAAGCGAGTAAAAAACCGAAATTATTATTCTAAAGAGCCCCAAAAGTTCGTATAATAAATTTTGTGCGATTGATTTAGATCAAATCTTTTTCTTATGAATTTTAATTTTTAGCTTCCTAATTCTTCTCATCGCTTCATTAAGAGTCAGCAAAATGTTCTTGGCGCCGTAATGGCTTACAACAGACTGGGCATTTGCAACTCCCAGCTTAATTGCGAACTCTATGTCATTTTTTCTTATTATTCCGCAAAGGAATGAAGCTGCAAAAGCATCTCCTGCCCCTGTTGCGTCAACAATCTTTACAAATGGGGGCTTCGCAGTGTAAATATACTTGTCATCTATAACATACAATTCATGCTTGCCGTCGGTGACAACAGCTATTTTCGGTCCCAAATCCTTAAGCTTGAATAGAACTTTTTGAATTGTGTCCTTGCCAACAAGCAAATTCGCTTCATCCTTGTTTAATACCAGCAGCTCGGTTTTGCTTATCAAGCGCTTTAAATAGGCAATTCCTTTTTCGGCAAGATAAGCACTTGGATTAAAAGCAACCTTTATATCCTGCTCGTCTGCAAACTCTGCTATACACTCAAGTGTATGAAATGACTCATTTATCATTGAACTAAAGTAAAACCAGCTGCTCTTGAGTTCTTTGTAAGGAATATCCCTAGTGCGCAAATCATCATTTATGCCCTTGTAAGTCAGGATTGTCCTGTCATGCTCCAAAGTATCCAGAATGACTGAGTAGCCTGAGTTGCCTTTTCCGTGGGAGCAAAGCAAATCTATCCTTTCTTTTTTCAAATTTCTATGGATAAAATCGGCGTTTGTACCATCTCCAAGCTTGCCGATAAAACCAACTTTGTGGCCAAGCCGCGACAGCGCAACTGCAACGTTTGTGCCACCGCCGCCAGTTGTAAACTCAAGCTCGTCAATCAGTATTTTAGTGCCGCTTGGGTAGGCAAGCAAATCGGTTTCCCCTTTTGGATCAATTATTTTGATAAGCTCAGAATACCTAGTTTTAGCAAACACGTCCACGGTGGCGCTGCCTACAGTTATAACATCATACATAAGTTACATCTTTAAACAGAAGTTTAAATAGTTTTTTGTTTAAATTCCGAATTATTACCAAATAACCTCAAAAGCTTATTCTATCCAGAATCTCATGCGCATTGATTGAACTTAGATATTGCTCTATATTTTTGTCCTTCAACTTAACCAGGAAAATTGTTCTTAACAAATTTTTTTCATGATTGCTTACTCTTGCGATCTTGTCGGCTTCCACCAACCCATAAGGATATCCGATGAAAATTGGATCAATACAGTTGCCTGCTAAAGTGATGATAATTTCTTCTGCCCTTGCTTTTTGCGCATTAAAAATTTCAAATCTGAAAACATGCCTGGACTTGCTGTGGAACTTAACAAAGAACATCTCAGCTTTATGATTAGTGTTTTTTATTTCAACAATCGGGTAGTAAAACCATGAGGGAAGACTGCATACCCTGCTGAGAACAACACTGAGTAAGTTTCCAGTGTCGGTGAATACAGAACTTTTTTTGCTTAAAGCCGACAGGATAATATTATTCCTGCTGCATGAATTGTAAAGTTCGTTTAAATAATTGCCTTCATTTGTCAGGCAGCATTGCAAGTTGCCATCAAGAACAATGATGCTGCATAATTTTTCATCTGCCATCTGTCTTGCCAGCTTTAGCTCTGCATATCTTCTCAGAGCATTTGCCACATTGCCTATTTCCGCTCTATTATTGCCATGCATTAATGTGCGGTCAAATGAATTGAAAGAAATTTCGTCAATCTCAAAAGCGTTTTTTGCATTGAAAAACGACGCTTTATAATGAATTTCATCATTTTCAATTACCGCCCTCACAAAGGCAAAAAACTCAAATTTCCTAAATTGAACCTTCTTGTTATTTTGATAGATTACGCAGCAAACCCTGAGCAGATTCAAAGAAAAATTAGCTGAGCCAAGTATTTCCGCACTTCCGCCGTCGACAAAAGCGATTTTATTGCCTGAAGTCATGCCTTTTATCTCATGAAAATTCTTGATATCTATTTTATTGGCTTTGTAGCCTTCCCCGGAAAATTTCGGGTGATCTTCACTAATCAAATTTTCATTTAATGATTCAAGAATTTTCTTGGCAATTTCGTCGTACATAAGGCTGGTTCATCAAGTTAATTTTTAATTTTATCCATATTGTAGCATATATTTCCAAATAAGGGTAAGTTTTATTTAAAATTAGGGCGCCTATCTAAATGCGGTATACAGTCTGCCTCGCATCGCTAAAATGAGGCTGGCATGTAATTAATCTGTTCTTTGATAATGCGCCTAAAGCGTATCTAACCGTTCTTTCGGGAAGCATAGAATTGTTAATGATGTCCTTTTGCGTCATGTCGCCTTCATTCTGCAAGATTTTGTATACGAGCTTGGAGCTTGCAGGAAGATTCCGGAGTCTTTCAGCGTCAAACTTTATTGTCCTTTTTTTTAATTTAGCTTCCAGCGAATGCTCTTTTGAGAATATGACAAAATTCCCTTTATAAGGGGATTTCTCAATTATGACTTCCTTGCCCTTTATGGGGATTCTCACTTCACCGTCAATTATCAGGACTGGGCAGCTGCCCTCTATGCTCTTAATTTTTATTTTTGTGCTATCAGACACAATTACAGAGGAATGCTTCTCCATTGAGGATATGGGAGTAAGTGCCAGTATGCTAGGCTCATCTAACACAATCGGGCCGCCTGCAGACAGAGAGTATCCAGTGCTGCCTGTCGGGGTTGCAACTACAAGGCCATCTCCAACATCATGCCAAAGAATTTCATCGTTTAATACCAAAGAATACTTTATCAGCGACGCGCTTTTTGAAGAGAATAATCCAATATCATTTAATCCTATTGGGGATGAAGTTCCATCAAAGCTCGCAACAAGCCTTGATCTCTTAAATATCTCATACTTGTTCCTTATGACAAGTCCCAGGAAGTGCCTAAAATTCAGCGTATTTGCCTGCGCTAAAAAGCTTTGCCCTGAAGCGATTGGAAAAACTGGCGTTTGCACTTTTCCCAGCCTGCGAAATGTTTTCAAAAAAAAGCCATCGTCGCCAACTGCAATTATAAACTCGCAATCCATTTCAGCCAATTCCTTTTTGAGGCCAATAATTTGAGTTTCTTTGCCTATCGCATGCTTCAGCTTATTTTCTTTCAGCAAAGTGCTTATGCTTTTTGCAAGCTCCAAAGATTCTGCATCCGGCTTGGAGGTTATAAAATACATATTAGTCAAGCGGTAAGAATTATCATTAATAAAATTATCTGTTTATAGGCAAATTTTGCCGATTTATTGCTATTTGGCAGATTTTTTGCCTATTTAATTAATTATTTAAGCTGGATAAATTTTTAGGGGGCATGGCGAATGATTTAATTCAAGAAAGCATAATCGCAGATGCCAGCAAGCTGGAGGAACTCGCCCTGGAACTTAAAAAACTGAGAAAAGCTGTAATTCTTGTGCACAATTACCAGCGGCCTGAAATGTTCAGGATTGCAGACTATATTGGGGATTCCCTTGGATTGAGCATCAGGGCTTCTGAGACTGATGGTGAGGTCATATTATTCTGCGGAGTCAGGTTTATGGCGGAAACCGCAAAAATATTAAATCCGGACAAAACAGTATTACTGCCATCTTTGGATGCCGGCTGCTCATTGGCAGACATGGCTACCATAGAAAGACTGGCTTCGATAAGGCAGGAGCATCCTGATGCCGCAGTTGTGAGCTATGTAAACACAAATGCAGATATCAAGGCCATGTCAGACATTTGCTGCACATCGGCTAATGCAGTTGAGATAGTTAATTCCCTCCCGAATAAAAAAATTATATTCCTGCCTGACAAAAATCTTGGAAGATATGTGCAGCAGCACACTGACAAAGAAATAATAATGTGGGACGGCTATTGTTTTGTGCACGACAAATTAAATGCGGACATGCTGATGGAGTTTAAAGAGAAGCATCCTGATTCGAAAATAATAGCGCATCCTGAATGCAAAGAAGAGCTCCTTAGAATTTCTGACCATGTCTGCGGCACCGGGGGCATGGCAAAATTCGCAAAGCTTGACGGCTCAAAAAATTTTATTGTTGTTACAGAATGCGGCATGACTGATAAGCTAAGGCAGGATGTTCCGGAAAAAAACTTCTTATCTTTTTGCAACATTTGCCCTTATATGAAATCAACCACGATGCCTCTCGTTATACGGTCGCTAGCGAGAAATGTTCATGAAATAACTTTGCCAGAGGACATAATAAGCAATGCAAGAATTGCAATAGACAGGATGCTTCAAGTGACAAAAAATGCGGCATAGAGCCAATCTAATTCTCGAATTTTGGGACAGGAGCAGAGAACTGACTTTAGAAAACCTTCATTACAAAAAATTTGTCACTAAATTTTACAATTTTTTATTAAATGAGGATGCAGGGCTTGGAGACATAACGACAGATTCCATGATAAAAAAAAACGAAAAAATTCTTGCGAAGATCGTAGCGAAGGAAAATGGCGTTGCTGCGGGCTTGGAGGAGCTTGAATTCTTAAATCAGGACTTGGAGCTCAGAAGATTAAAAAACGACGGCGATAAGATATATGGTGGTGATGTATTGGCAGAGATGGAAGGCCAATCAAAAAAAATTCTGGAAAGAGAGAGAACCTCGCTCAATTTTCTGCAAAGAATGAGCGGTATAGCCACATTGACAAATACGATAAACAAAAATTTGGGAGGCAACATAAAGGTTGCAGCAACAAGAAAGACTTTATGGGGAAGTATTGATAAGAAAGCGGTAAGCGTGGGCGGCGGAATAACCCATAGGTTAAATCTAAGCGACGGCATTCTTATAAAGGACAATCACCTGGGAATACTGCAGTTTGATATGGAAAAGGCTTTAAAATCCGCAATAGGCAGATCGCGCTATGTAGAGATTGAGGTGGAAAATAAGAAAGATGCGTTACGCGCTGCAAAAATAATAAGGAAGCTTGGAAGTAGCAGCTTATTCGCGATAATGTTCGATAAGATCAGGCCAATCACAATAAAATCTATTATTAAGGAATTGAAAATGGAAGATTTCTATGAGCATATTCTGTTCGAGGCGTCTGGAAATATCACGCCTAAAAATCTGACGGATTATTCGAACTGCGGAGTAGACATCATTTCAATGGGGTGTTTGACAAATTCTTCCAAGGTTTTGAATATGTCGCAGGAGATAATGAGATGAATTTCCCTAAAAACTCCTAGAATAATTATAAACCAGATTTTTTCCCAATTTTGGCCATCAGAAATTCTCTTACTTTCTCACCTTCTTCAATAGAGACTCCTGGGATACTGCCTTCAGCTCCGCTAGCACCCATTCCCCATAATCCCCTATATGCAGGAGCTGAGTACCCAGCTGTATGAATAGCCACTGTTGAAAAGCCAAAAATCCTAGCTATAATGCCCCTATGGATTTCAACATTCTGAATTCTCTGGAAGGGAATGCTCTTATATTTTTTCCAGATAATGCCTTGCTCAATCCTTAATTCCGTATTTGTAAACTCATATTTCCAAAATTGATAAGCCAATCCTGCGTATATTTCTCCAAGAATAATTGTCAAAATCAAAATGGTAATAAGTGACATTCCAATGTTGCCAAAATATTTTGATGGGGCATCAGCATCAAGCAAAAAATTGATTCCAAAAAAACCCACGAAAAATAATATTGTAAAAAATATTCCATAGGTGCTTAATCTAAATATCCATTTTGCTCCAGGATGTAAATTTTTCATTATGTTATTCTCTAAGAGAACCTATATATAATTCTTTTGATTTAAAGGAAGCTGTTACCATTTTCATAACTTTTTTAAATACTTTCCTCAATTCCCTAAATTATGTATGAGCTGATTGTGACTGAGAAGCCCAATGCCGCCAAGCGGATAGCAGAATCTTTGGCCGACGGCAAGCCGATAAAAGAAAGCATAAATGGTGCACCTTATTACAGGCTCACCAATAAAAGCAAAGACATAATAGTGGCTTGCGCAGTTGGGCATTTATACGGGCTTGCCGAAAAGGAGAAAAAAGGCTGGCTATTCCCTGTTTTTGACATTGAATGGAAGCCTGTTTATGAAACCAGGAAGGAGTCAAGATTCACAAAAAAATATCTTGACGCCATTAAAAAATTGTGCAAAAATGCTGATTCTTTTACGATAGCTACCGACTATGATCAAGAAGGGGAGGTGATTGGGCTTAACGTGATGCGCTTTGCCTGCAAGCAGAAAGACGCAAACAGAATGAAGTTTTCAACTTTAACCAAAGATGAACTGATAAAAGCTTACGAAAGCAAAACCCCTCATTTAGATTGGGGGCAGGCTGAAGCAGGAGAAACGCGCCATCATTTAGATTGGGTTAATGGCATTAACTATTCACGGGCTCTAACATCCGCAATAAAAACCGCGGGCGCATTTAAAATAATGTCAACTGGCAGGGTTCAGGGGCCTGCACTCAAGATTATTGTGGATAGAGAACACCAAATCAAATCCTTTAAGCCAACTCCATTTTGGCAGGTGCAGCTGACCGGTGAATTTTCCCAACAACTGATTAACGCATGGCACAAACAGGATATGTTTTGGGAAAAATCAGGAGCCGAAAAAGTAATTGAAAAAACAAAAGCCCAAAAAGAAGCGGGAGTAGACAGCATTGAAAGAAAAGAGTTCAATCAAATGCCGCCGTTCCCAATGGACTTGACGAGTCTTCAAATGGAATCTTATCGGTGCTTTGGAATCCCCCCAAAAGAAACTCTCAATATCGCCCAAGAGCTGTATACATCTGGGCTAATTTCATATCCAAGAACATCCAGCCAGCAGCTGCCTCCGACAATCGGATATGAGAAAGTTTTGAATGAGCTGCAAGAGCAAGAAGCCTACAGGGATTTAGTTAATGCGCTGTTAAAAAAATCAAAGCTTTTGCCCAATAACGGCAAAAAAACAGATCCTGCCCATCCTGCTATATTTCCAACCGGAATTGCTCCTAAAGGATTGAGGGAAAGGGAGCTCAAGGTTTATGACTTAATCGCAAAAAGGTTCCTTTCAACTTTTGCAGAGAATGCTGTAAGGGAAACAATTATCGTGAAGCTTAATTGCAGTGAAGAAATTTTCATTGCAAAAGGAACAACAACAATTGAGAAAGGATGGCATGTATTTTATGCGCCTTATGTCAGGCTTGAAGAGATTGAACTGCCGCACCTAAAGCAGAATGATAAGATAAAAGTCAATAAAATTGAGCTGATAAGCAAGGAAACTCAGGGGCCAAGAAGGTACACTCCTGCTTCCATTATCAAAGAGCTCGAGAAAAGAAATCTTGGGACTAAGGCAACAAGATCAGAAATTGTGGATACTTTATATCATCGCGGCTACGTGCATGGAAAACCGATAGAAGCGACAAACTTGGGGATTTCAACGATCGAAACTTTGGAAAAATACTGCCCGAAGATAATTGATGAGGAGCTAACAAGGCACTTTGAGCTTGAGATGGACAAGATAAGGGAAAGGAAGCAAAAAAAAGACAAGATATTGGACGATGCCAGGGATGCAATAACAAAAATAATAGCTGATTTCAAAATGCATCAGAGGGAAATAGGAGAAGACTTGTCCAAAGCAAACAGAGCAACTCAAGATGAGATGGCTGTTCTAGGTGTTTGCCCAACCTGCAAGATTGGGAAATTAACAATAAGGAGAGGGAAGTACGGCAGCTTTGCATCCTGCAACAAATACCCAGAATGCAAGACTATTTATTCTCTGCCCAAAAATGCATTTATAAAGCCTGCCAAGAAAATTTGCGATACTTGCGGATGCCCAAAAGTTTTGGCAATAAAAAAAGGTAAACAGCCAATGGAATTTTGCTTAAATCCAAAATGCCCCGGCAAGCATGTCGAGGGAGATGCTGGCAGGCAGGCAAAGGCAATTGCAAAAGGGGACATTAAGAAAAAATGCCCCATGTGCAGCGAAGGCGACATTGTTCTGCGAAGCAGCATTTATGGCAAGTTTTTGGCTTGCAACAAGTTTCCAAAGTGCCGCTATACTGAGAAACTGAGCAATAACAAAAAAGAAGACGAACCTAAAGAGCCTTCCAGCTGAAAGAGCCTCCTTTTCCTAAATTCCGGTTAATGTTTCTTTCAACAAGACCTAATTTTTGCAACTTATTTAATCTTTCAGTTATTGTTTTTCCGTTGAATGAAATAAGGGGACACCCCTTATAATCTCCTTCCGCCTCATTCCTCGTCAACTC
>ERZ1292645.189-Hain-H14-02um-R2-189-length-26943-cov-5_pt1 | contig 26943 bp, 22 predicted proteins | sample MGYA00564401_ERZ1292645 | MGnify/ENA primary metagenome ERZ1292645 (study PRJEB36523, sample SAMEA6512644) | groundwater metagenome | collected 2019-01-09 | study: AquaDiva: Metagenomics assemblies of 32 groundwater samples | reverse complement strand
TGATCCAACAGGGCGGATAAATCGCGGATTGTTAAATAAGGTGCTCCGTATACTTATCCGGACTATCCGTGATATTGATTTAGAGGTACTAGAAAAAAAGAATCGTCCGTTTAATTGCCTTGCGGGGCGTAAGATTATAATTATTTCTGAAAAAGGGGAAGTGTATCCTTGCGAGCCTATGTGGTTTCCAGAGATTATCAGGCATAACAATACGAATTCTAGGCCAAGGTCATTCTCATTGGGTAATTTACAAACAGTAGATATGAATTTAAACCGTCTTTTGAATACGCCCCTAGCTATGCAGATTTTTAGATGGATTGATGGAAAGCATTGTACCTGCCATTATGAATGCGCATACTATAATAGCATTGCTTATAGTTTTTGGAATTATTCGGATAAGATTTTTAAAAATATAATGCGCAGTTGTTTTGCGCCGCTTAATTAATGTTAGATATTGTTTTCGCTCAGCCGGTATTCATAAAGAAAAAGCGAGGTGTTAAAACCTATCGATACGGGCTGCCGAGCATTGGTTTATGTCTGCTTGCGGCTGTATTGCGAGATAAAGGCTATAAATGCCAGGTGGTTGATTGCGAAGCGTTAGGGGCAACGCCTGAGGAGACCGCTTCATTTATTTGTTCGAAAAAACCGCGATATGTCGGGATTACATCCACTTCATCAATAATATTTGATGCCGCGCTTATAGCCTCTTTTATAAAAAAAGAATTTCCAGAAGTAAAAATAATTTTAGGAGGGGCGCATTTAAGCGCCATACCGAGAGAAACAATGGAGAAGTTTAATGATATTGATATAGGGGTCATTGGAGAGGGGGAGAATACGATAATAGAACTGATTGCCGCCCTTGATGATAAAAAGGATTTATCCGCAGTAAAAGGGATAATTTTCAGAGAGGGGGAAGGCCTAGTAGTTACTCAAGGAAGGGAGCTTATGAAAGATTTAGATAGGCTTCCCTATCCGGCCCATGATTTAGTATATCCAAAATTTCCCGAAAATTATGTTCCGATGTATAACAATTTTATCCGTTTGCCTGCGGCAAGCATTGTTAGTTCGCGAGGGTGCCCGGGGCAGTGCACGTTTTGCGATAGGACGATCTTCGGAAACAAATATCGTTTTTATAGCTCAAAGTACCTTTTTGATTATTTAATTTCTCTTAAAGAGCGATTTAAAATAAGAGATTTTTTATTTTATGAGGATACCTTTTTTGTATCAAAAAAAAGGGTGAGCGAATTATGCCGATTAATCATAGATAATAAAGAAGATTTCAAATGGACATGTTTAGGGAGAACAGATTTATTCGATAAAGAATTGATGGCGCTTATGAAGCAGGCTGGTTGTTGGCAGATAAGTTTCGGCATAGAGAGCGGATCGGAAAAGGTATTGGATGCGATAAATAAGAAAATAAATTTGAAAGAAGTTGAAAGCGTGATGCGCCAGGTAAAGAAAATCGGAATACGCACTAAAGGCCTTTTTATGATCGGGAACCCCTCAGAGACAAGGGATACGATAATGGAAACCATCAGGTTTTCACAGAAGATCGACATTGATGAATTTACATGCTCGGCATTAATGCCGTTACCCGGATCGGAAGTTGCCAAGGTAGCGCATTTATATGGGGCTTACGACGGAGAATGGGAAAAACTAAATACCGCGAATGTTGTTTTTGTTCCCTTCGGGCTTAATAAGGGAGAAATAGAGGATTTAAGGAGCAAGGCGATAACCAGCTTTTATTTAAGGCCAAAGATTATACTGTCGTATATCAGGTTTATTATTAAGTATCCGATTTTTATCAGGAATGTGCTAAAGGGTTTATTGGATTTCCTTACTTTTCTTTCAAAGGAATAAAAAATGGCCAGAGTTTTACTAATGAAGCCGATAGATGAAGAGTATTATATTGTTGCCCCGAATCTGGGGCTTGGTTATATCGCCTCTTCTTTAAAAGCGGATGGACATAAGGTAGAAATAATTGATTCAGGGCGCTTGAAAATTACGTATGATGCTTTTGAGAAATATATGCAAAATAACCGTTTTGATATGGTAGGTTTTCAGTTGTATACATATCAGCTAAATTCAGTCAACAGATTGTCATCTATAGTCAAAAAGATATCACCGCAGACGATTGTAGTTGTTGGCGGGCCTCATCCTTCATGTGAGCCCGTGCATACGCTGAAGTATCTCGCCTCTGTAGATTTTGCAATTTCAAAGGAGGGTGAGCGCGCTATTTCTAAGTTGATGAAGCTGCCTCCCGATATGCTTAAATGCGACGATCGCCTGGGGCAGATAGAAAACTTGACTTTCCGCGGCGCCGAGGGCATAAGAAGCAATGTAACTTTTTTTGAGGAGGACTTGGATAATATCGCATTTCCGGAGTGGAGCCTGATAGATCCGAATAAATACCCTAATTCTCCCCATGGTACTTTTACTAAGAATCTTCCTGCTGCCCCTATATCGTTGACAAGAGGCTGTCCCTTTAATTGTGATTTTTGCGGAGGATTTTCTGTAATGGGTAAAAAGATTCGCCGCCGCAGCATTTCAAATATTATGCAAGAGGTAGAGTTACTTTGCAGTAAGTACGGAGTAAAGGAACTACACATAGAAGACGATAATTTTTCTTTAAAAAAAGAATTTGTTATTGATTTTTGTAACGCCTTATTACAGAGTGGGCTAAATGTGAGTTGGTCCTGTCCGAATGGCATTAGGCTTGATTCCTTAGATAAGGAGATGCTGGTTGCGATGGAAAAAGCCGGGTGTTATTCTGTTGGTGTGGGCATAGAGTCCGGAGATGATGTAGTGTTAAAAAAAATCGGGAAAAATCTTACCTGCAAGCAAATCGCGGAAAAAATAACCTTAATTAAAAAAAATACCTCTATAAAGATTACCGGTTTTTTTTTGATTGGTCATCCTGCGGAAGGCATCAAAGAAATAAAAAAGACCATTAAGTTTTCAAAAGAGCTGCCTATTGACAAGGCCGCATTTTGCACGCTTATCCCTTTACCGGGCACCAGAATATTTAACGAATGGCTAGAGGATAGAAAAATAACTTTAGATCAGATAAACTGGGATACTTATTTTGGCTATAGTTATAAATCCGGCATATCGAAGGTCAATGAAGGCACACTTAAAAATCTACACCGCTATGCCATTATTTCGTTTTATTTGAGGCCCAGGATAATTTTAGGGTTAATTCAGGAGATTAAGTCGTTAGACCAGCTTAAATCGATTGTTAGCAGAGCGCTTAGTATTATGCCCTGGACACAGCATTACAGGAAGCAAAAAGAAGGGGTTTTTACTGCTACTGGCGGAGGCGGCAATGAATAGGGCAGTTGGCAGTGGCTTTACCCCTCTTTCGATAATTTCACCCGCGTATAATAACGGTGAGGAATTGGAAGGCTTATTAAATTCATTAAAAGACGATTTTAACCGAAATTCTTTTCTTGAAATGATAGTGGTTGATGATTGCTCCCCCGGCGATTCGGTTGCTCAAGCAGTAGGTAAGTTTAATTTTATACGCTATATACGATTAGCGCAAAACAAGGGTGCTGCTGCAGCCAGAAATGCCGGCGCAAGAGCTGCTATGCATCCGGTATTAGTTTTTATTGACTCCGATGTCCAGGTTGAGAAGGAAACCATAAAAAAGATCGAAGAAGTTATGCAGGATGAAAAAATTAAGATAATGGTGGGTAACAAATCTAAAGTTCCGGCTAATAAAGGGGTATTTCCAGCTTACCGGGCAATAATGCATAATTCCTGGGTTCCCCGCGAAAAATTCGCGACATTCTTTACCGGCGCTTTTGGAGTAATGCGAAAAGAGGTTTTTGATGAAATATGCGGTTTTGACGAAAAATATAAAGGCGCCTCTGTGGAAGATTTTGAATTTGGCCATCGGCTATCCCAGCGCTACCAAATTTATTTTTTTAAGGATATTCTTATTCGGGTGAATTGGAACTATTTTGTCAAGACTATGAAAAATCATTATAAGCGCACTATTCTATGGATGCAGCTATTTAAAAAAAGGAAGAAATTCGATAATTTTTGCGCTACTCCATCTCAAGGGGGCGGATATATCTTGGGATTTTTAGTGGTAATAGCTACGCCTTTTATTTTTTTAGGGGGAAAGTACATTATAATTTATTTATTTATAATGTTTTTTTATCTTTTATTTAATCGGCGATTCTTTATTCTGACCGGAAAAGAGAGAGGATTAAGGTTTATGCTCATGGCGGTCGCTATTCATTTAGCTGAATCAGTAGTTGTCAGCGCCGGTGCGATTGCGGGGGTTTTCACTCGCGCTTCGGCAGCCCAAGAGTTAATATAATAGTTTTAACCGGAGAGAGTATATGAGTAAAATTATTTACGCGTGGAGCTTAATATGAATGATGAAATTTTTTGCTCGGTTGTAATTCCTGTTCATAACGAAGAAAAGAACATAGCAGAGCTTTGTTCCAGGTTAACAGGAGTTCTGGCCGCGCTAAATAAACCTTATGAGATAATCTATGTTAATGACGGGAGCACGGATAGCTCGGCCGACATCCTTCATAAAATCTCCGCTTTAGATAAAAAAGTTAAGATTGTTGATTTTTCTAGGAATTTCGGGCATCAGATAGCTATTAGTGCCGGGATCTCATACGCATCGGGAAATGTTACTGTGGTTATGGATGGAGATCTTCAGGACTCTCCTGCGCTTATTCCTGAGTTCGTAAAAAAATGGGAAGAAGGCTTTTTCGTGGTTTATGGCATAAGAAAAAAAAGAAAAGAAGCGTTTTTTAAGAGAGCCTGTTATTTCATTTTTTATCGCATACAGGAGAAAATAGCTAAAATTAAGATACCTCTTGATGCGGGAGATTTTTGCTTGATGGATAAAAAAATTACGGATATCTTAAAGAAGATGCCGGAGAGAAACAGGTTTGTCAGGGGGATTAGAAGCTGGATTGGTTTTTCTCAAATCGGTATTGAATACGAGAGAGACCCCCGATTTTGCGGAAAACCAAAATATGGCTTAAGAAAGCTTATGCGGCTGGCCTTTGACGGAATATATTCATTTTCCGATATCCCGTTAAAAATATCCTTAATTTTCGGGTTTACTATATCTGCTTTTTGTTTTGCGTTTATCATTTATATCATTTGCCAGAGATTAATTTATGGGACATCGGCATATGGTATTACGACTGCGATTGTTTCCATGCTGTTTTTGGGTGGTATTCAACTTATCGCTATTGGTGTTATTGGCGAGTATATCGGAAGAATTTACGATGAAGTAAAGCAACGTCCGATATTCATCGTTAAGCAGCTCATTAATTTTTAATGAAGTTTACGGATATCCGGTAAAACTATGGATAAGATTTTATACGATAAAATAATATCGGCTAATTTGGAGGTGCATGAAAAAGAAGCAAAGCTATATGATATTATTCATACTTTCGGGGCTAATTGGCATGCGCAGCGAATGCTAAAGAATGATATAAGCATGATAATTGAATTGGCCGGTGGAAAAAACGCATGTGACCTTGGCTGCGGAACGGGTAACGTTACGGAGAGGTTACTTGCCGCTAGCTGCAATGTTTCCGCGGTTGATTTGTCCGAATCCATGTTATCGCAATTAAGCGCGAAAATCGTCCGGGTAGAGAATCTCAAGATTTTCCGTATGAATATAGACGAATTCCTGGCAGAAAGCGCAGAGGTATACGATATAGTGACAATATATGCGGCTTTACATCATATGCCAAATTATCTTGGTACGCTTTCGAGCGCCCTTAACTGCCTATCTCCAGGTGGCTTGCTATATATTGTTGACGGTATTCATCGCGAAAAGATGAACAAATGCCGTGAATTTTTTAAGCGGTGCTTACTCCGGATCGACAGGGGATTATATACATTTATTTATGGGAATAAGGAAATAATCTATAATCACGGCATAGATTATGCATATTCGGATTATCATTGTAATGCAGCCGGCACAAATGGGCTGGATCTTGGTAAAATTAAAAGTTTGATAGAATCCCGGGGGTTTAAAATAATTAATTTTTATAATTATAGCTTAGGAATGTACATTGGGATTTTTGCTATGTTAGATAATATGCTGTCTATTTCAAACAATTGTTTTAGATTGATTGCCCAAAAAAAAGCTTGAGTTGCTTATGAATAATAATAAAAAGACACAGGTGTGGGGATACATAAAAAATGATCTCCAGACGTATTACCGAAATAACGGCTGTAAAAATTTTATTGATTTTATTGGTATCTTTCTGTTTTATCCTCAACTCTGGGCAATTATCATATATAGAATCGGCCATGCTGTCAGAGGGGCTTTACTTTATAAGTTATACGTTTATATTCTTTGGAATCCCTTAAGGATTATTACCGCTATGGAGATTTGGCCGCAGGCAACCATAGGTATAAATTTTTATATAATTCATTTCGGGAATATTATAATAAATCCTAAGGTTATAATAGGGGATAATTGTATTCTGCAGGGAGAATGCGCTATCGGGGTTGGGTTTGATGGCGGCGAGGCTCCTGTAATTGAGGATAATGTAAAAATTGGCATCGGGTCAAAAATAATCGGAGACCTGAGAATAGGAAAAAACTCTCAAATTGGCGCTAACGCATTTCTAACTACATCTGTTCCCGAAAATGTCATTGTAGTCGGAAATCCGGCCAGAGTTGTAAAAAAGATAGAAGCCTGATGCTTACAAAGTTTGAAAATATACAAATCGGGGATACGACAGAGTTTGAGCGTAAGATTGGCGCTGATGATATTGATTCGTTTGCTAAAATTACAGGAGACTTTAATCCTCTTCATATCGATGAAGCCTTTGCCAGGCAGACACGTTTTGGAGGGAGGATAGCCCATGGCATGCTTACAGCATCTTTCATAAGCCAAGCCATAGGGATGTTTTTACCCGGCCCTGGGGCTCTTTATCTTTCACAATATTTAGAATTCTTTGCACCGGTAAGGATAGGAGATAGAATAAGGGTCGTCGTAACTGTTGAGCGAAAGCACGAAAGCATTAACGTCATTAGCCTGAGGACCGAAATCTTTAACCAGGAAAGCGCATTGGTAGTTAACGGTAATGCCAAAGTAATGGTGCTGCCTAATTTAAGAGAAGAAAAACACAAGGTAAGCGAGAACAAAAAAGAAACGATTTTTACAGATAAAATATATAGTTTAAGGGAAGGTGAAAATAAGATGAATCTGAAAGATAAAGTAGCGCTTGTCACCGGTTCTGGGCGCGGAATCGGCGCAGAAATTTCAAGGGTACTTTCTTCCGCGGGAGCTTCGGTAGTAATTAATTATATAAACAATGCTGAAAGCGCAATTAAAATAGCTGATGATATTAATAAAAGCGGCCCGGGCAAGGCGATTATAATTAAAGCTGATGTGTCTAATTTAGATGAAGTTAAAAGAATGTTTGCAGGCGTGCGAAGTAAATTCGGAGAAATTGATATACTCGTCAACAATGCATCGCCGCCATTAGATAATAAAGCCTTTGTATCAACAGAGTGGAATGATTTTGATAAACATATAAATACACTTATCAAAGGCGCGTATAACTGTTGTTTAGAAGCCGTAGAAGGAATGAAAAAGAAAGGGCGCGGGAAGATAATAAATCTGCTTTCAAGCATTATTTATAAGCCCCAGAAATCAATGGCTTCTTATATGACAGCTAAGTTTGGCCTTCTTGGTATGAGTAAGAGTATGGCGCTTGAACTCGCTCCTTTTAATATAACGGTAAATAGCGTATCTCCCGGAATGACGGATACAGATCTAATAGCGCATCTTCCGGATAATATCAAGAAATTTGCAGGAGGCAGGCTTCCGCTTAAACGTATAGCAACGCCAACCGATATAGCCAAGGTTGTAGAGTTTTTGGCCAGTGATTATTCTGATTATATGACGGGAGTGGATATACCCGTGTGCGGCGGAGAAAATATCATATAAACAACGATGGCGGGAAACTTGCTAAATAAAACTATAGATATCATTAAAATGTCTTTGCCTTTTCTAGAAAATTCGATAAAAGAGTCCAGGGTTGATTTCGGCGATAACTTTGAGCGGATCGGCCAAGACCTGTGTTCCTGTTTATTTTCCCTTTATGATAAAGATGAGCTGCGCTATACCCAGGCCGTAAAAGGCTATGTTAAATTTTGCATAGAACACTTGCTGCTGCAAAAAGAATTAGAGAAAAGCGGACATTATAAGCATGATGATTTTGACAGGGCCAACTCTGAAGTGTACGGTAACCCCGAGGTGATGGAAGGCTATTATTTAAGCGGGCTTTATCTCTCGACGATATTCTGGCCAAACCACCTGAAGATGTTTTTATTCTTTCTGGATAAATTTACAAAAAACATAACCATTGGCGGCAAGTGTTGCGAGATAGGAGTCGGCCATGGCTTGTTGATATCTTCTTTGTTAAAAGAAAGGGAAGACTTAAGCGCGTTAGGATTAGACATAAGTATGTCTGCCCTGAATTTTACCGAAAGGCTAATGTTGGAACGCGGCATAAATAAACATAATTATGAATTAAAAAAGCGGGACATCAGAAGCGGCGTTCCTTGCGCTGACTCAACTTTTGACGCGGTAATTTCGGCAGAAGTGCTTGAGCATTTGGATAATCCATGTTCTTTGTTAATGGAAATTGCACGAATATTAAAACAGGGAGGGCAAGCCTATATAACAACCGCTATTTTTGCAGCAAGTATTGATCATATATATTTATTTGAATCTGCCGATGATGCAAAAAGAATGATTCTTGATTCCGGTTTAATAATAAAAGAAGAGTTAAGTCTCCCTGTTTACAGTAACGGGCGCGCCAGGGAGAAAAGAGCCCCTGTCAATTTTGCATGTATAACTGAAAAACCCTATGTTTAACCGATGAAATGAAATCCAATACAGAAAAACTAAAGGAAGAGATACTGCTTTCGTCCGGCCGCAGAGAAATAGGCATTGCTGTAAAGAAATTAAAGGAGCTTCTTTGTGCAGATGCATCTTTTTTAACAATATCTTTTTTAAATAAGGCGCTTTCAAATATGGCGCGGGAGGATTTATCAGGATTTACATATTTGAAGATTGCGATTATATGTAATGCGACAATTGAGCCGTTCGAAATGTACCTTAAGGCAGAAGCGTTTAAATATGATTTACTTCTTGACGTTCATATAGTTGATCATTATCGGTATGCCGAAGAGATTATGAATAAAGAAGGTAATTTATATTGCCGCGAATGCGGATTTTTTATTTTTATGCTGATCGGCGAAGAGCTGAATCCCGATTTATATTTTAGGTTCGCAGAACTTTCAGCCGGGCAAAAAAAGGAAAATGTAATACAAACGCTTTCAACGATAAGCGGATTTATTGAAAAGGTAAAGTCTTTTTCGCAATCCCCGGTAATTGTAACTAATTTAGCAGTGCCCTCTTTGCCATTAAACGGTATTGTTGATTGTTATCGAGATGACAGCCAGTGTTGCGCGGTTAGCGATTTAAACAACAAGATTTATAAAATTACTTCAATTGAAAAAGGGATATACTATTTTGATTTTGATCGCGTGATAAATATGTTTGGCAAAGATAAATACAGAGATATGAAGCGGTGGTATTTGGCCAAGCAGCCATTTTCTATTTCCTTTATGCCTGTGCTCTCAGGAGAATTTTTGCGCTTTATATTGCCGATAGCCGGAAAAAATAAAAAATGTTTAGTTTTAGACCTTGATAATACCTTATGGGGCGGGATAGTAGGCGAAGACGGCCCGGAAAATATAGAGATCGGCGAAACACCAAAAGGAAGGGCATATTCGCATTTCCAGCGAGAAATATTAAATCTTTACAATAGGGGCATCACGCTTGCCATAAACAGCAAGAATAATATCGAGGATGTTGTTAAGGTATTAGATGGGCATCCGGACATGATTTTAAAAAGAAGGCATTTTTCTGCTATGAAAATAAATTGGAGCGATAAGGCCGATAATATTAAGTCCATTGCTGAAGAACTTAATATTGGTACCGAAAGCATGGTTTTTATAGATGACTCTCCTGAAGAGAGAGAGCTGGTGCGCATCAAGTTGCCAGAAGTACTGGTGCCTTATATTCCTGAGGATCCCGCGGAGCTGGTTAAAACTTTAAAGGCGCTCCCTGTCTTTGATTCATTTATTATAACCGAAGAAGACCGGGAAAGGGGGAGGTTGTATGCCGAAGAGTCAAAACGGATTCAGGTAAGAAGGAGTTTTACCGACATAAACGATTTTTACCGAGTATTGGAAATTAAGATTTGTATCGGAGAGGGGGATAAATTTACAATACCCAGAATATCTCAGTTAACGATGAAAACTAATCAGTTTAATCTGACAACCAAAAGATATTCTCCGGAAGAAATATCATCGCTCTGTTCGTCAAAGGAAAGCCTCGTTTTTTGGCTGCGTTCTGAAGATAAATACGGGAGTAACGGCATTGTAGCGGTAGCTATAATTAAAAAGGGTGCCTCAGTTTGGGCTATAGATACCTTCCTGATGAGTTGCAGGGTAATAGGCAGGACAATAGAGAAGGCATTCTTAAGTTATATTATTTCTATCGCTAAGAATGAGAATGTAGACCAGATAAGAGCTGAATATATACCGACAGCAAAAAATCAACCGGCCAAGGATTTTCTAAAAGATAATGGGTTTTTAAAAATAGGCGAAGAAGACGGGCGGTTAACCTGGGCTCAAAAAGTTAAAGAATTAAACCTACCTTGTCCGTCATGGATAGAAATGGTTACTGTATAGTTATTAAGGAATAGAGTTAAATGAAAGATAAGATAAGACAGGTGTTTAAAGAACTTTTTAAAATAAATCCGGAAGACTTCCGGGAAGATTTGGATATGAATAGTGTCGCAGGGTGGGATTCGCTGAATCATTTAAATCTCGTTATTAGCTTGGAAGAATTATTCGGTATATCATTCACAACCGAAGAGGTTATTCAAATGACAAGCGTTAAGGCTATTATTGAAACATTGAGAGGAAAAAATGAAAGAGAGATTATTTAAAAATTATCATTCATATTATAAGGATGGTAATACAGCTGATTTAAAAAAAAGAGAGGCTTACCTAGATGACGATTATGGTAAGCTCCTTCCCTCTGATAAGAATGCAGTAATAATAGATGTAGGATGCGGGATGGGGCATTTCTTATGGTATCTCCAAAATAAAGGGTATCATAATATTAAAGGCATTGATATTTGCGATGAACAGCTGGAATGGTGTAAAAATAATGTTTGCAAAAACGTAGAAAAAGTTGACGATCTTTTAACTTTTTTCCTGCATTCAGGAGCCGCCTTCGATTTAATCATAATGAATGATCTTATTGAACATCTTCCAAAGGGCGAAATGGTGGATATACTAACTGGAGCAAGAAAAAGCCTAAAACCGGGAGGAACTCTTGTATGCAGGCTGCCGAATATGAGTAATATATTTGGCATATACCTTCTTTATAATGATTTTACTCATGAAACCGGTTTCACTGAGAATAGTTTACGGCAGTTGCTGCATTTGTCAGGTTTTAATGATGTGGTTATTTCAGGAAACAAAACCCGCATAAATTGTTTATGGAAAAAACCGCTGTTTTATTTATTTTCTTTAATCTCTAATAAATTTATCACTCTGGCTTTAAAATATATATATATGCCCGGGAGTAAACAACCCAGGATAATGAATACTTTTCTTATCGCCGCGGCAAGGGAGCAGGAGACATGTATTTATGAAAAAAATACTTTATATCCATCCTTCTCTCGTTAGCGGCGGAGCCGAAAAACTAAGGTACATGTTTTTAAAGCTTATTGATAGGAATAAGTATAATATAGTTCTTTGTTGTATTGAAAAAAAAGGTAAATTGGGCGAAGAACTTGAAAGGCTGGGTTATCGAGTTGATTGCCTTAATATGTCTGCTAAGCCGTATAATTTATTAACTACCATTGCCTTATTCAAATATTTAAAGAAAAACAAATTCGATATAGTTCAAACAAGCCTATTTAACGCGAATTTTCATGGCCGAATTGCCGCTATTCTCGCGGGGGTTCCGGTCGTAATATCAGAAGAACACAGTGAGCATTATCAATATAACTCTTCTAAGTTTATTCCGTATATATTGGCTGATAAAATATTATCATTTTTCACCGATAAAATAATCTGTTGCTCCAGAAATCTTAAATCTTCTATATCCAGTCTGGAGCATATTCCGGAGGATAAATTTAAGGTTATAATAAATGCCATAGATTGCGCGGAATTTATGCCCAAAGGCACAAGAGCAGGGGCGCGAAAAATTATGGGATTGCGAGAATCAGATATAGTCATCGGCAATATTGCTATGTTATCAAAAAGGAAGATGCAATCAGTATTGATTGAAGCGTTTGCAAAAATATCTAAAAATTATAATAACGCTAAGCTGGTTTTTGTTGGAGAAGAACATCCCGAGGTTAAAAAGGAATTAGTCGCCCTGGCCGATAAAAGTAACATACTTAACAAGATAGTATTTATGGGTAGAAGGGATGATATTGCCCTGCTATTAGGAGGAATGGATCTTTTTGTCCTTTCATCCTTGCATGAGGGGATACCGCTTGTTTTTCTGGAAGCAATGTTTGTTGGCGTTCCGGTTATATCCACCGATGTTGGCGGTGTTTCTGAGGTAATAAAAGATAATATTAACGGCATCCTCCTGCCGGTTGGTTCGGTAGATAAAATGTTCACGGCAATAAATAATCTTATTGGCGATCCCCTCAAGATGCATTCCCTTTCCCAGAAAGGAAAAGAGACGGTTTTAAAATATCATACAGCTCAAAGATATGTTAACGAAATGTGTTCTCTTTATTCCAGTCAATGAAGTAAATTATAAATCAATAGGATATTTTTTTTGAGCATAAGGGCAAATAGTGTATATTAAAAAGATATTTTATCAGTCCGGGATATATGGCATAGGAGTTTTTTTTACCTCGCTGGCAGGATTTATGCTATTGCCTATATACACCAGGTATCTTTCGGTAGGAGAATTTGGCGAGCTTTCTTTAATATTGGCAGCTATTTTTTTTCTACAATATATTCTTAATATGGGGATATATGGTGGGTTTATGATGAGGTATTTTGATTTAGATGCTGCTAAATCGCAAAAAAGGCTTATTTCTACTGTTATGATATTTTACATATCTTTTTTATCATGCGTAAGCATCTTAATAATTCTCTTTAGATCATCCTTATCTGTTTTGCTGATTGGAAGAGTAGATATTTTAGTTTTGCTTTCTGTCTTGATAATAACGGTATCTGAAACGTTATTTACGCTGCCAACGCTTATGTTCCGCATAAAAGAATCCGCCATAAAGTTTACTATTATAAACATTAGTAAAAGCGCGGGAGTGGTCGTGTCGGTGTTTATAGCCTTGAAGATTTTCAATGGTGGTATAGCCGGGGCCCTTTTTGCTCAGATGGCGGTAGGCGTAGTGTTTACAGCGCTTGCTTATATGTTAATCGTTAAGCAGTATATATTTTGTTTTGACGCCAAAGAATTATGGATTAGTTTTAAGCTGGGATTGCCTATTCTTATTATAATGGTCGCCTTTTGGTTTATTGATTATGCCAATAGGTTCATAGTAAAATATTTTTTAACGCTTGAAAGCCTGGCCATCTACTCATTTGGGTTTAAGGTGGGGCAATTAATATTATTTTTGGTAACTACCTTTCAGACGCTTTGGCAGCCGCTTATGTTTAAAATATTTAAAGCCAAGGATGCCAAAAGAATATTTTCCGATATTTTTACCTATTTAGTAATGGCGCTTTTTTTTGGGGCACTCGCTATTTCCATTTTTTCAAACGAGTTAATATCTATTTTTTCTACAAAAAAGTATATTCAGGCAACCAGCATCGTGCCAATGGCAGTAATGACTTATACCCTTTTTGGTATTTATTATTTTCTCCAAACACCCCTGATATTGAAAAAGAGGCTTTACCTAATAGCTTCTTTAAGTTGTTTTGCCGCCGTGTTAAATATTATTTTAAGTTTTTTATTAGTGCCTCTCCTGCGGATTGAGGGAGCTATCATCGCGACATTTATTACTTATTTCCTTCTAGTTATAGTAATGTTTGTCATTGCCCAGAGGAATTATAAGATACCGTACGACTATGCCGGTTTAGGCAAGATTTTATTATCTGCCTCAATAATTTTTCTCTTAGCTAATTCAATCGCGCTAAGAGGCATATTTAATATTATAGTTTTTAAAATAACGCTTTTGTTTTTATTCTTTATTCTCCTGTGGGTATTAAGATTCTTTAACAAAGGCGAAATAGCATATATTAAGGATAGGATAATAAGCCTGCAGGAGTTTATTCAAAAATAAAAAAACATTGGCCTGGTTTTTCGGATCTATACTCATGCATAAAGTTGAAAATAAGTTTACGCGGATATGCGACGAGGCAGAAAAAAAATGCAAAGGCCTCGAGAGGTTTCCGGGCTATTTTAACTTTAAAAAAGCTGAAACACTTTTAGTTGTAAATAAGGCAGGTTTAATTGGAAAAGAGTTGATATTAGAAATTGGATGCGGGACAGGATTTCAATCGTTACTTTTATCCGGGTGTTGTGATTGGGTAGTATCTACTGATTTACCAAATTTCTCTAAGGCAACACATACCATAGGCATAAGAGACGCTAAGGAGATGGCGTTAAGGTTAGGTGCTTCTAACGTAAAACATCTCGGCTGCTCCATTTTAAATCTGCCGTTTAAGGATGGGACCTTTGGTTGTGTTTTTTCTTCAGGTGTTCTGGAACACATTTATGATAAGAACGCGGCCTTAATAGAGATGAAAAGGGTTCTTAAAAATAACGGCAGTATAATATGCAGCGTGCCCACTTATATGCAGACCGTATTCCAGTTTCCCGCCCTGTATTTTTATATGGCAAGAAGGGGTTACGATGCTATAAAAAATCGGCTATTTAAAAAAGACGCCGGACAGCGTTCAATTTTTTCTAATACTGCCGTTGAAGAAACCGGCCGTGGTATGGGAAAATTAATTAAGATTTTTCTGCTAAATAATCCGAATTTTCCCTTACCTTGTCCTCACGGTGACTGGAGGGATAAAAAAGGCAAGCAGTCTATTTTTGTGGAATTTCATGAGCAATTGCCCTGGAAATGGAAAAAGATGTTTCTAAACAACGGGCTAAGTGTTAAAAAAAGCTTCGCTGTTTTATTTATCCCTTTTATGATAATAGAAATATTTAGCCCCCAACTCTTAGCTAAAATTTATTATAATACCCAATTTTTACACAGAAAACTTGGGGCGTCTTTTCTTAAGTATTTTGCTCTTAGTATATGTTATGTTGTAAAAAAGCACGATTAAAAATTACCTCTTAACAAAATAACAGAACGGAGAAGAATAAAAAATGGAAGAAAAATATTTGTCGGTTTTTATTCCGATATTTAATGAAGAGGATAACATCTCTAAGCTTTATAGCGAATTAAAATTGGTGTTAAAAGATGCCGGCTTTAGCTATGAAATAATCTTTATAGACGATAGCAGCAGCGATTCCAGCTATAAAATCATGAAGGATATGGCCAAGGATGACAAAAACGTAAAGGTAATCCATTTCAAAAGAAACTATGGACAAACCGCTGCCATGCAGGCCGGATTTGAATATTCAAGCGGGAAAATTGTTATTTCGATGGATGGAGACCTGCAGAATGACCCGAAAGATATCCCCAGGCTTATAAAAAAAGTGAATGAAGGTCACGATGTTGCCTGCGGATGGAGGAAGAATAGGAAAGATAAGCTTCTTTCAAGAAGAATACCGTCATTAATCGCGAACAGGTTAATATCGAAGATAACGGGGTTGAAGCTAAATGACTACGGTTGCACATTAAGGGCGTATAAGGATGAGATAGCTAAGTCGATATATTTACACGGAGATATGCACAGATTTATACCTGCTTTTGCATTCTGGGAAGGCGCGTCTATTGCTGAGGTTATTGTTAATCACAGAGAAAGGGAAGCGGGTAAGTCTAAATATGGCATATCGAGGACATACGGAGTTATGCTTGATTTGTTAACAATTAAATTTATCAGCGACTATTCAACAAAGCCAAGCCATCTCTTTGGAGGTTTAGGATTAACGTTATGCCTTGCCGGATTCTTGGCAGCTATTATTGCAATTGTGAAGAAAGTCCTGTTTGGAATTTTTATTCACAAAAATCCGCTAATGCTTTTAGCAGTAATGTTGTTTTTAATCGGAATTTTCTTTATATTAATGGGCCTTCTGGCAGAAATTATTGTTAGAATCTATTATAAATCTCAAAATAAACCTATATTTCATATAAAGGATAAAATAAACTTTTAAATGTGCGGAATCTGCGGCTATATAACTAACAGAAGCGTGAATATTAATAATAAAATATTGGAAGAGATGGCAGATGTTATGTCGCATAGGGGGCCGGATGACAGGGGTTTTTATGCTAATAGGAGCCGTGCAAATATTTCTGTGGGGTTTGGCCATAGACGTTTGAGTATAATTGATTTAAGCGATGACGCGCACCAGCCGATGTGCAACGAAAATGGCGCCATCTGGATTGTTTTTAACGGTGAAATATATAATTTTCTTGAACTAAAGCCATCCTTACTTGAGAGAGGGCATACATTTAAGTCCGCTAGCGATACCGAGGTTATTCTTCATTTGTATGAAGAACATAAAGAAAAATGCCTTGACTATCTAAACGGTATGTTCGCCTTTGCGATATGGGATTCTACTGATAATAGCTTATTCGCGGCAAGAGATAGAATGGGAGAGAAACCGTTTTTTTATACACTCTGTAATGGTGTTTTATTATTCGCTTCTGAGATAAAATCTATTCTAAAATACCCGGAATTTAAAAAGGAATTAGATATTTTGGCGCTCCAAAAATATCTTGCCTATGAATATATCCCGGCGCCAAGATCAATATTCAAAAATGTATTTAAGCTTCCCGCGGGCCATTTTTTAAAATGGCAAAATGGAGAGGTTCGGACCGAAAAATACTGGGATTTGGAGTTATATAAATCAGAGCGGTTGTTTCATCTTTCGGAAAATGAATGCGCGGATAAAATAAAATCCTTGCTTTCGAAATCGATAGAGCAAAGGTTGATTAGCGATGTTCCTCTTGGGGTTTTTTTAAGCGGAGGCATTGATTCTTCTGTTATATTGGCTCTTATGTCTAAACTAAGGGATCCGCAAAAAATAGATACTTTTTCTATAGGTTTTGAGGATAAATCTTTTGATGAGTCATCCTATGCCAGGGATCTGGCGTGTCTTTTTAAGACTAACCATCACGAAGAAATATTAACAGCAAGCAGACTTATTGAAATAATTCCCAGAATAACAGATTTTTTGGATGAACCATTAGGGGATGCCTCGATAATACCAACTTATCTTTTGTCCGGTTTTACCCGAAAATATATTAAGGTTGCAATCGGAGGTGACGGAGGAGATGAACTATTCGCGGGTTACCCCACTTTTCAAGCTGATAAAGCAATAGATTTATTTTATCTACTGCCGCATTCGATAAAAAATCTTATATTAAAAATTATTAAAAAAGCAGTACCGGTTTCATATGAGAATATCAGCCTTGATTTTAAGATAAAGCAGTTTCTAGGAGGAGGATTTTATCCAGCCCTTATAAGGCATTTTGTATGGATGGGATCTTTTACTCCTGATATGCAAATGAAGTTATTTAAAGAGCCAGATCCCGGAATGATTAATAAGACTTATGATGATGTTGAGCTACTATCTTATAGTTACCCCTCCAGGCAAAGAATTAATACCTTGCTTTACCTTTATACAAAACTTTATTTGCAGAATGACCTTTTGGCAAAAGTTGACACGGCAAGCATGCAGAATTCCCTTGAGGTAAGATCGCCTTTTTTGGATTTAGAATTAATAAAATTTATGCAGATCGTCCCTATTAATTTCAAAATCCGCAATTTAACAACGAAGTATATTTTAAGAAAAGGATTCTCCGGCATCCTCCCCGGCTATATCTTAAAAAGGCCAAAAAAAGGATTTGGCATCCCTGTGGCAAAATGGTTTAGGGGTGAATTAAAAAACTATTTGCTGTCAGTTCTATCGGAAAAGGAAATAAATAAGGCCGGGATATTTAATTACGGGGTTATTAATTCATTGCTTGATGGCCACTTTTCAAATAAATGCGATAACAGAAAACTTTTATGGACTTTGTTAATTTTTCAGCAATGGTATAAGAAAAATTTCTGATGAATAATGATAAATTAAATCTGGGATGCGGAGAAAATAAGAAAGAAGGCTTTATTAATCTTGACTGGAACTCGCTGACCATGCCGGATGTTTTACATAATTTGAATATGCTTCCGTATCCTTTCATAGATAATAGCATGAGTTTGATCGAAGCTTATCATGTGCTTGAGCATACAGATGCCCCTTTTTTAGTTATGAAAGAACTCCATAGAATGCTAAAAGACGGAGGGGAACTAAGAATAAAAGTACCCCATTTTAGCCGAGGTTTTACTCACGCTGAACATGCGCATGGATTTGATGTTACCTTTCCTTTATATTTTAATAAAGGCTTTTCTCGTTCCGGATATCTTGGCTTTGAGTTTGTATTAAAAAATATGAAACTCAGATGGGTTGCTTATTTTCATCTTTTGCCTTTTATGGGCTTCGGGAAACTTGCTATCACTTTTTTAAAAATTGTTGATTTTTTTATATCTGGCCTGGCTAATTTAAGCCCTGCTCTTTGCTCTAGAATGTGGTGTTATTCAGTAGGTGGTTTTGAAGAAATAGAATTTATTTTAATTGCTAAAAAAGATTAATCCGTCCATGAAAGATATATCTTTAGATAAAAAAACTGCTGATGCTTTTGCTTTCTCTTGGAATAATCTGCCCTTAGGAACAATTTACACCTTTGAGCAGTTTACGGATTGGATGGCCCCTTTAAAAAAAGAAGATATTAATGGTAAACAAATACTTGAACTTGGTTGCGGTAACGCGAGTCTAATGATGCATCTAACAAAGTGGAGTCCGTCTTACATTGAGGGCGTTGATTTGGGCGATTCTGTGTTAAGCGCCAGAATAAATATGGGTAAGGCCAATTTTATAAATCAGAAAGTTGTTCAAGTTGATTTAACTAAATATCAAAGTCAGGGCTTTGATCTAGTTTATTCTATCGGAGTTATACATCATCTTAAGATTCCGAAAAAAGGATTTGAGGCAGTTTTGAGGAATACTAAGCCGGGGGGGCGGTTTCATGTCTGGGTTTATGCTCGAGAAGGGAATAATCTTATTATTTATCTTGTCGAGCCCCTTCGAAAATTAGTATCGCGGTTTAACTGGTGGATCATTAAATATTTGATAGCTACCCCATTAGTTTCACCTTTTTATATTTACTCTAAAATCATTAGTTTGTTTCCCCGGTATAAATTTTTAAGAGAATTTCCGCTTTATGAATACAGCCTTTGGATAGCTAAAAGAGAGTTTAGTTTTTTTAGGCATGTAGCTTTTGATCAGCTTGTAACTCCGGCGACAACCTATATTTCACGCGAAACTATCAAATCCTGGTTAGCGGAATTTCAGCAAATTGATAAAGATAGTACGTATATTATTATGAGGAATGGTAATTCCTGGAAGTTTGGAGGAAAAGTAAAATGAAACCTTATAAAGTTAAAAAATAGGTTTGCAATGAGAATAATGTTTGTTATCCGGGATATGTCTTTTATCGAGCACTTGGGGGTTATGCATCTATCGTCTATTGCCAAGGAGCTGGGCCATGAAACTTCTCTGTCGGTTATTAACGAACATGATATATCTGGGATTTTAGAGAGCGGTCTTCCTGATTTATTGGCCTTTAGCATTATGTCTGTTGACGCGTCCATTTTCAGGGATTTGGCAAGAGTGATCAAAGTAAAATATCCTAAGCTATTTATAATTTCCGGCGGCCCGCATTGCACTTTTAATCAGGAAATTATTGATTTTTGGCCTATTGACGCGCTTATTGCCGGAGAGGGGGAGGTCCCTTTTCGCGAGCTGCTTTTATGCTTAGAAAAAGGCAACGATTATAGCAGCATTAAAAATTTACATACTAAACAAAAAAAGAACGACCTGGGAGATTTGATTAAGGATCTTGATGTTTTACCTGATCCGGACAGAGAGCTGGTTTATTATAAAGGCGGGCATCTTAGAGATTTGAGCGTGAAGTCTTTTATGACTTCGCGCGGTTGTGCTTTTAAGTGCAGTTATTGCTTTAATAATGCCTATAACAAATTATATAACCAAAAAGGAAGAGTTGTTCGCCGGCGTTCAGTTGGGCGGGTAATTCAAGAAATTAAGAATGTTCGTAAAAGCTACGCTATGGATTTTGTCAGGTTCGGGGATGATGTTTTTTGTTATCTAAAGGATGCCTGGCTTGAGGAGTTCGCGCACAGGTATAGAAAAGAAATTGGTTTGCCATTTTATTGTTTGATCAGGCCGAATTTAATAACCGAAGAAATGATGCGGCTGCTGAGTGAGGCAGGTTGTTACTCTGTAAATATGTCGATTGAAGCCGGGAGCGAAGAATTTAGATACAAAGTTTTAAACCGTAAAATGTCCGATAGCGTTATTTATAATGCCTTTAATATAGTACATAAATATCATGTTAATATTTACGCCAATAGTATGCTTGGGCTTCCTTTCGCGCGAATCAAAGATGAATTGGCCACGGTTGATATGATGACTAGATGTAAACCATCATTTCCATCGTTTACTATTTTTACTCCATTTAAGGGTGTAGAGCTGACTGAATTAGCCGAGAAGCATAACTTAATCACGCGTGAAATCAAAGAAAGCACATGGGCGGCTTCCATACTCAACTGTTTTACCGATAGAGAAAAAAAGATACAAGTCAATATTATGCATTTAGGGGCGGCGGCGTGCCGCTGGCCTATTTTACAGCCCTTGATTTTAAAGTGCTTGATTTATTTACCTCCGAATAGGCTATTTTTTTTAATTTGGGTTTTGCTTAAAAATTATTTAATGACTAAGCATATATTTCCTGTAAAGGCTCTTGTCCTTAAAAAGATTAACTATGGTATTAAGATTTTTCTTTCTGAGTTTCGCCTGATAAGTTATCAAAAAGCGGGCAATTCCATAAAGTGGCGAATTTAACCAACAAGTAAATTAAAGAATGTCTGGTTCCTTCAATTTTAAAAAAGCAGTAGTTGTAATAATTATATCAATGTTGATTGGCCTAATTCATATTTATCCGGATTTAAAATTTATTTACGAATCCGGTAAAAGTTTTAAAGGTATTACTTTTAACGCTACTCATGACGCGGGGATATATCTGGGAAGAATAAATAGTATATATAACGGAGGCTTAAGAACAATACCGGCTATTGATATATATGAGCATAGGCATGATTCTTGGAGTTTGCCTTTTTTAGGAGAATTTATTCTGGGTACGCTCGGTTCATCGTTAAGAATACCATTGAATTATTTTAAAATTATCTTTAGTTTTTTCTTACCGATAATGAATTTTTGGTTAATTTATTATCTCGCTTTTTTGCTTTGCAATTCAAAACACGCGGGCCTGATCACTGCGTGCGCTTGCACGCTGGGATACTCCTTCTTCGCGAATAATCCCTTATATGTTTATAAGTTGCTTTTTGAAAGGGAATCCGCTATCCAGCTCTGGTTTTTACGGCCCGTTTCCCCCCAACTTAACTATGTTCTGTTGATTTTAAGCTGGATTTTTGTTTATTTTTTTATGCTTAAGAAAAAAATCTTATATTCATTATTAAGCGGATTATTGATCGGATTATTTTTTTATATAGGGGGGGTGTATTATTTTACATATTTTTTTGTGTTTATCGGAATATATTTTTGCTACACTCTTATAAAAAGGGATTATGCTCAACTAAAAATGATTTCCGTACTTTTACTATTAATCATTATTCTCGCTATCCCGTTCGCGAGAAATTATTATAAACTTATACATCTTTCCGAATATAAGTTTTTATTAGAAAGATTATCTTTTATTTACGGGCGTAAGCCGATAATTCCGATAGGCATTGCAATCATATCACTCTTTTTAGCTTGGTTTCATTATTCAAGAAATACCAGACAAGCTAATTTCATTTTTTTCTTTACATGCGCGGGGTTTATTTGCCTTAATCAGCAATTGATCACGGGTAGAACATCACAGCCCTCCCATTGGCAAAATTACATGGTAAAAACTTTCGCGATTATTGCTTTATTTCCTACTGCCGCCTTATGCTTAAAGAATAATAAATATATTTGCGTAAGAAGAAAATTACTTACAGGAATAGCTGTATTTTCATTTATTTTTTTAGCAATACTGCAGCAGGATAATTATTACCAGAGGTTTAAAAATAAATTTACGCGGATGCAAAATTTAGCCGGGCCATTTGAATGGTTAAAAAAAAATACCAAAAAAGAAGATGTTGTACTTAATGACGCAATGAATTTTATGACAGGAAACATGCCGTTTCAGCAGGATTTTTTAATGTATACTAATAATTATGTCTATCTTCCCGCGGCTATAAATACCCTTGTTTCCCGGGATGAGATTGAACATCGCTACTTATCTGCTTTGAGGTTTTTCAACTATAGCCTTGATGATGCTGAATCCTTTTTCACTTACTGGAATGGCATTTTTTTTAGGGGGATGATTGCCGAGGTTTCTTTTGGAGGCACTAAAATTCCAGATAGTTATTTACTTCTTTTGAAAAATAAGTACATTGAGTTTTTAAATGAGGACCCGTTTTATCTGCTATCAAAATATAAAATTGATTATATTATTTTAGATAAATCAAATCTACTTTATGGTAAAATAGATTATATCTATAAAGAACTTATTAAGGTATACGATGATGGGCAGTTTAAAATTTATAAAATGCCGATTAGCAAAGATGAGAATGTTTAAAAGAGCTATATCAATTTTTACCAATCAGCCGGTAAGGCAATGCCTGTCTGTCGGCAAGGCAGGGTTTGGCTTTCAATATAGCCGAAGCCATAAGACAGCCATTCTTATATCTATCGCTGTTATTTCAGGTGTTGGCATTTTCTTGTGTCCCGGTATATTTTTTCTCATCGCTCTATTTGCCGGGTTTCTTTTCTATGTTAGCTGCAAGCATAAAAAGAAAGTATTTTATGTGTTTTTATTAGCCATTATCCTGCGTATATTTTTTTCTTTTGCGCATATGCTTATCGGGTATGGCATGGGCATCGGCAGCGATCTGCTCGGAGACTCCGTTGGCTATTCCGGAGGTGGCGCATATATTGCTGAAGTCATGACAAATGAAAGGTTTGAAAATTTTTTAATTGCTGACGAGTTAGCAAATTTAATACGTTTTCGAGAAACTTATAGGGGGGCTCTTCCTACATATGAGGATTGGAGAGTTGGCGGCTATGCTTATTATCTGGGATTAATTTACACTTTCTTTGGTTTCTCTCCGGCAGCAGTAAAATTTATCAATTCTTTTTTATTCATAATAATGATATACGTTATCTATCGGTACTTAGTAATAAGTTTCGGGGAGCAAATTGGTTTTTTCTTTTTAGTTTCCTCTCTTTTTATGCCTTCTTTATTCATTTGGTCAGTCAGCGGGTTAAAAGATCAGCTGATTTCTTTTATTTTTATCTTGGGGATATTCAGTTCGATTTACTTACTGCGGCTTAAAAAGTTGTGGGGGGTTATTTTAGCGGAAGGGGCACTATTGAATTTGCCTTGGTTTGTTTTTCTATCCGTCATGCCATTATTCTTTAAAAAAGATAAGGGTCTATCCTTTAAAATTACCGGTTATATATTATTAATATTTTTATCTAAGCTTGGTATGAATATTGTTCGCCCAAATATTTATCAAGTCTTTTATTCTATACTTCAGTTTATGGTATTATTGTATTTATTTATATATTTTTACCAGTCGCGATTGTTTCGGATTGGTGCCTGCCTGCTGACAGCATCTTTTTTAATTATTTCTTCAACTATGGGATTATTCTCTAAGGCCTATAAGAGATTTACCTATGAATCCATAGCTAAGAGTAGGGTTTCCCAGGTTGATGCTGTTTCGCGGCTTCAAATTTATCCTGAAAGGTACAATCACGATGAGGAGATGAAAAGCAAGGGCATTGTGAAATTTAAGGAACCGACAATACCTGAATTTATTGTAATGACTGTAAAAGGATCTGGCTACGCGATTTTTTCACCTTTACTTTGGCTGGCAAGAAGCAAGCCTGAATTCTTTGCGTCTATTGAGGGATGCATTATGCTTGTATCATTTTTTTGGGTAGCACAGAGCATATTATTTCTATGTTTTGGAAAAGTTAAATTTTTTTTAATATCCCTGCCTATAGTTGTACCATTTTTTATATTATTAGTTTTGCTTGCTTTTTTTGAGGGAAACGTGGGAACTTTATTTCGCCACCGTAGTATGATGCTTCCATTTTATTGCGCTCTTTTTGCAATTGGTCTGGGGCGCGGATCAATCAAGGAAGATGTGAGTATCGGAGCCAAGCCAAGTCAATAACTATTAAAATGAATGTAACCCTTATTTATCCTCTTTTATCTAAAGAAAGAAGCAAGACTGATGAAGCTAAGCAGTACTGGCCTCCGCTGGGGCTTGCCTATATAGCGGCAGTACTTAAAAAAAACGGACATTCTGTCCAGATTTTGGATAGGGATTTAATTTTGCGAAAAAATAATCTCGATTTTAGCAAGAGTGATGAAGATATGCTTAATCTTACGGGAAAATTTAATACCCAGATTGCGGGGTTTAGCGCAACTACCCCTAATGTGTCCGATGTTGACTATTTTTCAAGAAAAATAAAAATAATGAATCCTAAAGTTATTACTGTAATCGGCGGCCCTCATTGCGCGGGGGAGCCGATTGCTACGCTTAAGATGTGCGCCGGGATAGATTTGTTAGTAAGGGGAGAGGGTGAGATGACAATGCTGGACATTGCAAATCGCTTACCTTTGAATTCTATAGGAAGCCTAACTTATAGAGAACCGGACGGATCCATAACATCGAATACTGATAGGCCTTTAATAGAATCGTTAGACAGTTTACCATTCCCCGCCCGAGATTTGCTTGAAATGAACTATTACACGCGGCCAAGCAGATTTATAAGCCGAAATCTCTCCTTGCGAACAACCCACATATTTACGGCAAGAGGCTGTCCGTACAATTGTTACTATTGCGCGGGGCCTTTGATAGGGCAGGGTAGGCTAAGGTATCGCTCTCCCCAAGTAGTGGTCGCGGAAATGGAGGAGTTAATAGAAAAGTATTCTATCGAAGCTATTTTTTTCGCCGAAGATATGTTTTTAAGCAGTAAAAAACGCGCGCTGGAAATGACTACGCTTTTTATGGAGCACGGTATTCATAAAAAAATTGTTTGGATGGCTCAGATAAGTGCTGCGGTTGCAACTCCGGAACTTTTAGCGATGATGAAAAAAGCAGGCTGTGTGCATGTGGAGTATGGTTTTGAATCCGGTTCTCAGCGTGTGCTTGATTTAATGAATAAAAAGGCCAGTGTCGAGAGGAACAAGGAGGTTGCTATATTCACAAGGAAGAGCGGGCTTCGTTTCCAGGGGAATTTTATAGTCGGGTATCCTGGCGAGACCGAGGAAGACTTTAATAAAACCGTATCTTTTATAAAACAAACCTGCCCGAATAATGTATCGTTTAATATTTTTATGCCTTTGCCCGGGACTGAAATTTATAAGAAATTAAAAGATGAGGGACGGCTGCTTTCTAATTGGGACGATATCGGTAATCCAGAAACGCCATGTTTTAATTACGCGGACATGCCGCCGCATCATTTTGAAAGGCTATATTTTAATGCGAAGCTTAAAACAATACTCCCGATAAACTTAAAACATTTTCTCATGGATAACATCCGCCATCCGTTTAGATTATTTTATATAGCCGCTACCCAATTTAAGAGCGTCCTGGTAAGAGCAATTAGGGCAATGATTAAGCTGCAAGAAAATAAGCAAAGAGCGAGACAGGCGTGAATACGTTGTTTATCGCATACCATGCCGCATCTACCCCGATTATGGAGTCGCAAGGGATTTCTTATATCAGGGGTTTGGCTAAGAAGGGAATAAAATATTCACTCCTGACTTTTGAGTCAAAGGAAGAACTGCTAAATTCCAAAAAACTCATATCAGGGCTAGATATAGCATTAAAATGGAAGTATCTTATTTATCATAAGAAGCCCAGATTCATTGCTACATGTTATGACATAGCTTCCGGGATTTTAACTACAGCATTTATTATAAAAAGAGATAGGATAAAACTTGCGCATGCCAGGGGATTTATCTCGGCAGTGATTGCTTTTCTGCCGGCTAAGGTATTCCGTATAAAGATTTTATTCGATACCCGGGGGCTCCTGGCAGATAAATATGTATGCGGGGGGTTACTTGATAAAAAAAGCCTTACTTATAAATTAATGCGATTATGCGAAGATATGTTAATTAGTAAATCTGATTCCTTTACGGTAGAAACACACCGGCATGCAAAAGTAATTATTGATTTACAGCCTCCTGCTAAGCCGGGCGAGGTAAATGGCATAGTATCTAAGATGAGCGTAATACCCTGTTGCGTGGATACGGAGAGATTTAACTATAAGTTGTTTGCTGATAGAACAGACAGCGGATTTAATTTTGTCTTTCTTGGGAAGGTGGGAACATGGTATCTTCTTGAGAATATGTTTGATTTTTTTATTGTAGCCTCAAAAGAGATTATAAATTCGCGTTTTACATTTATTACCGAGAGCGAGGCCGCATATATTTATTCAGTTGCAAGGAAAAAAGCGATAGATGAGTCTAAAATAAGGATTATGAGGGCTGATAGAGGTGATGTTCCTGCTTTATTGTCAAGCGCAAATGCAAGCATATTCTTTATGAACACTTACAA
>ERZ1292645.187-Hain-H14-02um-R2-187-length-27054-cov-6_pt1 | contig 27054 bp, 16 predicted proteins | sample MGYA00564401_ERZ1292645 | MGnify/ENA primary metagenome ERZ1292645 (study PRJEB36523, sample SAMEA6512644) | groundwater metagenome | collected 2019-01-09 | study: AquaDiva: Metagenomics assemblies of 32 groundwater samples | reverse complement strand
TTCTTGCTCTTTTTTATATGCTTCAGTTAACTCCCATGTATTTGTGGCTCTGTTACACCTTACTTTCCCTTCCTGTCCCAAGGTGCGTAACCTTCCCCGAATTTGACGCTCTGTTAATGCATCATCAAACAGAGGGCGTACGTTTTCTGTTTGCGCCGATCCATATCTTTCTAAATAGGTAAGTAACCATGCTTTTTCTTTGTCCGATTGATAGGTAGATACAATAGCTGCCCGTGCTTTCTTGGCTTTGTCAAGCAGATCCCTGCCTTGCTTGCTCTTTATATCTATTCCTAATGCTTCAATCATCCTTTCCATGACTCCCGTTCTTGAAGGAACACTCGTTCCCTTTTCCGTTATATATATGGTTCTGTGACTAAGAGAGGCTGCTTTTGCTAATTCACGCACTGTCATACCCTTTGCCTCTCGAAGCAACGTAATATCTTCACCCAACGCGGTTGTAAATTCTTCCTCTATGTCTTGCGCAACAAGTTCCTTCCCCAAGGCTGCAGCTTGCTGACGTGCGATAATACTTACTTCATCTGCTAAGGAGGAGCGTGCACGTTCTTCTGTTCGTTTTGCTGCTTCTCCTTCTCTTCTGGTTAATTCAGCTTGCCAAAGCCGTGTGGCTTCCTCATTGAGCGATTGTCCAAGTGCATCATCTGGCGAGATTGCCAAGGCAGCAGATAGATACTGCCACTCTTGAGGCGAAGGGGGGTTCCCCGTAACAATAAGAGAAATACTAGTCCTTATACTTTGTTGAGTTCTCCCAATCTCTCCTTTCGCAACAATTTTTCGGGCAAGACTGCTTTGCGTTTCTCCCGCACGAACAATTACGTAATCGACTTTTTTCCCAAAAGAATAGGTTGCTAGTTCTTCGGCGGAAACTTCTTGAAAAGTTCGACTCCATATACGTGTTTCATTCAGTTCGCTACTCTTTTGCTTAAGAAGTTTATAGACAGGATGCGTTTCGTCAGCAACTAACACAGGTTCTATCATTTGCCATTGCCACATCGTTGGTTCTGTCTTTCCATATCTTGTTTTGCTTAAAATAGATGCGGTTATTCCCATTCTTTCTGCAAGCTCTTGAGCCTCGATACCCAATTGTCCAGCCCGCAAGTGAACCGCTCTATCAAAAAGTGAAGCAAAGCTTTCTTCGGCCAGCTCAGTAGTCAGCTGAGCATGCTGCTCCTGCTCAAGCAGTCGCAGATCTTCTCCGAGCATCTGATACCAACTGTTTCGCTCTTCGGCATCGAATATTGCAACTGCCGCACCAGTTTCAAAGCCATAATAGACCTTAGTGGGCAGACCTAAATCCTCATTTACTGCTTTAGTTGTCTTCCCCACAGATTTTCTTTGAGCCATAAGTGCTTCACCAATTACGTTGTTATAACTTTTCTCGTATTTTTTTAGCTCACCTGCTAAAGCTTCTGGTGGCACATTTTCTGATCCGTAAAGAGCTTCATCGATGATTCCACCAGTTGCCCGCAATTTTTCAACCAAAGGATGGACCAAAGATAACTGTTCTGTTTCAGAGATAGGTTCAGAATCCGCTGTCACTGGCACTTCTAAAACCAATGCCCGCTCAGCAGCAGATTCGACTAAAATGGGGGCTGGTTCAGGGAGTACTTTTTCTGCATCCTGTACTTGTTGGTTAACGGAAGCTACCTCAGGAGGAACTGATACAGCTTGGAGTGTAGTTTCTTCATCTGCTTGATGAAGGTCTCCTTTAAAAATGAGCCTGGGATCAGCTGCCCCATCAGAAGAGACTTCTCCCAAAAGTTTATCTCTTACTGTACGTAGCCATTTGATATACACAAGCGCTTCTGATTCAAAAAATAATCGCTCGTCAGCAGTCTCACCTGATGTGACCTTCCCAAGCAATTTGTCTCTCCTCGCTCGTAGCTTTCCGATGTCTTTATCTCGCAAACTATTAAAAAGCTCCATTTGCTCTCTCGCTGATTCTTCTTCTCGTCTTCGTCGCAATGAGGCCGCAAGAGGACTCTCGGGCACCGTACGTTTTTTCGGCTCAGGAGGAGAACCGAGATCTTCCCCTTCTTCTCCAATTACTCTCACAGGAAGACCCACAGCAGTTACTTTGCTAATGAAAGCTTCGGGAAGTGATGCAAGTTGTCGATCAAAAGCATCATGAATGGCCTTGCTCGTCAAGCCCAAATGGTCTGCCACCTGTCGTAAACTATATTGCGCACCCGTAATGAGATGCGTTATCTCAGAGACCAGCTTTCGATCACTCTCTTTAGTATGCACAGGGACATGAGGTGTTTCTTCTGGGAGAGGAGCAAACTTCCCTTCTTTTACTAGCTCCGCTCTATCATGTTCAGTCGTTCCTCCCCAGACGCCGACTACTCTAAACTGATTTCGTAACTGAAAGGCATAATGGAGACACTCAGATTGGACCGGACATCTGTTACAAATCCTTTTTGCCAGTTCCAACCTGCCGCTCGTCCATTGACCATTCTCATTTGAGAAAAAGCCTTCAGGATCAGTTTCCACGCAAGCAGCTCTATCTATCCATCCTGGTTCTCCTCGAGGAAGCAAACCCTCTGCTCCGTACGGTTCTCTCTTGGGGATTCTTGAAGTATTTTGAGTAACTGAACGATCATCACTATCAGGGACAGGAGATGGACGACCCTTCTCGGTCATAGAAGAGTATTACCTCCGATATAAAAAGTCCTCATAGTTACTCATCTGGGATAACATATTCCCCTCAGAAAAACAACCAACAATCTAAACGCATGGCATATATGCCTACGAGTGAATGAACGTATGGTTTTCTTAGGTACCAACCTAAGACAGTCCTGCTGTGGCTATTACTTTTTCTGACGAGCATACTCTCCCCATTGAAGCGCCTTCTTTACGTTTTTTTTATCAGTAACGTTGCTTCTTGCACCATGCAGTATGCTGCGCAATGCATATTTCGATATGCCAGATTGTTTTAGCAACTCACCTTGAGACATCCCATGAACGCTCATAAGAAATTTGACTTTATCAGCAAAAGAAGATCTCTGCTTAAAATCATTTCTTAACTTTTTCCTTCTCTCTCTGACCAATTGATTGATACTCCCTTCTTCAGCAAGTTGATAGAGTGCTGTTACACGAAAGATCTCTCCATCAGTTAAGGAACTATTCCCCAATTCAAAGTTACGCATGCGCAAGGTTGCTATGCCAGTCTTTTGAATGACATATGGTTGATTATAGCCTGCATCTTTTCTCTTAGTAACAAGCAACTCTCTTATAAGAGGAAAATAACTGACATCTTCCTGTACGATAGCAGTTATTGCTTCTGCTGACAGCTTACTATTCTGGTGCCCGTCTTTTTCTTTTGGAAGCATCCTTTTTTGCTTTTTTTTATCCAACAATTCTTGCCTCTTTTGTCTAAGAGCACTCAGGAATATGTCAACTTCAGCAGGCTGAAGTAAAAGTTGAAGTGATTCATATACTTTGTCCCATGATTTTTGAGAAAGAGTAGTTGATCCAGTCTCACTATTTATAAGAACCGCTTTTTTAATACCGATATTGTGGGCAAAAATTTCTTGTGTCATGCCTTTTTGTCTTCTAACATGGGCCAACAATTGGCCAAAAGAAAGCTCATCAATGTTTATTTCAGCGTCTTTTTGCTCTCTTTCTCTTGCTAAAGTAAGCAGACCATCATCGTCTGGCAAGCTAAATACTTGCTGCAGCTCTGTTGCTGATGGAGGCTGTGTTTTACCTAACTCTACTTTGCTAACAAAAAATTGATTACGTCCTAATTTACGGCCTAATGCTGCTTGAGTCATACCCAGAGCAATTCGCCGCTCACGAATAACTAAGCCAATTTCTCTTCGATAATCTTTTTGTTCAGAAGAAAGGGGAGTCCAAGCTTTATCTTTGAATTTGCTTACGGAGAGAACCTTTACCCTTTCATGCAATCCCCGACTTACTCGATGCAGCAATGCTGTTCTAATCTTTTCATCATCCCACCTGAGCACCTCTGCCAAATATTCCCACGTTTTGGGAGAGCCATTACTTCTCCCTGATTCAATAGCGCAAAGAGACACATTCCCAAGCTCTGCTAGTTTTGCGCAGTCCATCTGACTTAGTCCCATGCGAAGTCGAATAAAACGTGCCCGCTCTCCGTACGTTCCCTCAAAAGGAAATGGCTCCAATTCTTCAAACTCTTGCCAATCTAAGGCTTGCTTAAGTGTCTCTCTTGTTTGAGGCAAAACTTTTCCAACATTTTGTTCAATCTTGTGTAAGTAGTCCTTGGATATTCCACTTAAATCCATAACATCTTGGATTCTCAAACGATGATACGTTCTAATGATCTTCACTTGCTCACCAAAATGAGTTGCTTTTTTAAAAAGAATCTCGAATTGCTTCTTTCGTAAATCTTCAAATTTCTTAACATCCAGAGCAAACTCTTCTCCATAAAACTCAGCAAAAAATCGCATGTCTGCTTCCAAAAGATGACTCCTGCCTCGCTCTAGCCAAGACAGAAACTTCTCTCCTTTTCCGCTTTCCCTTGTTACTTCTTTTATGGTTATCCCTTTTTTCTGTCTTGTTTCACGTAACAATCTTCCATAGAGCGACCTAAAAACATGCTCAGTTGCTAGAAGATCACAATCGTCAAAAGGCGTTTCTGTTGCTTGAAGAAACCTCTGTTGTGCTTCCTGAGGTGCTCTTTTTTGCCTCTCAAATACCAGCACCTCATGATCTAGCTGTAAAGCTTCTTGTTCATCGGTCAAAGGCTCTGCAATTGTTAATCGAAGGTGCGGAAGCGGACCCCGTGCATAATATGGACCAACTCTGCGAGTGTACACAGCTGTTCCTCGCATCTTTTCTCGAAGAGCCCTGTCTCTAATAGGCTTATTTTTTCGCTCTTCTGCAGTCATTCCACCCAAAATACCAAACTCTTCACGAGCGCTCACTGCATACTCGAAACATACACCTATTACTGGACATCGATTGCAGACTGCTTTTGCTTTTCCCTCTGCAGCCAACCTTTTATCAGGAGTAAAATCTTCAGGAGAAAAACTGTTAGCAGTATCAGCATCAACATCATAACAAGCTGCGATAGAATCGAATCTAGGATCACGAACCGTACCTATCGATGGCGTATTTAATGAAACTGGTATGTCTCTTTCTGTCATAGCTATTACCCCTAAGGGTTACTAGCTAGATAGCATATTTTGCACAAAAATACAACTATGGGCTTATTTAGTGGCTTTTATATACTTCTCAAGAGGATCAGCCAGCTTCCACATCTCTTCAAAAATACTTTTTGGGTCTTCACCAGTTCTGCATTTTCAATCTCAACGCCAACAATCTCCCCCTGCTGCCAGTAGTAGTGTGCAGTTCTGGGCAGATGAAGGGTTTTTGGTAAAGAGAAATGGGAAGTATATCCCATGGATTCTTTCGTATGAACAGCAGGAAATCAAAACGAAAAAGATTCCTGTTACAGATCCAGCGCTAAAAAAACTAGGACTCCGAACGGTTAGGATCTTTTACTAAAATTTTCTTATCAAGGAGAAGCTATTTATTTACCCACCACTTCTCTCCATCACTCACTATCTCCACATCTCCCACTTGATCGGTACGAAGGACAGGAATTTCAAACTGCTGATAGAGATCCAGCACACTCTTTGTCGGATGTCCGTAGGTGTTATCCTTTCCCACTGAAATGACAGACAGCTGTGGAGCAAGCAACTCAAGTACTTCTCGATTTATACCCGTCTTTGAACCGTGGTGCGGGCTCTGTAGGACTTCCACTGGGGATCCCCGTTCACGGGCAACCTCCAAAAGTTCCTCGACCGGTGCATCACCTGTCAGAAGCAGAGACACCTCACCATATGATACCTCGGTAATAAGTGCCGCTGACTCGGCGCTGTTGTCGATGATGCCATCAAGGTCAGTACGTTCCAAAAACTCCTCCGAGGGTCCACTAATCGTCACTACTACCCCATCGCCCAATTGCCACTGATCAGAAGTAAAAACATATCGTTGAGGAATCTTTTTATCCTCCAAAAGAGCAAGCAATGCACTAAATCCACCTGTTTTATTAATCAGTCTTTCTGTAGCAAAAGACATCGTAACAAATCGATCAATTACAAATGCCAGGCCATTAAAATGATCGGCATGGGGATGAGTAAGCAGCATCAGCTCGATTTTTCGTTCCCAGAAAGGCAGATGCCTCCCCAAACAATCAAGCACTGACGTATCAGGTCCACCATCGACTAAGATATGCTTACGTGAGGGTGAGATGATCAGAATCGCGTCTCCCTGCCCAACATCACAGAAGATGACATGGAGTCGCCCGTCATAAAAATGAAAGTATTGATATCCCCCAATGCCGAGTAACAAAACAAAAGCGATACTTGTAATGAGTAAAAACTTTTTCATAAGAAGCTGTCGTCATTCTGGTAAGCGAGAAGACGAGCGCATCCAGAATCTTGATAGAGATGCTGGACAAGCCAGCATGACAAAATGACTCCGAGCTTTACTTTCTAAACCCCAATTTCATCTCGCAAACTCTTTACCTTTTTCGCTGTAGCATTTTTGAGCCGCCTGCGAGCAAAGAGTATAAGCATCCCAATGAGCAAATAATACCCAACGCCAAGGGCAATAGGAAAAGAGCTTATGGTAAACATTGTCCCCAAGGAACCAAAGAACGCAACCACCCATTGAAAAAGTAACAGGAATGGCAAGGAAAGCAGCACAATGCCCTTCCCCACCGGTTCAAAAAGAATCCCGACCACAAGGCCAACAGCGCCAAAGACCATGACAATCGGAATCGTCCAGAGGATTACCACATTGGCAATAACTGACCACAGACTTACCTGCCCAAATGTTCCAAGAAGCAACGGTGTGGTTGTGATCTGTGCAGCCAGGGTAGTACTCATATCTTCTCGCAAGCTTTTGAGAAACGTCATTCTGGCAAGTGAGGAACGAACTTGACCAGAATCTGATCCTGGATGCGATTTTCTTACCAGGATGACGCAATCCAAGACTGGCTTCATAATAATAATCCCAAGCGTTGCCATAAAAGAGAGCTGAAAACCCAGATCAAAGAATACTTGAGGATCATGAAACAACATCACATATCCCGTGAACAGTAATGCCACAATACTGTCATTCTGACGACCTAGAAGCGCAGCTCCAAAGGCAACTGACCCCATGATCGCTGCACGGACAATGGACGGCTCAAAACCCGCCAGAAAGGCATAGAAAGCAATGCCACCTAGTCCCAGGATAAGGGCGTATTGCCGACGTAAGCACCTCCCCAGTATCCCCAAAAGTGCTCCCGCTACAAAGCTTACATTGGCTCCTGATGCAGCGATAACGTGCAGAACTCCCGTTGCCTGCAGGTCGGCCATAAAGCTCTCTGGCATCCCATGTCTTCCACCAAAGAGCATCCCAGCAAGGAGTGACGCAGGGATTGGAGGAAGGGTGCTCTGAAAAAGATTCTGTGCTTTCCCTTTGATCGCGACAGCAGCCTGCATGAACGGTCTGTCATCCTTCCCCAGAAGCGTTATCTGAGGATAGTACAGTGACCAGAAGACACGCCCGGCATACTCACTTTTCTGCAATTTCCCCTGGATAGAGAGACGATCTCCATAAGAAAAAACTGGCAACACAGGGGCAACGATACGTATCGGTTTCCCATCGGAGAGGAGCACTCGTACAAGCTGCTTTCCTTCTTTGATCTCAGGCGTTTGGTTGACGGTAGCGACGAACAGTACTCTTTGGTCAACCGGATAGTCAGGCTGACTAGGCGCAAAATAAAAGAACCGGAAGATAAGAATCCCCAATAAACCAATGACTATTAGTAATATTTTAGCCATAGCTAGCCATTGAAGCAAAGGGCAACATTTTTGGTTGCACCTGAGCTCCTGCATTTTTATAATAATGCGAATTGCAACGGAAAAAATGTTGCCCGAGTGGAAGCAAATCTTTCCAAATGTCTATATCGTTATCAACTCTTTAATCTTTTCAAACACACTTTTGCCCACGGCTTTTTTCTCCACCAATTCCTCAATCGTCGTATAGGGTCTGCCATCAATGATCTTCCCCGCCGTTACCTCACCGATTCCGGGCAACGCTTCGAGCTCACTACTGCTTGCCGTGTTGATATTTATGATACTGCTTTGGGTACTTTCAGAAGAAGCTGCACTCTTTTCGGTAGTTGTTGTTTGCTCACCGACAAAAGGAATATAGAGCTTTGCCCCATCAGTCAGTTTGGCAGCGAGATTAATATCTTTGGCTACTTGTTCACGATCTGCCTGTACCGCAAGTCCTCCCGCGGCAATGAGGGCATCTTGTATGCGACTCTCTGCTGAAAGCTTGTAGACACCTGGTTTGAGCACAGCTCCTGAGACATCTATGGTTATTTCTTTTGTTTTCACTGTTGAGTTTGCCTTTTTTACAGCAGGAGCAGTATCTGATGCAGCCTCAAAGAGAATATCTGGTTTATCTGGCTTCTGAGGCAGTATCTGCATCACACCATACACCAAACAGATCAGCCCCACTATTCCAAGAACGACAGACAGAGCGTTTCTTTTGAAGAAGCCCATTATTCCATCATGAGAAGAATTTTCATCCATTCATATTAGAATAAATACTTGAGAGAAAATTGTAAATAGGGGGTTTAGTGAGTAACGCTTGAGATTGACAAAAAAAGCCTTGCCTATTAGGATACACCTATGGCAGTTTTAGGAGAATTGACAAGAAGAAGGCCACGACAAGATACCGATCAACGCAACCCTCGAAGACGCAGAGGAGCTAGAGTTGCAACTGCTGCTGCAATTACATTAGCTGCTGCTTGTGGTCCGAGTATCTCGAGTGATACAAGATTCGTTACAGGTGCCCAGTGGGATGAAGTTAATAACGATGCGACAACTCTTACGGTAAATGCAACGGTAGACCTGAATACAGATAATAAACCAGGCATTAGAAGAATCGCCTTAACCGCTAAGCCATATGAAGGAAGTCATCTTGATCCAGAATTAAATCCTTCGGGAGGCTACCCCATTTTTGACGTCTCTGAAGTACGAGTTGAAAATGGTCATCTTGTAGAGGATGATCCTCGACTCACTCTTACAGATAACGGAGAAACTGCTGATCTAACATGGGAGGTGCCTTTAGAGAATCCAAGCGATACAGAGGTCTCCCAGCCACCACTCAGACCAGGCCAAGAGGTTAATCTATTCTTAGATTGGCATGGTGAAGTAGATGATAAAGAAAGGCACCAGCCCAACGTAGCAAATCCTCGCCTAGTTTATTTAGCAGCTGCTACTAGTTAAATTACCACATTCACCACTTTACCGGGGATGACGATGACTTTACGGATCTCCTTTCCTTCAAGGAATTTAATCACATTGACATCTTCTCGTGCGGTCTTTTCAATGAGTGCTTTGTCCTGCGCTTTGTCTGATGGGACAGCAAAGGTTGCTCTAAGCTTCCCATTGATCTGCACAGCAATCGTCACCGTATGTTCTATGATAAAGGTAGGATGATAGACAGGCCACGGACTCACATGGATTGAACCCTTCCCACCACTTTTCTCCCACAATTCCTCTGCCAGATGCGGAGCAAACGGAGCAATAAGCTTCAGATAGTTCTGTGATTCTTCTTTGGTGATCGAAGGTTGTTTTGCCAGTGAGTTGTACCACGTCATAAGCTTTGCAATGGCAGTATTAAACCGCAACGCTTCCATATCCTCCGTGATTCCCTTGATGGTCTGATGCATGATGCGCTTGGCCTCTGGTGAAAGCTCTGTGTTACTTGCTGGCGATTCCAGAAGGAACCAAACTCGCTTCACAAATCGATGCATACCTTCAATACCACTATCACGGAAATCCCCTCCTTGGCTAAATGGTCCAAGGAAGCGCAAATAGAGTCTGACAGTGTCTACACCATACTTGGCGATATATTCATCAGGATTAATGACATTCCCCTTACTCTTACTCATTTTGGCTCCGTCCTTAATGATCAGACCATGCGCGTAGAACTTACTAAATGGTTCTTCAAAACTTAGATACCCCAGATCATGGAGCACCATGGTCGTAAATCGGGCATAAAGCAGATGCAGTACTGAGTGCTCAGCCCCACCAATATACATAGTCACCGGAAGCCAAGAAGTTCGCTCGCTTGCAGCTTCTTTTTCTTCATTAGCTGCCGCAGGGAATTTCTCTGTTGCTTCTTTTGCCATCGGGAAAGGAATGTTTTTCAGATCAGTTGCGAGATAGCGAAGGAAATACCAAGCACTATCGAGAAAGGTATCTGAAACATCAGTCTCTCGAGTCGCAGGCTTACCACAGTGCGGACATTTTACCTCATAAAAGTCTGGATAGTTGGCAAGTGGTGCTTTGCCTGTCCCCATTGGTTTGTAATCTTCGATATGGGGAAGCACTACAGGCAACTGCTCATCAGGGACTGGATACCAGCCGGCACTAATCCAGTATTCTTCATTTGTCATTCTGGCTTGTCCAGAATCGATTCCGGAGTACTCCACGCTTCGCACTGAGTCCCCAAAATGACGATTTTCTGTAAACCAACTCTTCTTTTCCTCGGCACAGGATTCGCAGTAAATCATTGGAATTGGTGGTCCCCAGTATCGTTGACGGGAAATTAACCAGTCCCGCAAGTGATAGCTCGAAACTCGTTCGCCATAGCCTTTTTCTTCCATATGGTCCATGATTTTTTCAGTCGCTTTGTGAATATCCACGCCATCAAGAAATCCCGAATTAATCATGTTGCCCGCTTCTTCTTGTACTTGTTCGATACTGGTAATTGGTGACGTATCACCGTCTTTACCCACGACTACGCGCTTAATTTCAAGTCCAAATTTGGTGGCAAATTCAAAATCCCGCTTATCATGTGCAGGGACTCCGACCAATGCGCCCGTCCCAAAATCCAGCAAGACAAAGTCAGAAATCCAGATCGGCATCTGGTAGTTTGTCAACGAATTTTCGGCATAAAACCCAGTGAAAACACCACTTTTCGCGCGCCCCGCAGACATCCTTTCAATTGAGGATTTATTTTGCACGTCCTTAAGATAGTTTTCGATTTCTTTTCGTTTTTCGGAAGATGTCGTTATTTTTCCATCAAGGAGTTGTGTGACAAAAGGATGCTCAGGTGCCAGTGCGATAAAAGTCGCTCCAAAGTTTGTGTCAGGTCGTGTCGTAAAGACAGTAAGCGATTCTTGGGTATCAGTAATTTTATAGGATATATTAATACCCGTTTTCTTCCCGATCCAGTTCTTCTGCGCAAGCTTTACCTTATCTGTCCAGTTTAGATCCTTGACATTGCCTAGCAGGCGATCTGCGTAGGAGGTGATCTTAAAGAACCACTGCTCCAGGTTGCGCTTCTCAACTTCAGAGCTACAACGCTCGCAGGCTCCATCAATTACCTGCTCATCAGCCAGTACCGTCTTACACGAAGGACAGAAATTCACGGGTGATTCTTTTTTATAGGCTAGTCCAGCCTTGAAGAGCTCAATAAAGAGCCACTGTGTCCAACGGTAGTAGCCAGGATCGTAAGTCTCAAGCTTGTTCTCCCAGGCATAGGCGTTGCCTGTTTCACGAAGTTGGCGATAAAAATTCTTCTCAGTACGCTCGGCATGCTCAATCGGATGGGTGTGCGTTTTGATCGCGTGATTCTCTGAGTGAATACCAAAGCCATCAAGACCCATCGGCTCAAACACATCGTAGCCTTGCATACGCTTAAATCTGCCATAGGCATCAACCCCGGTAAACGTATAGATACCCCCAATATGCAACCCTTCAGCTGAAGGGTATGGAAACATCATCAGGTTAAAGAAGGGTTTCTTAGCAGAACTAAGATCAGGCTGATAAACGCCGTCTTTTTCCCAAATAGATTGCCATTTCAAGGTAATCGCTTTTGGGTCATAGGTATTCTTTTTTGATTTAGCCTCAGTTTTCTTCATATTACTCAGTATAGCAAACAAAAAGCAGAAAAAAAAGGACAAAAGAGAGAAATCATCCTGACTCCAAGAATCCAAACTAGCCTATAATTTGTCTAGCAAAAACCTTTATGGATATAATTACTATCCAATATGCAGCTTTAAAAAATAATCGATCAAGGCAAAACGCGGTGAATGTTTTTTGTTTAATAGAAATCATCCTTATAACTTTATTATTCTTACAACTCTTTTTTCTTTTTTTACCTAGTAGTGTTTCTTTCTCTATTCTTTTTTTTACAAATGGATTAGTATAGGAGTATGGCTTCCTTTCTCACGCAAACAATCACCATCATTAGTGGATTTCTTTTGGTTTTCTTTTGGACGAAGGATAGTAATCAATCAGACACTATTTTGCTTGCAGGACTTGTGATTCTCTATCTTATCTTTTCATTCACAAATTCCCAAGACAAATCAAACCAAACAATAAAGAAGCACATGACAGCCTTCACTCTTACAGGCCTTATCGTCCTCATCATTACTATAACAGAAGGCATAAACTCCATCTTTTTCTTCCTCTTTTACTTTCTCGCTTTTGCCCTCGCTTTTGCCCTCAACGCAGAAGCAGCTTTTATCCTCTGCTTCTGCGTTTTACTCTTTTTCTTTCCTAGCACAGAAAGCAATCAAACTATAGCAAATCTAATCAAACTTGCCTCACTACTCCTACTTGCACCCTTTGCTTACTTCCTTGGTAAAGAGAAGGAGACGAAATACCTTCGAGCACTACAACAAGCTGAAGGCAAACAGACAATTGATGCAGCTACCACAACGATTAAACAAGACGTGGCTACAGTCATAAAAAGTGAGGCTAAATCGCTCAAAGAGATTGATCTGACAGTCTTAAAAGATATTGTCACTCAGACAGATCGAGTGCGAGAAAAAAATGAAGAAATCATTAAGTAAAACTGATGCACTATAGTAATATCTTACACAAACTATGACAAGAACAATACTTATCTTACCGCTTATTTCTCTTGCGATGGCATTTCCCTTTTCTGCTTTCGCAACAACTATGTCTGGTGATAGTTTTACGATTGAGGGAAAACCCCACGTAGTCTCAGAAAAAAAACCGACCCTACAAGCCTCTCCAGCGTACAAAAAATCAGACGGTGGTCAAGACATACCTCTTATTGAAAATTTTACACTTGGAGAAATAAGTCAACCAACGATTTCTCTTTCCTTGCCTCAAAACATCCTTGATTTTGATGTGTTGTCTCCAACAAACCCTGTCATTCGTAGACACCAACTGATTATCACAAGTCAGCTTTCTGGCTATCAAGTATTGGCTTTTGAAAATCATCCACTCCAGTCGAAAAACCAGGCACTTATCCCTGACACAACCTGTGATAACGGTGCCTGCTCTGACACATTAGCCTCAGAATGGACAAATACCTTGACGTATGGTTTTGGCTATCGATGTGAAATTCAGCAAGGGAAAGGTCGATGTGCAACTGGTTTTGAACCAACCAATACCTACAAACAATTTGCTGACGCATCGGATAACCAATCCCCAGCAGTAGTTGCACAAAATACCAAACAGGATAAGCAAACCATCTATACCCTTGAATATAAAGTAAATACCTCCCGGACGCAACAGAAAGATAGCTATACTAATACGATAACGTACCTTGTTATTCCAAATTTCTAATATGAAACCTATTTTTTGTCTTATCATTGTATTGCTCTTCCTCTCCTTTGCAAAATCTGCTTCAGCTGAGGGAAATGCCCTGGTCTTGTCTCCTTCAGTGATCGAAATAAACAGTCAATCACCCTCCGAGATATATACTCCTTTTAGTCTTGAGAATAAAAGCTCCTCTCCTATCGAATTGACGATAAGCTATCGCCCGTTTAAAGCTGCCGATAGCGAAGATGGCAAAGTATCTTTATTAGATGAGCCTTATAATGATTCATTTATTTATCTTAAGAAACATTTTGATGTTCTTAATGAAGAAAAAACTCCAGTAACCAGTCTTCGGATTGGTCCACAACAAAAGGAAACATTTCAGCTGCGTATGAGGATCCCTGAAGGAATAGATGCACAAGATAGTTATTTTTCCCTTATCTTCCTCCCCAAACAAGCTGAAATTTCAGAAGAAGCACAGGTTGATAAGCTTACCTACTCCCAAATCAAGGCTGGAATAGTAATGAATGTATTACTTTCAATAACGGATGATACAAAAAAGCCCCAAGCGACACTCCAACAGTTTAGTACCCCTTTTTATCAAGAGAAAGCTCCAGTACCCTTCACTGTTCGAATACACAATAGTGGAATACATCGAATTACACCAAAAGGTGTCATACTGATCAAAAATATGTTTGGACAAACGGTAGGAAGGATAAATCTTGATCAGGCAAATATTCTGAGCAACAGCACTCGTGCGATTACCAATACTCAGGTTGCAAAGGAAGCAAGTAGTGCTGCTGGCCTGCATGTGCCAACAGCCTTATGGGAAGAAAACCTGCTTCTTGGCTGGTATACTGCGTCCCTTAGTCTAGCCATGAGTGAAGATGGCCCGATCATCAATCGAGAGATCTATTTCTTTGCATTTCCTATTACTTGGATTATCGGGCTAATCGTTGTTTTAATTGCCGTCAGCATTATCATCATCCGAGTGCGAAAAAGGCTTCGTCAGATTTGATAGTGGCCTATAAAGAGACTTAGCAATAACAGTATCCCTCTCACAGGCCAGCAAAGACTTCCATAGGACGTGAAGGAAATAGTCGAGAGTAAACACATAGTCTCTTTCTCCTTATCCACCCACAGAACCCTTTTGCAGGCTCAAAATAACTATGAGCTGTTGATAACATTACTATGGGAGAGGATAACTTTTACTATGTGATAGAATATACTATGGCTCACAAAGTTGAAACGGGAGAAATGCTTCATACAAAAGCACAACGTGATATTGTCTTGCCTATTCGAGACTATAGATTTGCTTTAGATAACGTTGTAACAGCTTTACGAGATAAGGACAACAGAGATGATGCATTAGATGAATTGATGGAATTAAGTTCTCCTCAGCTGACGGTTGTTGATTTTTATACAATAACGCCTGTGTTTAATGCATTATCGCATGCAAGAATGATTGGAAGAATTTTAAGAACAGGAGATATCCCCGATGGTGTTACCTATACAGAAACGGTATATGATGACGACACAAGAGATGATGAAGTTACATTCCGTAACATACGATACCGAGCAATGAGAACAGGCAGAAGACAATATCCCCTTTATAAGGAAGTAGAAGCTACATCGGTAGATGGCACAGGAAGGACTCTCTATGTAGCTAAATTTACAAAAAGTGCGCAGGGCACCAGAGGTAAAGGACGCATTCATCTAAATTCAACAAGAGATAATAGAACTGAAGCAATTGATCTAGGGTTTAGACAGAATGCAAAAAGAGCACATATAGTACGAGTCGTTAATAGTTAAATCGCATCTGAAGCTATTTGCCATTGTCTCGATTCTTCATAGATAATGACTCCCTGAGTATCATAGAGTCTGATAGGTCCAAGCTTATAGAGCTCAGGAGATACCTCTGGGAATTGCATTGTATAGGAGAAACGATAGACTTCCCCTTTACGAAATGACACCGGCCAGACGATTTCACTCTGCTTTCCCTCAGGATTAGCCACAACCTTACCTACCCCACTTACCTGCCGTACGGAGAAAAGGCCAGGAACAGATTCTCGAATCTCTCCAACAAAGTCTTCCTGAGCAAGAATCGTAAATCCTAGCCAATAGGGACTACCTGGATAGATACGTGTTGGGAAATCTGTTCGTTGAACTTGAAAAGAAGGCTCACCGACTTGGACACTATCTGTAATAACATTGCTCCCGTATGCAGTTTCTGCTGTAAGAGTAAGTTTATACGACGTATCAGTAGCCTTAAACGTGGTGAGGTAGTCAGGTTCATGAGTAACACTTGTGAAACTACAGTTTTGACCAGGTATAATCTTTCCATTTTCTGTTGAATAGACCTCTTGACTCCCAGTCGGAGTGGTAACAGTAAGCGTCATACGAGCATCACAGATTGTCTGCCCTTTGGGGTCAAGGACAGCCATGCCTACTTGTACTTCCTCACCTATTTTGTAGCTATTTTTGTGGATATTCATAACAACTACGCCAGTTGAAAAATCTTTCAAGGGAAATTTCTCAGCTAAACCTGGCGTACGTTGCCTTGGTGAAGGCGATGCTTCGATGACTCTTTTCTCATCGGGCAATTGCGGATCCTTTGCATCAGGAAGGCCAGCAAGAAACTTTTGACCATTCTCCTGTATTTCAGCTAGCCTTCCGGCTACATTCTGAAGGCTATGATGTCCGACTTCAGCCAGTGGTAATCGTGGCAGGAGTCCAAAGGAGAAATACGTCCAGCTAATAAGGAATATCCCGCAAAAGAGTACCACAAAAGACATATCCCATAATTCTTTAGCAATGACTTCGCCCCCTTTAGCCATATACTTTTGCGTCTGGACTACCAAAGCAGTCTTTTTTATATGAAGCAATTCATCTTCGAGTTTGCTAATTTTGTGCCTGTTTATAGCATACCGAGATCTCCGAGGCATAGTATTAAGATCAAACTGTCTCAAAAGCATATAAAATGATGATTTACTGATCGGTTGCTTTACTTGCTCACCAAATGATCGATAGAGCCCGTTTAATGTCTCTTGGGGATGTTGACGAATAAATGCTGGTACTAAAGGAGCAAGATTTTTTACTCCATGCTTCCAATGAGAAGATCCATGAGGTCGCTTTGTTTGTAAACTTGTACACGTACCTGTTTGCTGATATCTCTTCACCCATTGATACAAAATAGTGCGAGAAGCCCCAGATCTTTTGCTAAGGACAGTTATCGGAGTTCCCTGAAGGAATGCTCGAACAAGATAACACTTCTCCTTGTAGGAAAAATCAGAGCCAATGCTACGTCCACGATGTAAGAGATATGTTTTGCGTTGAGCTTTGGTTTGAAGCGTATGTTTTTTTAATACTTTCCAAAGGGTAACTGAGCTGACTTGTTGGGTCTGCGCGATATCCTTTAAGCTTTGCGTTCGACGCTCGAGTACTTGTTTAATCAATTGTGATTCTTGCTTCAGAGATAATTTTTTCCTTGTTTTTGTTTTTCCTAGCAGAGACGGACTTTCAGTATGTTTTTTTATCCAAAGATAGAGACTTGTTTGTGAGACGTGATAGCGTACCGCAGCCTCTTTCAGAGTAATCCCCTTTTTCAATTGTTGGAGAATTTCTTTTTTTTGTTCATCAGAAAACCTTTTTGTGATAGAGGTAATGGGCATACAACTAGTAAACAATAATGAAAATTAGAAGTCAATAGATTCGTTTATAAAGCAATTATAAAATAATTAATTAATCAACTTTAAATAAATTTTTTGAAGAATAACGGAGTAAGCTAGGATTCCTTGGAGAAAAAGTATAAAATCAAAGCTAAACTATGGGGTATTTATAGAGTGTGGATTACGAATTACTATAGGTAAAATTGATTTTAGGCACGTTTTGCCTACACAATGCTCATAGAGATTTTTCTTATCACATTCCTCTAGCTCTTCTAAATAATCTGACAGCACAGAGAGATTAAAACAGCTGTAGTCTAGATCAATAGATTCCAAGTCTTAAATAAGACCGATAGTGACTGAAAATATTCTGTTTGTATCAAAAAATATCATTTTGGCAGTTGATATTTTTATTTGATAATTGTTTTTTAGGCTGATTTTCTAAGACAAATGCTCTGTTTAGGTATGCTATTTCGATATTTCAGTAGCCTATTGGGATAGGCAAGGCTAGTGAAAGATTAGAGACTCTCTATAGCCTCAGAGAAAGCGATTTATACTAAAGCCATAGTTAGTTATGATTCAATAATCTATTTAGCACTCAATGAAAGGTTATTGCTACCACTTTTTTAGGTAAAACTATCCATTATACCCAAATTATAAGCTAAAAAAGATATAAAATTATTTTATAAGGATGTATTGAGGCTAATACTATACACAAAATCAAAGATCGGTAATTACATACTACAGAACTATTTCATTTAGTTTATCCAGCAACTACAAGTCTACAGAAAATCTCGTGAGATAATTATAACCATATAATTTTTAATAAGTTTATGCTATAAGGTTTATTTAATTACCGATAAGAGCCCATTTATAATACTATAGATATAAATTAAATATACATTTATAAGTATTTTCACTATCTAAAAAAAGTAGACTCTATTCTCTTTTCTTGGACGATAAATTTTTATACACAAATAAAGACTTCACCTGTGAAAAAAACGTGCCTAGGGAAAGGTCAATCAAGACCACCATTTGCACTCTAAAGAGAAAAACCATTCAAAAAGGACAAATGACAAGCCAGCTTCACCAATAGGCATGTATAAGTCACATTTGTGCATGAAAGCAATCTATAGTATGATTTTTTAAGAGTAATTACCGATTTACAGAAATACCCATTGATCTTATTGGAAAGAATACAAAGAGAAATATTCACTCATCCTGTTGCTAGACAAATATACTTAAAATTGCTATTTAAACAACACGGACAGTCAAAATAACGTATGAGAAATAATAGCAATTAAAATTTAACATTGCCAAAACCATCCCCACCCGTAAAACCATCAACCTATGGGTCATTTTAATGGATATAGTAAATATATAACGAGTAATTAAGATTTATAAAAGTTATGTCCTTATAATAAACAATTTTGCATGAAAATAAAGAATGATCTATCACCATTTATCTGAAGTCATAAGATAGAATAGCCTTTAGCCTCAAAAGGGCCTGTATTATCGTTAAAATTAAGCATAGATTAATATTTCACAGCATGAAAAGTCTTTTCACTGCTTTTTACTTACTTTTCATACATTACCTTTCTATATCAATCTATATATTTTACTATCTACAGGATATTATTCACCCTTGACAGGCATTCCCTTCTTAATTTATGCTGGTTATATATACCAGAAGGCAACTGATAATCGGTATAATTTGTATAATTTTGAGGCTAAAACTCATTACAGGACTAAATCTTATAGGAAGATAGAGGTCGTGTGAAAAGGAGAAAATGGAAATACTAGAGAACTATAAAACGGCTTTATACACAAGTAGGAAGCGCCACAGTAAGGCAACGATTAAAAACTACCTTGCAGACGTTCGGAAATTTGTTATCTGGGCTATAGAGCAAAATAATGGTCAATTTAAGCCCGAAGAAATAACAGAGCAATTAGTCAAGCGCTACTTCGCTAGTATGGCAGCCTCGCATGCCGCTCCTTCCATCAAACGACACCACTCTACCCTCAAAAACTTCTTTTCCTACCTTTTAGAACAAAAGATGCTTCCTACGCATCCACTTCCAAACCCCGAATCGGGAATAAATAATCCTATAGATGTTTGGCGTCTAAGAGACTTCAAAAGCTACCTCTACGTGTCTCGAGCAAGCAAGTTAACGATTAAAAACTACCTTGCAGACATTTATCAATTTGTCCATTGGTTCAAAACAGTATCAGAATCTACTGCAAGCACTCCAGAACACTTATCGCTAAAAACAATTGAAGAATATAAGCATAGACTCTTTAACCAGGCACAGTTTTCCCCTGTCTCTATCAATAGGAAGCTTTCTTCACTCCGTAAATATATCAATTGGCTACAAACTAATGGTCATATAACACGTCACATTATACTACCTATACCTGTTCTTATGAAACAAGAACAAACATTTCATGAGTCGCCTCAACCAGGGCGGCCTGTTCAGCAAGAAAAACTACCGGACTTACGAAGTATTCAACAAGACACTACGACAAATGGAGATTCAGAAAAACCGAAAGAAGAGCCTATTTATTCCCGATTTGGTCCTGTAAGATTTTTTCAGAAGAGCAAAGCGCTCTTAGACCAAACAACGGATATCCTTTTCTTTGTACCATTGGCAAAAATGATTGCATACTGCCAGTATCTTTTTTGGAAAACACAAGGCAGCACGATCTTTGCTCCGATTGAAACATTTACCGAAACAACAAAAAAAACCGAAGGTGTTTTACCGATAGCAGCCACAATGGCAGTCAAAAAAACAATTGCACCTATTCCTTTTGCCATAAAAAATATTCCAAAGACAGTCTATGCTCCGCTTGCTATTTCAATAGACCATTTTAGCTGGTTCCAAAAACTGATCTATCATCTCAGGTATACTCGCCCACAATGGTATAAAACGTACCATTCCTATCCTGTTGCCCACTATCTTAATGTAGCCGTCCTTATTATTTGTATGACGGCAATTGGTGTTGGATTCTATAATGAGCTGATAAAAAAACCAAGTACACAAAAAGCTATCCAGGCGGCGATTCCAGACTCGCCTCCCAGGCTGATTGCTTTTCAAGGCACACTCAGAGATGATCAAAACCTTCCCATCACCGCAGCGACCCCTCTGCGGTTTGGCATTTATGCAAGTGAAACAGCTACAGGCTCAGCGATGCTTTGGCAAGAGGTACAGGAAGTAATTCCAGACAAGAGCGGTAATTTTACTGTGTATCTAGGTGAGACAAAGCCTCTCAAGCAATACTTCTTTACCAACAATCCGACACTCTATTTGGGACTCACTGTTAAAGCAGAAGCAGAAATGCTGCCACGTCAGCAGCTTGCCAATGTTTCCTACGCGGGCAATAGTGATACGCTCCAAGGAATGTCCCCAATCACTGATCCAAGCGCTGGAACAAAAAATGTCCTACTTGCGCTTGACTCTTCGGGTAATTTGACCATTGGTGGCAAAGCTTCACCTGTCTTTCAAGCAACGGGGGGATCATTTACTCTTTCTGGTCAAACCCTGACACTCACGAGCAATCAAGGATCAAATGGTAATATCGAAATCAAACCAGATGGGAGTGGTATCGTTGATATCCAAAAACCTATTCAGAATACATCAAACTATGGCAGCACCCCTTCTACCCAAGGTGCTGTTGAGATCCAGGACATGCTGGCTGTGCTAGCCACAACGAGTGGACAATCAGCCTTTCAAATCAATCAAAATGGTTCCGGGCCACTCATTAGCGCCTCCACCAGTGGGATTGCTAGATTTACGCTTGATAATAGTGGATCCGGCATGTTTGCCGGAGATTTGGCAGTTAATGGACAGACGCTTAGTACGCAATCACAAACATTCCACCTGCTTGATACCAATGTTATCAACCTAATGATTGGCAGAAGTGCTAGTGGTATTTCGATCGGATCGTTTGCCGGGAATACAACAATTAATCACTCACTAACTGTCAGAGGCAGTACAACACTCCAGGGAGGAGCGATAATCCCTGCAGGAGTAAATCTAAAAGTATCAGGGGGTATAGAATCTGATCTTAACCCATCAAAAAATAACACATTTAATCTTGGCTCAAGAACGAGCTCTTGGCAAAATGCCTACATCGGTAATCTCTTTACGACACCAAGCGCAAGCGTTAGTGGCTTCTGGCAACGAGTCGGGACAACGCTCTCTCCTCTTGGATCTGATTACACACTGGCATTGGGGGGCAAAATCAGCTTTGGCATCCAAACAGGAAGCGGCACGACCATTGGGGTTTGTAAAAATACGGCTGATGGAATTAGTGATGGGACAGAGTTTCGTGAATGTTCAGGAACGGCGGGAGATATCGCAGAGTACTACCCGGCTGATGCTGACCTTTTTCCTGGAGAACTTGTGATTATCAATCCAACAACCAATAAACAAATGCTATCAAAAAGCACAGAAAAGTATCAAAAGACATTACTCAGTGTCGTTTCCACCTACCCTGTCGGGCAATTTGGCAAGCCACTCAGTAGTGACACAATACCAAAAAGTGAACGACCGACAGCAATAGCCTTGAGCGGTAAAGTGCCAGTCCAAGTAAGCAGTGTCAACGGGAGCATCAAGCCAGGTGATCCTATTACGGCATCCCACATCCCGGGAGTTGGGATGAAAGCAACCCTTCCCGGAAAAATCATTGGCTATGCTCTTGAGGGATATGATCAAAGTACCTCGGTTTCTCAAGGAGTACGCCAACAAGAGCAGTTTCGAGCAAACTCCTTGACCAAATTTACCAATGACCCTAAGGATCCAACCACTCCAAGTGTTGGGAAGATTCTTGTCTTTATTAATCCTACCTGGTACAACCCTGAGTTTGATATCAGAGCAAATGGTGACTTGGAGATTGCCAAAGATCTTGAAGGCAAGTATGTCGTAAACGATACAGAGGGTAATCCACTGGAAACAGTACAAGTAGCAGCAAAAAGTATCATTGGGAATATTGAAACGGGAGCAATGGTTGCAAAAGAAACGACCACAGAATCCCTGACGGTTACTAGCAAAAATATTTCGATTGGTGGAAAGACCCTGAGAGAATACATCCTCTCAATCCTTAAGGAAACACAAAATGAACTCTTGACACCCACGATCGTCTCCCCAATTGCAGTAGCTGAAAGAGTCCAAACAGATCTGATTACTCCCCTTTCAGATGACTCGGATATTGCCATCAGCCTCAAAGAATCACAAGTTGAAATCCGTAATGGAGCTTCAGGTTCAGCGGTTGCAACCATTGATAATGAGGGCAATGCTAGTTTCAGCGGCACACTCAGAGCAAAAAAGATTATCGCTGATGAGATAGAAGGTCTTCCAACTGCTTCCAGCGGGGCAACCTATATCACCAATAACGTCACGAATGTATACAATAGTATACCTGCAACACCGAGCGCTCAACCATCGACAAATCCTACTCCAACTCCATTACTCCAAACAGCTCCCCAGGCAAGTACTGAGGCTACTATGGAAAGCTTTGGTAATGATCCGACGCTTCCAACAGGGTTTGCAAATATTGCAAGCCTTTCAGCCGCCTTGCCTGCCGGCAGGCAGGGACTCACCTCTCCCACCTTTAGCACGGAGATGGGGCATTTTACTGGAGGCCTAATGGTCTCAGGGCAAAGCCTCTTGAATGATACCTCAATTGTTGGACAGTTAACAGTCGGGGGTAACTTACTTATTGGAGATGGCACGATCAATACCGTAGGCTCAGATTTGGAGATACAACCACTGCGCCAAGGAAATCTGTCAATCATGGGAGGGCTTATCGCCATTGATACCGATGGAAATCTCACTGTAGGAGGAAACGCGAATTTTGCCAAAGACGTCACGATTAAAGGAAAACTCAGTGCACATATTATTAGCCCCATTGGAGAGAATGATTTAGCAATAACTCTTTCTGATAAAAATGCAGTCTCAGTAACGAATGCTTCAGGCAGTAGTGTTCTGAGCATGAATGATAAAGGAGACCTAAAAGCTTCAGGCAGTGGAAGATTTAAAGATGTGGCAGCCGATGGCTTTCGTATTATCCGAGGTGTACAAGCAGATACCTCTCTCACTGAGACGGTGGCCGATGGCTCTGCAGGCTCAGCCATCATCACCGCCTATGAACGTGAACGAACAATTATCAGTCCGTATGTCAAAGAAGATTCCCTTATTTATCTTACTGCCACATCCAACACACAGGGAATGACACCCTATATTGCAAGGCAAACAGCAGAAGATGCCAAGAAAAAAGTAAAGGGTTCCTTCACTATCCAACTACCTAAAGAACTATCGCAGGATATCACGGTTAACTGGTGGATCGTAAACTAAATCGATTTACTATAAGTATTGACACCAGTAATCCTTTCCTGCTACAGTTAATAAGTACTTATTTTCTGCCCTTTATGAATAAGAAGCAACAATTAGTCGCATATTTTGACAATCTTAACCTCTTCTTTCTTGGTCTTTTCTTGGTAGCTCTTCCTGTTCTCTTTTTGAGCACAACAACTGATGCTTTTGTTCTTCCAAAGCAGATCGCCTTAACAGTAATTGTTTCTTTGATAGCTATATCCTTTGGTATAAAGACGATTATTGATGGTAGATTAAAACTACGCGCTTCTCCTTTTCATTTACCTGTAGCTCTTTTTATCTTTGTAAGCTTCCTCTCTGCAATTTTTAGCGTTAACCGCTTTGATTCTTTGACAGCATTTGTGCCCTTACTCTTCATTGGACTCCTGTACTTTGCCTTCATTAACATCGTTAAGAACCAAAAGCAGTTATTATTTATCCTGTCTGCTCTTATTTTAGGCACAGTTCTCTCATCTATCCTTGCTCTTTTTTCCTTTGCAAAAATCTACCTGCTTCCTTTCCCATATACGCATGTACAATTTTTCACGACTTTTGGTTCTTTGCTTGATCAAGCCTTATATCTTGCACTTATTTTACCAATGACCGGATATTTCACTTACTTTTTCTTCTCAACGATGAAGGGAAAAAGACATGCTGAAGCATTCGCTACTGAAAACAAAAAGAATAAAACAGGTGGTCAGGCGATATTCTTCAGCGCATCATTTATTATCATTCTTTTTGGACTTGCCATCACTGTTTATCAACTTTTCACAACACAAAAGCCACTTATTTTACCTTTTGACCTTGGTTTGCAGACAGCATTTGCTGCGATCTCACAAGATGCTGGTAATGTGCTCAAGAGTTTCCTTCTCGGAAGTGGTGTTGGAACATATCTTATTGACTTCACTCGATTCAAGCCAGCTTTGTATAATCTCAATGAGACACTGTGGTCATTCACTTTCTTCCGGTCATCGAGCTATATACTTGAGATACTGGCAACGACCGGTATCATGGGAATTGCATCCTTCCTCTTCCTGGTGTTCAAAATTGTGAAAGAAGATCGATCATTCTTCCCAATCCTGCTTGCGGTACTGGCAGCACTTTTCCTTCCCTTCTCTTTTACACTAGTAATGCTATTCTTTGTTCTCCTTGCAATATTTGCGCTCATCAGAATTCAGAGTAACCCTGATAAGTATAGTGAAATGGATCTTTATTTAATGTCTCTCAAAAAAGGATTTGTCGTCGCAGTGCCAGAAGATGAAAGAGTAAGTAATGCTGAGAAAAAACATAGCAAAGTGTTGCCAGTATTCTTCTTTCTCTTCTTGATTGTGATCATCGGCATCCCAATGTACTTTGCTACGAGATTCTTCATCTCAGATTTCATCTTCCAGAGATCACTCGTTGCAGCATCTGAGAATAAAGGTCTTGATACCTACCAATTACAATCAGCAGCTATAGCAGTCTTCCCTTACCGAGATGTATACTATCGTGCATTCTCACAGACAAATCTCGCTTTGGCAAACGCACTTGCAGTGAATGCACAAAGTCAAGATGCAGAGAATCAGGATCCACAGGTACAACAGAACATCGTTACCATGATTCAGCAAGCTATTAGTTCAGCACGAGGTGCCACAACGGTTGCGCCTTTCACGAGCTTTAATTGGAACAATCTTTCTTCAGTCTATCGAAGTCTGATTGGATTTGGACAAAACGCTGATCAATTCGCAGTTGTTACCTTGCAACAAGCTATTGCACTTGACCCAAGTAGTCCACAGCAATATGTAGAGCTAGGTGGGATCTACTACCAACTCGGTCAGTATGATGAAGCAATTAGACAGTTCCAAATTGCTATCCAATTAAAGAATAATTATGCAAACGCATACTACAACTTGGGTCATGCACTTGAAGAAAAAGGTGATCTACAAAACGCTCTGCTTGCCTATCAAACTGTTAAAAATCTCGTTTCAAACAATGAAGAGAATTCAAAGAAAGTTGATCAAGATATCGCTGCTTTGCAAAGTAAAATGGAAGATCAAAAAGCACAACAAGGAAACCAAACCAATACAGCACCGGTCGATGGTGAGCAACAACCATTGAACGTAAACCAACCATCAACAACGCTGCCTGAGAGAGATCCACAGATTAAGATCCCGGCACCAACTGTTACCATTGCACCTACAGGAGCAGCAGGAAAAAATACCAATACAAAAACGACTCCAGCACCAACCCAAGATCGATAAAAGAAAATCTCTTACTACCTCTAAAAATAACTGCCCGTGTATGGCTTTTTAACGAGAGATGAAAAGTTCAGTAGTGTGATTATCCATCATTAGTACATTCATGAAGATTATTTTCCGGTGTTTGCTGAGACAATCTTTGCGACAGATTCCTTAACAACTTGCTCATTTACTTTTATACCTATGGAGTGTACCAAGTCTTCTATGCGAATTGTCTGATTCACTACGAATACTACCCGATGCATTTTGAGGAAGGCTTTTTTGAACTTACTTCTAGCTGAGTTAACGTTTTACTGTCCGAGAAGGATCAGCAGCAGATCCCTTTGCATGAGGATCAAAATGCCATACTTGAATACCACCATTGGATTCTCCTACAGTTAGTCCTTCCCTTACCTGATACAACCACTCATCAGTTTTTTATTAATATATCAAAAGATTGATTAACACTATTTAATATATAGAAATGAGTCGAATGGGTTCATTTCTGAACCTTATAAAAAATAACCGCCCAAGAACTTCCAAAAGTGTGTCTTTTGGGAAATCCCGGACGGTTACTCTAAAAATTTCTTCTAAAGTAGTGATGCATAACATTTTTTGAGGACTGATGTTTGAATCTGAGCTCACGCGAAGGTGAGTTTAGCCCGCAAAAAAATTGTCCGTGCAGAACTGCTTAGAGAAGTCACAATTTAGCGCTGGTCCCGTTGTTTACGGAAACAATTTCGACAAAGTACTGGTCTATCACCTTTAGGCTGGAATGGTACTGTATCTTTTGCGCCACACTCTGAACAAGTAATTTCAAAGGATTGACGATCGCCGCCATTACCTCGTCCACCACCGTTGAAGTTTGCACGAGCTTTTGCTCGACAATCTTTACAACGCAATGGAGCGTTAAGTCCCTTTTCTTGATAAAATTCTTGTTCGCGTGCGGTCCAGACAAAGTCTTGACCGCAATCTTTACACTTAATAGTTTGATCTTGTAATGCCACTTAGGATTCACCCCCCTTCACTTTCTCCTTTTTCCTAAGTGGTCGTTGAGGATAACCTGCAGAACAACCTAGAATACTGGAAATACTGTTCTTATAAAAAGAACTTGCTCTATTATAGCATACTTGCGTGTGGACCGGAAGAGATTCGAACTCTCAACCCCCTCCATGCCATGGAGGTACGCTACCATTGCGCCACCGGC
>ERZ1292645.186-Hain-H14-02um-R2-186-length-27131-cov-12_pt1 | contig 27131 bp, 34 predicted proteins | sample MGYA00564401_ERZ1292645 | MGnify/ENA primary metagenome ERZ1292645 (study PRJEB36523, sample SAMEA6512644) | groundwater metagenome | collected 2019-01-09 | study: AquaDiva: Metagenomics assemblies of 32 groundwater samples | reverse complement strand
TGGAATACCCTAGATATAGCTTATATATAAATACTCCGATAAATAGACAATGTCTTATAAATGAATTTGCAAAAGTTTAGTCAATAATTTACACCATATATGTCAGAAAGTCAATCAAGATATAGCATTGTGGAAAGGCTCACATCGAGAAAATTGGAGATAATGAGTCATAAGTCAGAATTAAAGGAAGATCTTAAATCTAAGGAGCAGAAAATTGACAAATTAAAAAAAGGTTTGGAAAACTGGAAAAAAGATGTTCAGGAAGATACAAAAAGAGAACAAAGAAAAAAAGAATTGGAAATTGAAGGCGCTTCTCAGGAATATCAGAATACTAAAGAGCAAATGAAAGATAAGGAGAAAGTTTTTGATGAGCAAATCACGGCAATTGAAAAGGCCCTTCAGTCAATTGAGGAAATCAGCAAAACTTCTCCCACAATTCAATCATAGTCCTCCAAAAAATAATGAATGCCATGTGCGTCAAGAGGACTCAAGTGGCAAAAATAAACCAAAGCCATGTGCTGGTTCCCTAGGCAGGTTCAAATCCTGCGCCTGGTGAGGGATTCTCACCAGAAGGGTATTCTCTATTTTAATCTGCACCAGAAACTATTTTGAATCATTTTTTTACTCATATCTTAAAGCATCAACGGGCTTTAACTTGGAAGCCCTGTAAGCAGGAATTGTGCCTGCAATCATCCCAATAAAAATTGAAATCAACAAAGCTTCAATTAGAAGACTGATTGGAACGACTGTTCTGACGCTGCCCCCAGGCCCTAATCCAGTCAATAGTTTTGGAAGAACTGTGGAGATCGCAGCTCCCAAGCCAATTCCCAGTATTCCGCCAACTAATCCAACCAAACCTGAGTTTAATAAAAATATTACCATAATATCAAAGTTTTTAGCGCCAATCGCTTTCATAATTCCAATCTCTTTAGTTTTCTCAAGAACTGATGTAAACATAGTATTTGCAATTCCAACTGCACCTACAAGCAACGAGACAGCAGCTATTGCCCCCAAAAAGATTGTGAAGGTTTGGGTTATGTCCTGAAGCCTTTCCTGAGTCGCTTTTGATGAAGTAACACTAAAATCCTTGGTTCGGTCAGTGACGTGCCGCGATATTGTCAACTTAGAATCAATATCGCTTACAATCTGGTCAACCAAGCTTGTGTCTCTTGCTTTAATTACAATTGAATCAAATTTTTCACGACCGGCATCTTCCAATATGTCCCTTCCCTGGTCAATAGGCATTATAATCCTATTATCATCCCCCCCTCCAAATCCGCCTGACTCCTTTAGGATGCCAACGACTTTAAACAACCTCCCTTCAATTTGTATGTCCCTGTTTAATACCAACGGCTGCTTGAATGTGGTTTTTGCTATTCTGCTCCCAATGACAATCGCATTTGTATCACTTGGGTTTATATGCCTCCCAGACTCGAGTTCTGATGATAATATATTGCTCCATGCCAGCGGATCAACCCCCTGAATAGATACGCTTGCGCTTTCAGCAAGGTAGAAAACATCCGCTCTTCCCGAAACAATTCCATTTACAAAGCTTACACCTTCTGTAGATTTTATTATGCGCAAATCTTTGTCAGTCAGGTTTTTTCTTTGCGTAACTATGCTTCCAGTGCTTCTGATGTTACTGCCTGAGCCTCCTCCGCCTCCGCCACCGAATCCGCCTCTAAAACCTCCGAAAGCTCTTTCAAATCCAGGAGAAACTGTAATTAAATCTGCACCTAAGCCGCTTAGCCTTTCCTGAACACTCAATTGAGCACCTTCACCGATTGAAACTATAGCTACAATTGCGGCAACTCCAATGACAATTCCGATTATTGTAAGCCAGCTTCTTAGTTTGCTATGTAGCAATATGTTTAAGGCAAGTTTGAAGGATTTTCTAAATTTCATATGATATTCTTATTCTTATTATCTTATCGTCATTAGTTCTTGGAATGCCTCTACCATCTTTATTGCTGGTTGCAATATATAAATAGCCGTCATGCTCAACAACATCCCTTATTCTGCCTAAATTAGTTAACAACTCCTCTTCAGCCAAAATTGTATTGTAGTCATTGTCAAAAACGATTTTTCTTACCTGTGTGCCTCGTAAACCCGCAATATACAACTCATTTTTATAGAAAGCGATGCCTGAAGGGGCTAATGTAAACTCTGTATAACACCTTATTGGATTTGAATATTCTTCAGTTACTTTGTCGCATCCATATGGCCAGCCGTAATTTTGCCCTTTTTCAATAATGTTTATTTCGTCATTTCTAGTCGCCCCATGCTCCGAGGCATATAATTGCCCATTAATCGGATGCCAAGCTATGCCTTGCGAGTTTCTGTGGCCGTAAGAATATACATAATTCCCAAAAGGATTATCTTTTGGGATAGTTCCATCCTTATTCATCCTCAATATTTTTCCTGCTAAGGAATTGATGTCCTGGGCAGTTGATGGCACTGTGGCGTCTCCAGTTGTTATGTAAATCTTTCCATCAGGCCCAAATTTTATTCTTCCGCCGTCATGAAACCTTGCATTTGGAATATTGTCGAGCAATATATGTTCATCTTCCAACTTTTCATTTAATATAAATCTTGAAACCCTATTGCTTTTTTCATGTGTGTAATAGGCATATACAAAATTATTTTTTCCAAATTCCGGGTCAACAGCGATGCCGAGCAAACCTGACTCAGAAACTTCACTAACTATAAAATTGCCTATAATTTTAGGATTTCCATTATCTAAAATTCCGACTGTACCATTCCTTTCAGTAAAAATCATTCTGCCGTCTGGCAAAAAATCAATTGCCCAAGGCGTGTCAAGATTTTTAACTAGAATTTCAAATGCATAGTCTTCCTGTTCTTTTTGTTCGACTTGTTTTTGGCAGGCAATGGAAATAAAAAATACAACTATAACAAAAATCATATTTTTTCTCATTTTTGATTTAATTAATATAATTTCATTTTCTTTTTTTAACAACACTAAGCACCACTTCCCTCCATCCCTTGTTTATATAAAGAACGAAGCCTATTACCAAAACAATAATTATTGCAGGGATGTAAAATGTCTTGCTCTGCCAGAAGCTTGTTTGCTGAGTTCTTTGGAATTGCCCGCTCTGCAAAGTCCCGCTTGAAGTGTCTCCAGTGGATGCCCTGAATTGTATAGGGACATTCTTTTCAACACTTCTCCTTTCTCCTGTTGTATCTGTGTAATCAATTTTCACTTTAAGATTATTGCTTGTGCCAGGAACTTCTCTCGTACTTTGAACATTTTGCGAAGATTGCCTTTGCCTAATTCCCGTAAAATTTGCCATGCCACTTGATCCAATTTGAAAGGAAACAATTGTATAATCCCCTTTGTCAAGATTTCCAATAATAGCCGAATTGCTTCCGGTAACTCTAAAATTGCTTTGCTCAGGTATTCTGACAGAAACTGACAAAGCAGGATTATTCCCAGTATTTGCAACTGATAACGACGTCTGCCCCTGTGTGCTTTCAGAGAACGCAACATCAAAATCTGTCTCGCCTCCGACAAAAACTCCGGCCTTTGTTTTAATAACAGTTGAAGTTGTGTTGGTTAATGATTCATATTTTAAGCTTAAATCAAGCTGGTAAAGGCCGGGCTGCGCATTTACGTCTGCAATTACTATATATTTTAATTCTATTGAATCGCTTACATCAAGATATTTTATGTATTTTGTATCATCAGAGAATACAGGCAGAATTACTCCATCCGCTTCTGACCACGAAAAAACCATATTTTGCAAGGGGGCATTTCCTATATTTGTAATAGTAAACTTCATTTCTGTCTCTTTGCCTGGCTCTATTTTTGCCTTGTCAACATAGATTATTTGAGCAAATTCTTTGCTTGTAACATCAATATTGAAGCTTACAGCAACCCATTCTTGATTGTCATATTTGTATTTAACTTTCAGCTCGTGCTTGCCTTTCAGAGCATCTTTGTCAATCTTTAGTTTATATTGGGTGTTGATATAGTTTTTAGCTGTTTGGTAGGCGTATAGGGTGCCAAGGTTCTGCAAGGCTGGACTATCTATAACTGTGAACGGATAATTCTGCACAGCCTCAATCTCAAGATTCTGCACGGTTCCTCCTCCAGTATTTTCAACTCTCAATCTTAACTCAACTGTATCACCGGCTCTTGCTGGGCTTGGATCTTGGTTTAGGAGAGTAACTTTTATGCTAGGCGATTCATATTCAACTGCGTAAACAATTGCAGTGACAACTAAAAACAAAATAACACTTAGGATTATTTTTTTCATTTTATATCAGCCTCCTTTTATAATTTGACCATCTTTTAGTTGGATGATTCTTTTTGCGTAACTTGCAAGCTTTAGGTCGTGCGTTACCATGATAATTGTCTTTCCTTCTTTTTTCCAAAGGCTTTGTAGTAATTCCAAAACATTAGCTCCCGCTATGCTGTCAAGGTTTCCTGTTGGCTCGTCTGCGAGAACCACATCGGGATCATTGGCTAGGCTTCTTGAAATCGCAACTCTTTGCTGCTCGCCTCCGGAGAGTTGTGATGGCAAATGCCCTATTCTGTCCCCAAGACCAACCTTATGTAAGATTTCTGCCGCTATTTTCTTAGCTGTTTCGGTTGGAATATCCTGAAATTCCAAGGGGAGCATAACGTTTTCAACAGCACTTAAGGTAGGAATCAAATGAAACTGCTGGAAGATAAACCCAATTTTCTTGCCCCTAATTTGTGCTAATTCGGATTCTGCCAAAACAGATATATTCTTGCTGTCTAAGTAGATAACGCCTTTTGTAGGCAAGTCTAAACAGCCTACCAAATTCATCATTGTGCTTTTTCCCGAGCCGCTTGCCCCCGTAATTGCCACAAAATCTCCTTGGGTTATTGCCAAGCTTACGCCTACCAAGGCATTCACCTCTACCTCTCCCATTTTGTAAGTTTTCCAAACGTTTTCAAGCCTTATTATTTCTGATTTTGCCATGAATATAATAAAATTTATATACTTTCAACAATATCTGAAACCAAGTGAAACGAAACGCTTTATAAATGCTTCTTGAAACTAACTGAAACGAAACAACATGAAACGAGAAAAACAGAGATTAAATAATAAAAGGAAATTTTATTGGTTTATTGCTAGTTTGTGCCTGATTTACGGAGGAGTGGCGCTGATTTTGCTTATTCAGCAATCTTATTTATATTATTTTAGAACTCAATTTACCCAATCAGATATCTTTATAAGAAATGCAACGCAAATTGCAAGTAACAGATTCAGACCAAATTTTAGAACACCAACTACTATTCCGCTCGTTGTAAACTTTTTTGGTGTCTTAATCTCAATTTTTGCTGGGCTGAGTTTAGTCAGCATTTTAAGGTCAAAAGAGTCAATGGAACTAAAAAAAGATGTAATTGAATCTATGGTACTACCTGATGAAAAATTAGTGATAAAGGAATTGCAGAAAAATGTTGGGGAATTGACGCAATCTGAATTAGTCAGAAGAACAAATCTCTCAAAAGTAAAAGTTCACAGGATTGTAAAAAGGCTTGAATCCTTGGAGATTGTAAGTAAATATCCTTATGGAGTTACTAATAAGATTAAGCTGGAAAAAAGCCTGTATGAGGAATAATTCGTTTTATCAGAAGATATGTTTTGATTATTCCGTCAGATGAAAACTTCTTCTTTTGGAAAACGCAACTTTGGTTTAGGTTTGTCAGCAGCGTATCCAACTGGGCAGAGCGCACTTGGCACCAAATTAGCTGGCAACTTAAGAATCTTTGAGTACCCACTCGGATCAAATCCCTCCATCGGGCAAGAATCAAAGCCCAGGGATTTAGCGCCATTCAGCGCATTGCCTAAGGCAAGATACGTCTGCCTTTGAGCCCAAGCCAACTTTTGATCATCTGACAAGCCTTTTTCGAAATCACGCATCATGCCAATGGATTCTCTTATTTCTTCTGCCTTTGCACCATTTTTAATCATTAATATCTCAAGTTTGTCTATATTGCCGGCAATGTCTTTGTCTGCGCAAAAAACAAGCAAGTGTGAACAGTCTGTAACCTGAGGCTGATTCCAAGACAATGGCAATAGTTTTTCTTTTACTTTCTGGTCAGTCACCACAACAATTTTCCATGGCTGTATGTTAAAAGAGGACGGTGCATACCAAATTATCTCAAATAATTTATTCATATCTGATTCAGATATCTTCCTGCCGTCAAACATTTTCGCAGCATATCTTCCTCTCACAATATTATCAAAGTCCATTAGTTTACCTTATACATCTTCGCTTATATTTATCAATAGAAGTTTTATGGGTGGGCAAAAGAGGGGGAAACCCAACCCATAAAACATAATGAAAATTACATCATTGCTTTTTTCAGCTTGTCCTCATATTCGTCCCAAGAGTGCTTTTCTTTCATCTTGTTAGTCCAGTAACCAATGCAGGACTCAACACCCACTTGAGCCACCTTATTCATTTTTTCACCCATTGCCTTTTCATAGGCAGTTTTCATCTTCTCCTTCATAAGCTCGCTCCATGCCTCATTGGCAAGCTCCATAACCATTTTTCCATGGTCTTCATTATTGTTACAGCAGCATTCTTTTGCTGAACAACAGCATGCATCTTTTTCTTCCGAACAACTTTTTTCTCCGCAACATTCTTGACCCATTTTAGTTACCTCCGTACTTATTTTCCATTTAAAAAATTAAAAATAAAATAAATCCTTCTTCGATTTGCTTATTAGCAACATCCTTTTTCTTTGCCTTTACTTACCATTTATATCAACCTCCATTGTAGTGTAATATCGGATAAGCGATACTTATATTTAAATTTATCGGTTATGCGATTTTTGAAGGGTATAATTAAGAAAAAGTATTTAAACCTACGCTATTATGTAATAATTATGAAAGAATGTTGTGAAATGAAGGGATTCTTGAGCTTTATCGTACTAAATCTGATTAGCAAGAAAAATATGTCTGGAGAGGAAATAAGGCAGGAGATTAAAAAAAGAAAAGGCTCGAAGCCAAGCCCGGGCACAATATACCCTGTTCTGAAATCGTTAAGCGAAGATGGATTTATACAGGAAATTCCTAATGGAAACAGAACGAAAAAATACAAGCTTACCAGAAAAGGACAGAAAGAAATAAAGATTGCAACCAAGAAATTCTGCGTAATATTCTATGACATGAAGGACGAATTTCAGAAATGCCGCTATTAATGCCCACTTTTAAAAACCTTGTTGTCTTTCCGAGTGCAAAATGCCCAACTACAAACTTGTATGTTTTGATGTTGATGGAACACTTGTAGACAACACAAAATCATCCTGGCAAATATTTCATGATTATTTCCAAACAGATAAGCATAGAAGAGATGATGCTAAAAATGCGTTCTTTAATGGAAAAATAACCTATGTGCAGTGGGCAGAGCACGATATCAGTCTTTGGAGGGAAAAAGACGCAAAAAAATCGGATTTCTGGCGAGCCATGGAAAGTCTGCGACTAATGAATGGAGCTTTGGAAACGCTAGGTGAACTGAAAAAAGGAAAATTCAGGCTTGCAATTATCTCTGGCTCTATGAATATCCTCCTTGAAAAGCTATTGCCAAATTACAAAGAAATTTTTGACCATGTATTCATTAGCAGGATACATTTTGCCGAAGATGGGACTATCAGCAAGGTTGAAGCTACTGAGTACGACGTTGATGCAAAACCACTTGCGCTTAGAGAAATTGCAGCAAGAGAAATGATAAGCATTCAAGAATGCGTTTTTGTGGGAGATTACTTAAATGATATGAAAATAATACAAAAAGCTGGATTGGGAATAGCATTCAACTGCATTCATGATGAATTAAAAAAAGCTGCAGATGTCGTTATAGAAAAAAAAGATTTAAGGGAGATCCTAAAATATATAATTTGAAAGCTCATCCACAGTTTGACATTTATTTTTTATTAACACAATTGCCTGATATGACGCACAGCTTTTTGCAGGATTTTTTTGTTGTCGTAATTCTTAATAATGTGCCTTAATTCATTTTTGTCTAGTTTATTTAAAAAATTTATGTTTTTTATTAATAAAGGCATTGCTCTTGTGATATTGTCGACAATAGTTATCGTCGCATTCTGCGCAGTTCTAGATAGTGGATTGATATCGACTGAAATAACTTTTTTTCCGTTTTTTATTAATACTTCTGTTCTGTCGCCATCCTCCAAAGGAGCTAGGACAACATCGGCATTAAAAATGCCTTCAGGATTTACATATTTTCTGCTCGACTCGAGAAATTTTATTTTGTATTTTCTATTGGGCAATAGAACTTTTTTTGCCCCATATTTTTCCAAATGTTTTTTTATTTTTAATTCTCTTTTTTTTGACGGATGGAAAATGTTCACTTCTAATGGTGCAGGTATCATCTTCGACAATTCAACTAACTCTTTTGGGACCAAAGCGGCAGCATTGCCATTTACGGAAATAACGGGGTTTTTTGCAAGCAATAATAACCAACTTGCAGCTTCTGTAGATTTTTTTGCAAAATTGCTCGTTTTTTCTCCGAGCAAATAGTCAAACGCTTCTCCTCTTCCGTGGGCTATCAAGCCATGCATTGATGTTATGCCTTTTTTTATTCCATTAACTATTAAATCTCTTGTTTTTAATGATTCAAAACGAGGATGAGATTTTGGGATTTTCATAACAAGTGCGCTCCTTTATTTGAAACTCGTAATTTTATTGAACCATTAAATGATTTGTCACTAAAAACAGCATTGCCAAGCATTATCATAGACGCATTTCCATTATTTTTTTCAATTTCATTTATTGTTTCAATTATTTTCTTATCTCTTAATAAATTACTATTAACTGCAAATTCTTTTGATATTCTGATAATATCATCAAATCTAATATTATTTTTTTTAATTGATTCTTGAATTTTATTGAGTGCCATTATTGCAGATTGATTTATCGTATTTTTTAATTTTGGATTTGTTATTATTGATTTTGTAGATATTTTACTAAAATACCGGCAATAGACAGCAACGCCATTTATTGGCAATTTTTTAATGATAAAATAAGAGCTTGGTTTTAATTTTAAACAAAATCCGCCATAAAATTGATTTACAACATCGCCTAAACCTGTTCTATTCTCTACCTCGGCAATATGAGCTATAACTGCAAGCTCTTTATTTGTTTTTTTTAAATTTAATAGTTTGTTTATTGCATAAGCAGTTGCTAAAGCACTAGCTCCGCTTAAACCAAATCCGCATCCTAAAGGAAGCTTTGATTTGATATAAATCCTTAATTTTTTATTAGTCAATTTTTCAACAACACTTTTTACTGTTGGAAAACTTATGGATTCATTATTGAATACAATTTCTGTTCTTTTGGCTTCAGAAACTTCAGCAATAACTCCTTCATTCAATGTAAATCCTACTCCATAAGAGCCCATCCATCTTGGGTTCTTATGCCCATAAATCTTGAAAATGCAGCTTATGTTTGCCGGTGCGAAAGACTTTGTTGATATCATGTGATAAGTGCATTAATAATTATATTTAAATTTTGCTGGACAAAAAAACTTGTATTTTTGAGAAGATTCTCAATAAATATTGTCAACAATAAAATCCAAAATCTTGTCAGCAACAATTCTCTTATCCGCCAATCGAATATGCTCAACCATTTTATTTCTATCAACAACAAAGACCTCATTCGTGTCAACATCAAAACCCCTTCCTTTCTTGCCAACATCATTTGCAACAACTAAATTTGCACTGGCAGATTCTAAGAGTTCATAGGCCCTATTTATAAGAATAGTTTTGTTTACATTATGTTCGGCCTTAAAACCGACTAAAAATATTTTATTGTTCATCTTTTTCAATTTTTCAAATATCTTTGTTGTTGGAGCAAGCTCAAGGTGCAATTCTTTGTTGCTCTTTATTTTTGTTGCTTTTTTGTTATTGATTGTGAAGTCTGAAACAGCGGCAGAGTGTATGACAATATCTGCATTTCTTATATGCCCTGCTATTTTATTGTGCAAGTCATTGACTGTTGTAAATTTTTCTTCTTTTAAGCTATAATTCGGCTCAATTGAATTGTATCCCCTTAATAAAGTTACATCCGCGCCTCTTAAAAATGCCTGCTCAGCAATCCAGGTCCCCATTCTTCCAGAACTTTTATTTGTTATTATCCTAACGGGGTCTATTTCTTCAATTGTCGCGCCTGCTGTGACTAATATCCTTACATCTTTAAAATCGCTTCTTTGTTTTAATAACAGCTCAGTTCTGTCAAGGATTTTCCTAAAGTTTGCAAGCCTTCCGACTCCTTTATAGCCGCAAGCAAGGTCACCATATTCCGGCTCCACAAAATTGTAATTTAATTTTCTCAGTTTTTTTACATTTTCTTTGACAATTGGATTTTTCCACATCTTGACATTCATTGCAGGGCATATTAAGACAGGAGCAATGGTTGCTGTTATAGAAGTCGATAGCAAATCATCTGCAATCCCATTGGCTATTTTTCCGATAATATTTGCTGTTGCAGGGCATATTAAAAACAAGTTGGCAATGTCTGCCAATGTGATGTGCTTTATTGGCTTGTTTTTCTTGATGTAGCCAATGTAATTAATTTTAGGATGGAATAAGGATGATTGGACTTCATTTCCACTTGCTTTTTCAAAATCTTTAAAATCAGCAAGATGTGTGGCATTTTCCGTCATTACCACATGAACAGTTGAGCCAAGTTTTCTTAATTCTTTAATTAAATCTAATGCTTTGTAGCATGCAATTCCGCCTGTTACACCAATGACTATTGTTTTGTTTTTGAAGATTGAATTTCCCATATATTGAATTAGAAAAAATATTGGTTTATAAAATTATTCAATTAATGAAAGCTAAACTCATCGCTTGGAAATTTTTCTCCTCTTACTTCTTTGGCGTATCGCTCAAAAGCTTCTCTCATATTTAAACCGATTTCAGCATATCTCTTGACAAATTTTGGCTTGAAAGCATCAAACAATCCAAGTATGTCATGGCTAACTAATACTTGCCCATTGCAGTGAATGCCAGCACCGATACCGATTGTTGGAATTGAAATTGATTCAGTGATTTTTTTTGCTAAGCTTAATGGAATACACTCAAGCACTAGGGAAAAACAGCCAGCTTCTTCCATTGCTTTTGCCTCTTCGAACAGTTTTTTTGCACTTTCTTCGTCTTTCCCCTGAACCTTAAAATTTGTGATAGTTTGGGGTGTTAATCCAATGTGACCCATAACATCAATTCCATTTTGAGTGAGAAATTCAGCAATCTCTGACCTGTTTTCAATCTTGACAGCATGCGCACCTGCCTTTAATAAAAAATTTGCATTTTCAAGTGCTATTTTTCCTTCATCATAGGTTCCAATTGGCAAATCTCCAACAATCAATGAATTTATTGCGCCTCTTGCAACTGCTTCTGTAGCTCTAATCATGTCCTGCATGGTAACTTTCGTAGTATCTTTATATCCTAAAACGACCATTCCAAGAGAATCACCAACAAGAATAATGTCGACAATATTATCCATTAATTTTGCAGTTGGATAATCATAAGCAGTAAGCATTACTATCTTTTGCTTTGATTTCATTGATTTGATTTGCTGCGGAGTTATCATTGGCAGAATTAATTTGAATGTATTTTTATATTTTATCTATAACAGTCTGGGTGGATGGATAAGTGATAATTGGGTAACCGGCAAATTAGTAAAGAGTTTTCAGAAATTCCTAACTTCTTTCCAGCTCTGAAAAATAAGCCTACATTCAAATCCCAAAAATAACCTTAATTTATCCTTTCCTTTAAAGCAGCACAAATAATCGGCATTGCAATTGTTGCATCGCAAATTAAATCAACAAACTGGGCTTTTGGGCTTAATTTGCCCCACGAAATTCCTTCCCTCAACTCTGCTCCCGAACTGCCGCCTGGCTCTGGCCTGTCCATCGTAATTTGCACTCCATAAGAGGCTTTTTTCGAAAACTGCATTGCTTGCTGTATATAATTCTTTGGGACTCCGCCGCCAAAATAAATGACCCCAGTTTTCTTGGCAGTCCAAGCAATTTCAATTATCTCTTTCATGTCGTCAAAAGCTCTTGTTTCAGCATTTTTTCCTTTCGCAAGCTGCCCCCAAATCATCAATCCAATGCCAGAATCCGATATTGCAGGGCAAAATATCGGGATTTTGTTTTCAAAACATGCTCTTAATATTGACATGTTTGGAGTTAATCTCCCAATTTCCCATAAAAATTCCCTGATTGATTTCTTATTTTTTAATTTTTCAAAATTTTTTGCTATAAAATCCTCCATTCCTTCATAAATATTGTTCGGCATATAAGACTCGTAAATTCTGTCAAATCCTTTTTTGTGGAGTTCTGCATCATTTGCGTCAGCGCTTCCTTGATAATGCCGATAACCAAGCGCTTCTCCTAAATCGTGAGTCAAAGTTGCTCCTGTTGTTACAACAACATCAACCCATTTATTTTCTATAAGGCCTATGATGATTTCCCTCATGCCGGCTGGAACCAAAGGGCCTGCTAACCCAATAAAAACTTTTGAGTCTTTGTCTTTAATCATTGCTTCCAGTATATTCACGGCTTTTCCCAATCTGCCAGCGCCTAAAATTCCAGTCGCTTCCATTTGCTTTACCAGCTCGTTGACACTCATTGCCTTCATTATTTTTATGTGGTTAACCGGTTTCATTTTTGGATTATTTATTCAATTTTGCTTAATACCTCTTCCTTATTATTTTCTTAATGTTTTCTTTTTTATGCTATTTTGGAAACACAATAGTTATTTAAGTCTTATTGAAAAGATTTAAATAAAGGAGCTGAAGTATAGATTGAATAATGGATGAACAAAAAGGTGATTCTCAATTAAATTGGTTTTGGAAACTCACGACAAAATGGTGGTTTTTTCCTGTTTTTTATGTTTTTTTGACTATGCTTTTATCATTGGTTGACGTTATATTCCATAATAAACCTAATTGGTTAACTTACATTGTTTTCATGCCTTCAGGAGTGATGTTTATTGTTCAATTAATAATTAAAAATAAGATGTTTAATGATCAATTTTTTATTAATACATCTCTTGTGTGGTTCGCTATCTTTTTCCACTTAATAAATATTTTTTTGATTATATTAATAACGAATACATACAATAAAAGGAAAATTGTGGTTAAATGGGTAATAATTATTTTAATGTTGCTTATGATTATTCAGTTCTTAGGCTGTGGGTTATATCTATCGCAGCACCCCCTAAGTGATTTTTCGATTCATTAGAACTTGGTTACTATTCTGAATCCTTATTATTAAAATATACCCGAATGTCAAAACAATAAATTTAAATTATTTAGTTTAGTACTTCTAGGAAAATGAGTCTATTAATCGATGTGCATGCTCATCTGGACCATGCCATGCTAATAAACAACATAGCCGAAATAATAAAGAGGGCAGAGAATGCTGGACTGAAGCATGTCCTAACTAACGGAATAAACCCAGAAACAAACAGGATGTGCCTTCAGCTTTCCAAAAAATATGAAATTGTAGTGTGTGCGATGGGGGTTTATCCAAAAAATTCTTTGAAAAAAGAGGTGGAAAGCGGGGAATACCCGTCGAATTTTGCTGATTACCGTACAGATGAAGAAATTGATTTTATCAGAAAAAACAGGCACGACATAACGGCAATTGGGGAAATTGGCCTTGATTTTGTCCATGGTAAAAACGATCAGCAAATCAATGATTTTAAAAAGATGATAGCTCTTGCTGAAGAATTAAGAAAGCCAATAATTGTCCATTCCAGAAAAGCAGAGCAGAAATGCATTGAAGCTCTTGAAAGCTCTAGCTTGAAGAAGGTGATAATGCATTGCTTCTCCGGGAAAAAGGCTTTAGTCAAAAGAATTACAGATAATGGTTGGTTTTTGACAGTGCCCACAATTGTTGTGAGAAGCCAACAATTTCAGGATATTGCTAAAAATATTCCAATAACACAATTATTCTGCGAAACAGACAGCCCATACCTAAGCCCTTATAAAGGTGAATCGAATGAGCCAGCTTATGTACTCGAAAGCTATAAGAAAATTGCTCAGCTAAAACAAATAGAATTAGTCGAGGTCATCAATAACATCTATATGAACTGGCAGAGGATGTTCGAATAATAATTAATCGCTAGGTTTAAATACTCTTAATAGAATTATTCATACATGATGAAGCTCATACTATACTTTTCTATTTTGATGCTTTTGTTACCAATTGCTTTGGCTGAAAAACAAATTTTCTCAGGCAATATCATGACAGATACAGACAAAAAAATAGATGGAAGCACCTTCAGATTCAAGTACGATGAAAAAAGTGATAAGGTATTTGCAGATACACCTGCAGGAGGCATTATTATTGAAAATGGGCAGTGCAAACCGAATGCCATATTCAGAGTCTGCATTAACAGAGCTAATTTCTCTTATAAAAACGTAACAACTTGGGTATATTACTACGAAATTGATGCAGTTATATCCAAGCTTACAGGCAGTCTGTCAACCTCAAGCACAGCAAAATCAAAAACCTTGCTTCAAGGGGAATCTACTGAACTGGAAGTTACTATAACAAACCCAACTGATTTTGATATCACAAGCATAGTATACCAGCAAGATTTAACGCCATTTATTATCAAGGAAGTCAAGAAATGTGGCTTGGATGGAAATCAAATTGTGTGGCAAGGCTCGTTAAAAAGCAGGTATTACCAACAATGTATTGCGACAATTACTGCACAAAAAGATGGTACCTATACTCTGGCAGGAAGCCTGAGCTATTTTAATGGATTTGAAACTGAAAAAAACTCAACAGAGTCTGTTGTGGTAAAAGTGCTTCCAAAACAGTTAAAGTCAAACCTGCTTACTGACCAGTATATCGAGGTCAACCATCCATTTTATGCAAATACTTCAATCCAAAATATTAATAAAGAGGAAAAGATTGAAGTGTATATGACTATCGAGCTGCCAAAAAACGTGGCTCTTCTTAAAGATGTGCCAGGATTTACTCAAGAATCCAACATTTTGAAGCTCAATACAATACTTGAGCCTGGTTCGTGGAAAAATAATTCACTATACCTTCAAGCGTCATCAGAAGGAAAAGGTCCGATAAAGCTTAAGTTGGATTACTTAACAATGGGTGTATGGGACACAATAGAAAATGACACTATTGTTGATATTATAGATCCAAGACCAATAGTAAACTTTAGTGCAGAATATTATGAGGTAGAACCTGGGCGAGACTTCATTGTTGTTGCCTTAATTAATAACCCAGGCAGGATTCGTGAGCTGACAGACATTAAAGCAACACTCAATGCCCCCTACAATAATGAAATCAAGCAAAGCCTTGTTAAGCTCATCCCAAACGAAACCTATTCATTGATTAGCCACACCATAAAGCTGCCCAAGAATATGCAGTTGGAAGAGAACAATAATACAATCAATCTCACGCTTAATATTGAATATAATTTTTACGGAATTATCAAGTCGTTAAACAAAAGTTTGGCTCTCTCAATAAAACCCAGTTCAGCTAATGCCATAGATGCTCCCGCTCCGGCAACCCAAACGACAAATCTGAATGTCTCGCAGATTTCTGAGCCAGCCGATGAAGCAAGCGCAGGAGCCATAATATTAAATAAACCAAAAACTAAGGGCTTATTAAATAAAATGAACTTGTTGTTTGGCTTGCTCATCCTCATGGTTTTGTTGTTATTATTTGGGATAATAAAGTTTCAGGCTAAACCAAAGGTAATTGCGGCATCCGGCGAAACAAAAACTGAACCTATGTTTAAAGGGATACTTATCCGCGTTTTGATTTTTGCATTGGTATTGATTTTAGTTGCTGCTGTGGTGTTTAATTTAAGGAGAGCAAGTGAGGAACAGCCAAAATCGGGCACTGGAATTTCGTCTGCAGGAAATGAATCTGTTGGCAATGCCACGTCATCAACAATCGGACAGGAAAGCAAGTTTAAGAAGCCGCTGGAGATTCTTGGACTTATAGTTCTTATTTTTTTAGTGCTGTTCATCTTACCAGCTGTTATAATTAAAATGAAAAGGCGTAAAAAAAGTGGTGGCACAACTATGCAATCAGCTGAGCAAGAGGCTTTAAAGGAATTGCAAGAAAAAACTTTTAAATAGCAAGATAAAGATTTAAAAAATAAAACCAAAACATTTTTAAGCTCGCTGTTTAATGCAACTGCTATGAAGATCAGCCTGGATACAAAGGAAGACTCGCATGAGGAAATCCGAAAAGTAATCAAGATGCTGCAAAACCTTGTTGGTGATTCTCAGGAAATATTTTCCAATCAGCCAACTAGTTCTGAAGCAAGCCCAGCTAATGCTCAAAACGTGTTTACAAACCTGTTTGGCGACTCGTCTGACTCGGGCGAAACATCAGCACCTCAACAGGATTCACCTCAGGTTGCGCAATCAGAGCAAACGGAAAGCTCGGAATCAACAGAAGACCTATTCGCGGAATTGTTCAGCGAGGAGGAACTGAAGAAAATGGATGAATCCAAAGTTAAAGATTCCAATGAAGAAGAACAGAACAAGACAAAAAATAAAAAATTCAATATAGAGCTTTATTAAACCTCGATTATCTTTCCTTTTTTTCCAACATTTATGACTGTTGTTTTGCCGATCTTTTCTTCTATTCCTTCCGCTTCATGGACATGGCTGCAAAGCAGGAAATCCGGCTTAAATGTATCAATTGCCTTCTTAACACCTTCGCTTCCTGGAAATATATTTGAGAATTTTTCCATCAAAGAGCCTGATGGATGGACGTGCGTGACTAAAATCTTTTTCTTTGCATCCTTAATCCTGTCATAGCCTTTCCTTATCAATTCAAAAATCTCATCTTCGCTCAACTGAAACATTCCGATATTCGCGCCGCCGCATCCAAATAATCCAACATCCTTATATTTAATTGAGTAGCCGTGCAGGTTAGTTGCACCATATAATTCAGCTAAAAATTCAGCAGTTGCCACAGTTTCATGATTGCCTGGGATTAAAATGACTTTTTTATTCTTCTTCACGAATGGCCCTATAATGCCCTCTGTTGATGATTCTGCATAAGTTAAATCTCCGCATAAAACAACTAAATCAATGTTTTCCTTTTCTGCCTGCTCAGCAAGTTTTTTAGCCTGATTCGTATCACCGTGTATATCTCCGGCTGCAAGAATTTTGAGCTTTGATTTATCGTGTTTTTCCATTTTTAGTTATCTAATGCATATGTTATTTAAAAACCTATCTGCCAATTCTAATTTTGCATTACTAAAATTATTTAAAGATACCTGTCTTCCAAAAATGAATGGATAATCTAGAGATTATTGGCTATCTCGCAGGATTTTTGGCCGCAATAGCATTATCCCCCCAGTTGATTAAAACATGGAAAACAAAATCAACAAAAGATATTTCAATAATATGGACCATAAGCTATATGACTGGATTAACTCTTTGGATTGTGTACGGTGCTTTAAAAAATGTCATACCGCTAACCGTTTTTGCTTCGATAGAGTTATTAATGGCATTTTCCCTTTTTGGAATGAAACTAGCTTATAAGTAGAAAAAATTATCTCTCTATAACCTTTACAACTCCAGTTAAATCAATTATTTTACTAGGCTTTCCTTCTTTTTTTCCCTCGTATAAAATAAAATCAACGCTTCCCTTTATTGCAGGATCTAAATCTTCCAGAGAGGTCATATACTCTTCATTGCTTCTATTGACTGATGTTGTGATAATCGGTACTTCTGCTTCAGCAACAAGCTTCCTTATCCAATGATTTGGTATCCTGACCCCTAAGGTCTTTAACCCCGGGTTTACCTCTTTTGTAACGCAATTATTCTTCAATTTAAAAATAAGAGTGTAAGGTGCTGGCAATTTATTGAGCCATTTTTCTCCTTCTTTTGTGATAATGCAATTTTCATAAGCCCACTTTAATGATGGCACAATCACAGAAAAAGGGTTTGTGGCTCTTAATTTAATTTTTCTCACTTTTCTAACTGAATTTGAGTTTTGGGCATTGCAACCAATGCCGTAGATTGTGTCTGTGGGATGTATAAATATTGAACCATTTATTATTTCATCAATGATTGTCTGCCTTTCCAGATTCAGCTCTTCAGGGTTCAAAATAAGCATATGCTAATGGAATGTATAAAAGTATAAATAATTTGTGTTAAACATTAAGGTATTTTTTACCCTATATACCCCATCATAAATCCTTCTTCCTCAGCATTTATCTCATCGTCCTCGATGGATTCTTCCAAGATTTTTTCGCTATAAAAATCTTCTTCGATTTCTTCTGACGCTTCTTTCATTTAAATCATCTCGTTATTTAATTTGATGCCGCTAAACTGGGCATCAAGGCTTCTAAGCCGCCTATTCGTTCTAATTGTTATTTCTTTCATTTGCTTCAAAAACAGATTTTCTATGAATTCATTGCTTAGCTCCATTTTTAATCACCTCATAGTTTTAAAAGCAGGAAAATTGGGGGTGAAGAGGGATTTTTGAGCCCTGTCACTTTTCCTGCCTTCTTATAAGCAGAATTTATTGCTTTAAATATTTCAACCAAGCATGTCCAGTGTCCAGTGGTTATTTTCGATATTGAAAATAATTAATAATCTGGGACAGAGAGTCAGAAATAAAAGCTGTCTATAATGTTACAATCAAAAGATAAGTCTAGAATCATTTTAATGATTTTTGTTCAGAGCCTCAATTTAGAAAAATTTAAGTATTGATTCCTTAATATACAGAAAAGTATGACGAAAGGACTATTTTTGGGTATAACACTGGCAATTATAATTTCTTTAGCAGTGGCTTGTTCGCAAGAACAAAAGCAAACATCAAATTCCAACGTTCCCATTAAAAAAATTGAAGATAAAAAAATCAACAATCAAACCAATATTGCAAAGCCCAATATCTCTACATCCTCAGAAGCTAACCAGGCAATTTCACAGGAAGTTAAGGAATTGCTTTTAAAATCGAAGACAAAAATCAGCAGCGTTTACTATACGTATAGAGGTCCCGAAACAACTATCAAAGGAGACAATTATTATGAATTTTATGTCAAAGGGAACAAGGTAAAATACAAGCCTGCTTTTGAAACAAAAGTCTTTGACCAGAAGGACTCTTTTGACAGTATTTTTTTTGACACTGCTGCCAAAACTGCTGAATCCTATTGTTCGGCTGCATTTTGTACCTACAAAGGCAAAAAAGCCGACTTAAACTATGGCCAGAGTTACATTTTATCTGTTTTGGACTGGATTGATTATATAACAAGAGCCAAGAAAGTAGGTGAGGAGATTATTGATGACAGAAGCACTTGGAAGATCGATACAGATGTCGGAATGATTTGGATTGACACTTTTTACGGCGTTCCTTTAAAAATAGAATCTGGAGGAAAAACTTACAGATTTCAATCTATTTCCGTGAATAGTGTAACTGACTCTGATGTAATGGCTTCCTGAAGATATAATTTTCAAATTAATATTCTTGATACTATGAAGTGTATTCATCTTAAAGTTTCGGGAATGGTGCAGGGAGTTAACTTTAGAAACAACACCAGAAGAAAGGCTTTAGAGCTTGGATTAGTAGGATTCGCAAAAAATCTTCTGGATGGAACTGTTGAAGTAGTTGCTCAGGGAAACGAGGAAAAGATGAAGGAATTTGTCGATTTTATTAAAAAAGGACCGGGATTTGCAAAGATAACTGAAATTGAAATACAACACAAACAACCAGAAAACTTTAAGAATTTTGAAATAATGCGCTAGGAAAATGAGAATCCAAAATATTTTATTTGTGATATTGCTAATTTTGGTAGTTTCATGTAATCAGCAACCAGAACACATTGTTGAGCAGGCTTCGGAAAAACAAGTCAAGAACGTCGATATTTTAAAAAATGGCAATGCTTCTGGAATTGAATCTGAAAATGCGAATTATTTTGAAAATGCAAATGGATTTCTCGCCTACCCAAAGAAAGAAGGAGTGTACCCTGCAGTTGTAATGATTCATGAATGGTGGGGCCTTAATGATAACATCAAGGAAATGGCGAAGCAGTTGGCATCAGAAGGGTATGTTGTTGTTGCTGTCGATTTGTTTGATGGAAAGGTAGCAAAAGACGCTGCTGAAGCAAGAGAGCTCACAACCAAAGTCAGGAATAATCCAAGCCAAGCAATCAGGAATTTGAGATCAGCAGTTGAATTTTTGAAAAATCAAAAGAATGTTGACAAAGAAAAAATAGCTTCTATGGGCTGGTGCTTTGGTGGACAATGGTCTTTGCAATTAGCTTTAAATGAAAAGCTGGCTGCGACTGTTATTTATTACGGAAACCTTGAAACCAATGCAACAAAGCTTTCTGTTATAAAATGGCCTGTTCTTGGTGTATTTGGAAGCAAAGACACATCAATTCCAGTTGAAACTGTAAAGAAGTTTGAAGCAGCTCTAAATGAAATTGGGATTAAGAATGAAATCCACATTTATGAAGGTGTAGGGCATGCATTTGCAAATCCAAGCGGTGCAAATTATGCGCCTAATGAGACAAAAGATGCTTGGAAGCGGACAATCGCCTTCCTAGACAAAACTCTGAAGAAAAGATAAATGTTTACTTAAAGAATCTCCTAACGACAAATTCAAAATTATGCCTATATATATTTGCATTCCCGACATATGTTCCAACAACTTCTTTAAATCTTTCAATTAACTCTTCTTTGTTAACATATCTTGCTAATAGACTTATTTCCTCCTCATCCCTCGCGTTCAACCTTGCAGCTTTTGTGATTATTATATCCAAAGGACTAAGTGCCTTTAACATTATATTTTTAAGTTGCAATATGTCTTTGGATTTTTGAATGTAATCTGACGGCAACTGCTCTGAGAATATGAATCCGTCAACAAAAAGATCAACTTTGAAGTTATTTCCAATTGATTTTTCAAAATCTTTTTTGTCTTTTGAGGTTATGCATAAATCAACATCTATTGTAGAAGGCTTAAGTCCAAGCAATGTCATGGCCGTTCCTCCCACAGCTACGAGAGTTATGCTTCTCTCCAACCTTCTATCTGCGTTACGAATCCATTTTAATAAATCTTGCTTTACTATCATAAATACAACCTTGCATTGCTAATAAAATCCTCATCAAAAAATCTTCCAAGAAGATTCCAGTTTTTAATTCTAGATGGAGATGTTTTTGAAAGGAACTCATATTCACCTTCAACAAGGAACGACACCTCTTCATCCTTATTTTTTTTTAAATAGGAAAGAACCTCCTTTAAGTAAGGCAAAGGTCTGATTAAAATGGCAGTTTCTATCAGATAGCCGATTTTGTTCTTCAACCCGTGCTTAAATGCAATCTCAAGAATTTTGAGTTTATCAATCTTATTTTTAACGATAATTACAGGTATAGCTTCTATATATCTTGCATTAGAATGCTTTAACAGGATTTTGGCTATAAGCTCCTCTATGCTTATTTTTTTCCCTTTTTTTTCTTTCAGCAAAAACATCGGATAGCCGTAAAGAGATAGATTATATTCGATTATAGAGTTTTCATTTTTCTTTTTTTTGCTGATTTCCTTTAAAATTCCAGATTCTTCAATTAAAGACGCTGCTATTAGCTTTGGCCTTATAGACCTGTACAGGTAATTCTTTTCTGTTTGCTTCAGTTTTTTCCCTTCTAATTTCTTTATTATTGTATCTATCTCAACCTTTCCAAATACCCTTCTAACTAAATAGTTTTTTAGTAATTGAACTTTCATAACCTTAAATAAGGTTATGTTATATATAAATGTTTCTATTTTATAAGGAATGCCTAAGCAGACTAGGATGCTTGGGAGAAGACTTTGGAGTTTCTGGAAAGGAATTTGAAGAAGAAATAAGATAAATTTATTGGAAAATTAATTAGATAAATTCTTGTTTATCCAGATATATACTGTACTTTCGTTTTCACGAATGATTAACCATCAAAGAAAGGGGTTCAATAACGATTTTACTCATTAATTGATTAAGAACCATTAAACTTAAGTGCTGGAAGTAGGCTTTTATGTATAAAAGTTGATATTTTTTTATAAAATGCACCATTAACGATTAAACAATAAAAATTAATCCTCTACTCTGCCGTCCCCACCCACCGCCCCCATTGACTCTATTCAACCTTGACTATCCACATACCGTAAACAACCATCTTTACCACCTAAACCATAAGTAACAATAAAACCTCCTTCAGTAGAACTTTCTGGGATAGCTAAACAGGCATCGCGGTTTTTCGTAGAAGTTCCAATATCATACAAGCATTTTTTATTTTCTTGTTCTTTAAAGTACGAACAGATCCTTCCATAATCTGTGATAGGTATGATTTTTTTCAAACATTCTAATTGATATGGTGGTGAAAATCCTTTTAAGCATAACTCAGGATTTGAATTTCGAATAGCTAATTCTGTAAAACATTGCCCTTTTACATAAGAATCTGTAATTCCTTCACACTCTTGCTTTTGCAGTGCAGTCTGAGTAATAGTTTCAGAATGTCTTCTTTCATATCCTATTTTTGTATATTTGTAAATTCTAAAAAGTGAAAATGTTAGGAGAATAATCAAAATTACCATTAAGATTATTCTAATAATTTTTTTATCTTTTATGTAATCTATGCCTAAAAATACTAAAAATAGCACAGCATTTATAATTCCTAAAAAAATTAAAATTAGACCTGCCAAGTCTGGATAATGACCAAAGTTAACTTCAAAGAAAAATGCTAAAAGAGCAAGTCCTATAAATCCTAATAATCTAAAAAAGAAATTCTTAAGGAAAATCAGGGGTAGTAAAACGATTAAACATGAGAATAAACTTAGCTTTATACCCTGAATACGTAGTGTACCATCATAATCAAATCCAAAATTAACAAATAAGCCCACTCCTAAAAATATTACAAAAAATAATAGTAGATAATGAATAATATTTCTTTTAACTTCATCAGAGGATTGAATTAGAGACATAAGATTATTTTTACTTACTACTATAAATAATTACCTATACAAAAATTTCGCCTAATGCCCATCACGAATTCCACCATCGAACCCCTTTCTCTTCTTTGAACTGTCAAAAATTCCAAGTTACGAATACATTAAGGAATTTTTGAGCATCTCAAAAATGCATAGCATTTTTGATGATCATCAGAAATCTTCAATTTCTGAGATGCTCGGAAATTTTTGCAAATTCAAATAGATGATTAAAATTTCCGACACTTCTCTAATCCCTATGGATTAAACAAACTTTTCACAGAATTACCTGTACTTTTTGTAAATGTTGTCGTGATGGTCATAATCCTCAAAAGACACTAAATTTTGCACTTTCTTATAACTAAAGACTAGCACAAAATGTCCGATATGCACACGCTTACAATCTTTCATATCATGCCTTAAATTCTTGTAATGCTCTATGCTGTCAGATTTGATAACCTCATCAATTTTCTTAAGAATTTGCTCATACGTGCTTTTATCTTTCTTTGATAATTTTTCTAGAACTTTCTTGAGGTGAGGCTTAATCTCGTGAGAATACATCTTAATTTTCAATTATCTGTCTTAACTCATCGATATTCTTAAAAGGAATACCCTTTTCTTTTCTAATATTCTTTAATTTTTCAACATATTCAGGTTTGACTTCTAACCCCACCTCACCTTTGATTTCCTTAACTTCAGCTTCTATATTTTCCAATTTAGAAGCAATATGACTAAGCATATTGAGCATTTTTTGGTTTACGTTTACGGTTGCCATAGTGTAGCTCTATTCTAACCCAATTTAAATAACTTTCGACTTAATCCTGCGAAATGCACACCTCAAATATTCTTGATCACATAAACAAAAAAAATTTCTTAAAACTCCGTCAGCTTCTTCTCGGATTTATGCCTTATTATTGTGGTGTTCCCTTCTTCCCCGCCAGCAGTTTTCTCAACAGTTATAAACTTGTTTTTTTCCAATCTCTCAATTTTTCTTTGGAATGATTTATAAACTAATTTGCCTCCATTGTTTTGGTACATCTTGAAGAAATCGCCAATCTTTCCTCCTGAATTATTTTTTACTAAATCTAAAATCAACTGCTCGTCAGTTGCTAAGTCGCTTGTTTTCTTGATGCTAAATTCATCAAGTTTATTTAGAGCTGATTGAGCATGCTCCAAATTTATTTTTCTTGATGACTTATCTTCTGCAATAACGCCAGCTTCTTTCATAAGATGAAGCCCGGCTCTTATATCCTGCAATTCAGCTGTTTTCTTAGCTATTAATTCAAAGGCGTCATCACTAATAACATTTGGATAAAAAGCATATTCCGCTCTTTGCTTCAGTATTCCTTTTGTTTCCTCATAATTGTATGACTTAAAGTCTATTATCTCTGGAATTAGCCTTGATTTTATCCTGTCATCCAAATCAGTAAGCCATTCCTTGTAGTTTGTTATCAAAATTATTGTTTTTCTGTAAATTTCCTCCAAAATCATGTACAAGAAATCAAAATCTTCAAGCTTGTCCACTTCGTCAAAAACAAAGACAACTGATTTCTTATTTAGGTTCTGTTTTATCCATCTAAATAACTCTTCTGTCTTCTTGTTTTGAACAAATTTAAAGTCCATTAAGTCGCATATCTCGAGAACTATCTTAAAAGTTGTATTCCTCTGCCAGCAATTTATGTAAATAGGTATTATCTCGTCGGTTTCTTCCGCTAATTCTGCTAGAATATGCTTGCACGCAAGTGTCTTGCCAACTCCAGGCAGGCCAAAAATGAAGATGTTTTTGCCATTCTTTTCCTGAAACAATGGCTTTATGCAGTTTGCAATAAATTTCTGCTCTTTTTCTCTGTAAGGCACAAGTTTCGGCTGGAAGGAATAATCTAATGCAACATCATTCTTGAATAAGGTTTCGTTACTTCCCAGAATATCTTTAAACAAGCCACCCATTTTTGGCTGGAATAATCCTTAATGCTTTAAATAAGTTTTGCTGCAATGGAATAATGCAATAAATTTATCTTTTGCAATTAAAATCCCAAAATAGCGCTTCTGAAACTAAACCTGTACTTTCTCGCTAATTTCGATATTTCCTTGTCCATCAGCGCTTTATTTTCAAACTTTGCTTCCATTTTCCTAAATTCAGAGCCGTGATGCAGATTTCTTCCATTCTTGTTCTGAAACTTAAATTTTTTGTGGAGCATTTCATGGTACATAACATAATCTAAAAGTTCTTGTTGTGCACTCTTGAAGATTGTGCTTATTGTGATTGTATCAGAGCCGTATTCATAAGAGCCGAGCTTGCTTGTTGAAGGATTGCCCCACTGCAAGTTTGGCTTGTCGAGCATTCCATTAAAATAAGTTTCATTGACCTTATCAAAAGACTGCTCAAGAATAGCATCTGTTTTTGTTTTTGGAATTGCTAAATGGACATTTTTCATGAACAAATTATAAAGTTCCATATTCATTGTTTTTTTAGTTTTTTCCTTTAGAATTTTTGCCATTAATTCTTGTATTAACCCAATTTGTATCTCTTTACTTATTTTTTTCCATTCTTTGCTTAGATTGAAGATTAAATTATTGCCGTAAAGTTTGACGTTTGCATTGTATGGCTTAAATTTTCTGGAGTATTTAAGAGAAAAATTAAATTTAATTTCTTTTTCTGGATGCAGTTGTTGGAATGCTTCTTCGGTGAGGGATGACATTTTATTAAATTGAAATAGCTATTTATTAAATATTACTATCCCCATACCTCAAAATATCAGAAAATTATAATGTTTTTCTTTCTAAAAACCAATAACTTGAATATAAATATTTAAAGTTTTTCTTTTTTGCATTTTATCCATGCACCTCATACCTCAAAATTGCTGCAACTTTCCCAAAATCTCTAAGCTGCACACCTTCTCTCGTTTGGGTAGAAATAATCCTAACCTCAGTTCCAACGGGCTTGGCCGCATTTTCAAATTCCTCAACCTTGGCTTCCGGTAAATCTTCTGATAAAAGCAGAATATCAACAACACCAATCTTCACTTTATTCATTACCTCGATTTCGCCATAAGCCACCATATTCTGTTTTGTAGCCAGCATCTCAAGGAATTTACCCACAATTTTCTTCTCCTCCGTAACTTCTTCCTGCGCCAAAACATCTCGGCTTTTCTCAAGCAGCTCCTCTAATCCAAATTCACCTGTATAGCTCAAATCTTTAATTGCAATTATTTTCTTTTTAACTTCATTTGTTATGAAATCTCCTTCAACTAAATCGTATTTGGTTGGGCCAGGGCCGCCAACAATAATCCCTTTCAAGCCCTCCATCTTAAGAAAAGTTTCTTTCATGTATTCTGCAACTTTCTTGTAATGGTCTTTTGCCGCGCCTTCAATTAGGCGACTAAATCGAGCCGCACTTTGTCCTCCTGCCTTAAATTTTCCCGGCACCTCGGAGTGAGTTTTAACCAAAGGAATTATCGTTTTTCCTTTCAATATTGCAATATTTGCATCTCTCCTGTCCATAACAACTAACCCATAAACCTCTTTTGCTTCCAGCATTTCCATTAATATATCAAGAACGAACTCCTTATCGCATCTGTAAATTCTTGTTTTTAATGGAACAGGCGGCTCAATGCTCCATACTTTGAAATCCTGTTGGCCCTCTCTTTGAGCAACGTTGCCGGAAAACACAGCCAAGCCATTTGGCGGAGTTTTCTTAAACAGCTTAAGGTGTTGAATCATTCTTTCGAGGGCATCGGTTACATTTTTTCTTGTTGAAGCAGATTTAATGTTGGCTGCAGTGCCCTGCTCTTGAGCTAGATGATTGATAATCTTGTTTAGGTCGTAATCCTGAGGAATATAAACACTGACTAATTCAGTATGCCTGCCTCTAAAATTTTCCAGTTCCTTGATGATTTTTTTTAAATTGAATCTCTGGGCTTCTGTAAGTGACATATTTCACTTAGAAACATAATAACTTTATAAAGATTAACAATCACCATGGTGCTTAACTCACAAAAACTGCTACCCAAAGTACCATTCACCAATAATGAATAGATTTATCATCTTTATTTTTGAAAAATCTTGTTAGGCAATTAACAAAAAACCTTAATGAATAATTCCGAAATTAGTTCTCACCTCTGCAGTATATAATTGCTTTTTAAACT
>ERZ1292645.184-Hain-H14-02um-R2-184-length-27276-cov-9_pt1 | contig 27276 bp, 24 predicted proteins | sample MGYA00564401_ERZ1292645 | MGnify/ENA primary metagenome ERZ1292645 (study PRJEB36523, sample SAMEA6512644) | groundwater metagenome | collected 2019-01-09 | study: AquaDiva: Metagenomics assemblies of 32 groundwater samples | reverse complement strand
CTGTGCAACTAGAAGATCAGAAAGTGATTCTAGTTGTTGTTTTTGATTTTTTTTAACACAGATAATTGCCTCATTTAATGGCCATCGACGCTTTAGCTTTCCTTTCATTCTTGCAGCAGATGAAGCAGAGATCGTTTCCTTTAAGAGATCAAATGATTCTTCGATTTTGTCATTTATCAGTTTTTGATCAGGCGCTGGCCAAGACTCTAGCAACACGTTCTGCATTTTTTTAAATGTACAAAGATACAGATACTCACTTGTAAATGGACTGAAAGGATGCATCAAAACATCTAGTGTTCCAAGTACTGCTGATAGTACTGCATAAATTGCAAACCTTCTGTTCTTTTTTGATTCATCTTCTTCCCAAAGCTCGCCTCTTGTTATTGGAATGTAAATTTGGCTAAGTGAATTTATTATAAAATCATCTAGTGCTCTTGCAGCTTCATGAAATCTGCATTTTTCATTTGACTGAGTTACGTTTGCGACTAGTTTTTGAAGCTTTGATAATAGCCATACATCAGATGGTGCAAGCAGCTTTTGGTCTTTTGCCCATTTGATAGTTGATTTTGATGAATCAAACTTGTCATAATTGCTATTTTGCTTAAAGTAAAGATGCAGATGATACAAGGTACTTAGAACCTGGTATGGCCTTGACATTAGCTCATCAGTATCAAAATTAAGTGGCTCTATTGGACTTGATTTCCACATAAAGTAAAATCGAATCAAATCTACAGGGTATTTTTCCAAAAGTTGTGCGGCATCAATTACATTGCCAAGGCTTTTGCTCATCTTGTTTCCATTTTTGTCTAAAACGTGGCCTTGAAACAGAAATGATCTAAACGGTGCTATTGGTTTATTGTTTAAGATCACATTTTCAATTAAAAGTGTATATGCCCACCCACGTGTCTGATCAATTCCTTCTGTCAAAAATGGTGCAGGGATACTTTTTTTGTATTCTTCATCAGTCAACGATGAATATGGTGCAGAACCGCTGTTGTGCCATGTATCTAAAACAAACTCTTCTCTTTGCATCCTAGACTTGCATTTTTTGCAATTAATCACTATCCTATCAATCCAAGGCCTGTGCAGCTCAAAGTTTTGATCATCAGGAAGCTCAGACGCTGCCTTGACAATATCTTTTCTTGAAAACAATTGCTCAGTATGGCCACAGTTTTTACAATTCCAAATTGGAAGAGGGCATCCCCAGAATCTTTCACGTGAAATACACCATGGATGTTTTTCTTTTATTATCTCGAGGAATCTATTTTTTGGCTGATCAAAAAAGTATTCTACTGTCTCTGCTGCCTTTATTGCCTTGTCACCTAGCCTGTCAAGCATGTAAAAGTATTCTCTTCTTGCAAGCCACACAATTTTGTGATGGGAACGCCAACACAATGGATACTTGTGCTTTATTTTACCCAGTTTGACAAGGGCGTTTTTTTCACGTAGTGCCTGTGTAATTTTTTCATCAGCATCCCTTACAAATAATCCGGCATATGTGCCTGCATCTTCTGTGAACTTGACCTCATCATTTATTGGATTAAAAATAGCAACCTTTCGTTTTGTAGCAATATTATAGTCTTCTTCGCCATTTGCTGGAGACAAGTGGACTATGCCGCTTCCAGTATTTACATCGACAAATTCTTCTGAAACTGCGATATGATAGTTTGATTTTTTTGCAAGCTCCAAAAGGCCAGGGATTTGGTCTAATAATGGATGTACGTATTTTTTGCCATCAAAGTCTTTTCCTTTGGCTGATTTTAGTACGCTATAGTTCTCAACTCTGGCTTCTTTCATAAATTCCTCAAGCCGTGTTTTTCCAACAATCCATGTTTCGCCATCTACTTTGGCATACACATAATCTTCTTTTGGATTAAGACCAACCATTGCATCAGTAACTAGGGTAAATGGCATTGTTGTCCAAACAATCAAAAACGAGTCTTCGTCTTGCAGCTTTACCTTATAGTATAGTGATGGGTCCGTTACCTCTTCATAACCCTGATTGACCTCTGAATGACTAAGCGATGTCTGACAGCTAGGACAGTATGCAACTACACGATATCCTTCTGTGAGGATTTTGTTTTCATGTGCTTTTTTTAGAAACTGCCACTCACGTTCAATAAATTCGTCTTTGTATGTCCAGTATGCATTTTCTTGATTAAATGACATGCCAAGCTGTCTATCAACTGATATCCACTTTTCATGATACTTGTGAACAATTTTTTTACATTCGCTAACTAATTTTTCAATTCCTGCATCATCTGTAATTTCTGATTTTCCTTTTGTCAGGCCAAGCTCTTTTTCTGCCTGTAGCTCCACTGGCAGTCCCTGCGTGTCCCATCCTGCATTGAAAACAATTTTGAATCCACGCAGTGTATTGAATCTGTACCAAAGATCCTTAAAGACACGTCCTCTTAAGTGACCAGCATGTGGTTCACCGTTCATGGTTGGTGGGCCTTCAATGAATGTAATTTTTTGATTCTTGTTTTCTGAATCAAAAATTAATTTTTGCACTGGAATGCTAGCAAGATATGATCTTACACTGTCTTCTATTTTTTTTGGATCAAACTCTTTGGCTAGCTCCATTTTCTAAAATCACTTCAGTCTTCAAACTTGGATTATATATTAGACTCTAAAAGATGTGGTGTTGGTAAATGTTTTAGTGGTAGGCTCTGGTGGACGAGAGCACGCACTTGGATGGAATCTATCCCAAAGCCCAAAAGTAGACAAAGTCTATTATGCGCCCGGAAATGGTGGAACAGAAAATAACATTCCTATAGCAGCAGATAAAATAGATGAACTTGCTAATTTTGCTTCAAAAAATGACTGTTTTACAGTAGTTGGTTCTGAAGCACCACTTGCGATGGGAATAGTTGATGAGTTCAACAAGAAAAACCTAAAGATTTTTGGTCCAACCAAAGCCGCAGCACAGCTTGAATCAAGCAAAATCTGGGCAAAAAATTTTATGAAAAAATACGGAATTCCTACATCGCCATTTGAGGTATTTGATGAGCCAAAAAAAGCAATTGAATATGCAAAGTCGTCAAAACATAATCTAGTTGTAAAAGCAGATGGTCTTGCAGCAGGAAAAGGAGTAATTGTCTGCAACAGCCATGAGGAGGTAGCTTCGGCAATAGAGGCAATGCTTGTAAAAAAAACATTTGGTGACGCAGGAAACAAAATCATACTTGAAGCGCGAATTGACGGAATTGAAGCCTCTTACATTGCACTATCTGATGGAAATACTACAATCCCTATGGCAACAAGCCAAGATCATAAAAGAATCTATGATGGCGATAAAGGTCCAAACACTGGAGGAATGGGCGCATATTCGCCAACACTAGTAATAAATGACAAACTTGCAGAAAAAATTCAAAAAAATATCATTGAAAAAACAATTTTGGGAATGAAAAAAGAAGGAATCACGTTTTGCGGATTTTTGTATGCAGGAGTTATGATAAAAGATGACGAACCCTATGTTTTAGAATTTAATGCAAGAATGGGTGATCCTGAATGCCAGCCAATAACCATGAGAATGGATTTTGATTTGTATGATTATCTTGCTGCAAGCGCAAATGGAAATCTGTCTTCATTACCAAAACCTTCATGGAAAAAACAAAGCGCTGTATGTGTTGTAATGGCATCAAAAGGTTATCCTGAAGCATATCCAAAAGGTGAGGAAATTACGGGTCTTGATTTGAAACAAAAAGACACAGTTGTTTTTCATGCAGGAACAAAAAAAGAAGGAAACAAAATTTTAACAAATGGTGGACGGGTGCTTGGAGTTACAGCGCTTGGGGACACGCTATCTAGCGCAATATCAAATGCGTACTCTGCAGCTGAAAAGATACATTGGCAAAGCAAGTATTACAGAAAAGACATTGGAAAAAAGGGCCTAGCCTTCCTTTGATACATCAATGCATTCGCTTTCTGTAACAATCCAGTTTACTTTGACATCATTTTCGGCCTGAGGAATATGTCTTACAATCTGCTTTGCATACGTCAGCGCAATCGTTTTTGAACTAGTTTTTTTTAAAAATCTGTCATAATAGCCAAAACCATAGCCTAAACGAACACCACTTCGTGTAATTCCAACTGTTGGAACGAGGACTAGATCAATGTCTTCAACAACACTGCACCTGTCTTTTGGCTCCATTATACCAAAGCCAGCTTTTTCTAGATTGCCAAAGTCTGTTACTTTTCGAAATTCCAAATCTTCGCCTTTTACCTTTGGCAGTGCTAATGTTTTACCATCAGAAAGTATTTCCTGCATTATTTCCTGAGTTTTTACCTCGCTTCCAATTGGATAATAGATTGCAATGCTTTTTGCCTCTCTAAAAACATCAAGCTTTCTTAGACTTTTTTGAATTTGCTTGCTTGCTATTTTTATAAGATCAAATGACATTGCATCTCTATTTTCAAGCAAAAACTTTCTAAGATTTGCCTTTTCTTTGTTATTTTCCAAGTCCTTTACTCAAAGATGCAGCAGTTACAGTATTTTTTAGTAGCATGGCAACAGTCATTGGCCCAACTCCGCCAGGAACAGGTGTTGCAAATGATGCCTTTTTTATTATATCTTCATAATCGCAATCGCCAGCAAGCTTTCCATCATGCCTTGTTATTGCAACATCAATTACTACTGCATCATTTTTTATCATATCTTGCTTTAGCGTAAACTTTGTCCTGTCTCCAACTGCTGTAATTATGATATCTGCCAACTTTGTAAACTCGGCAAGATTTTTTGTCTTTGAATGACACGTAGTAACTGTTGCATTTTTTTCTAAAAGCAAATGATACAGTGGTTTTCCAATGAGGTTACTTCGATTTATCATGACTACATTTTTTCCTGCAAGCTCAATTTTGTAATAATCAAATAATTCCATTATGCCCGACGGCGTGCATGCCTTTAGTGCAGCTTTTCCCATAGCTAAAAGTCCTGCATTATATGGTGTAAGGCCATCAACATCTTTTATTGGTGAAATTCTAGATATTGCCTCAAACTCGTTTATCTGATCTGGCAATGGTAGCTGTACCAATATCCCATGAACTGATCTGTCATTGTTAAGCGAATCAATTAGGTCGTTTATCTCCTTCTGAGAAATCGAAACTGGTGGGTGATGATCTTTTGTTGCAATTCCAACTTCTGCACACGCCTTTTGCTTGTTTTTTACATATGTAGTGGAGGCTTGGTTGTCGCCAACAAGTACAGTTGCAAGACAAGGATTGATTCCTTGAGCTTTTAATTCTTCGACTGCCTTTTTTACACGCTCTTTTACAGCTTGTGCCACTTCAAGACCATCAATTTTTGTGCCTGTCAATGTGTCTGTTCGATATTTTTGCTATTTAATCCTTGGAATTTATGAAATTTTAAAATGGATTAGGCATCAAAGCAGATTATGAAATTTGAATTTGATACTAGAAAATACATAGATGAGCTTCAAAAAAGCAGCAATTACTTTCATACATTTATCAATAAAGACACTCTTGCAGCTGGTGTCTTGGTGTTACAGCCAGGAGAAAAAGACACACAGGCGCCTCATGATTCAGATGAGCTGTATTATGTAATTCGTGGCAATGGATATCTGAAAATAGATAAAAAAGACTATGCAATAGAAGAGGGAAAAACATTTTTTGTTCCAAAAAATGCAGAACATTATTTTTTTGGAAACACAAAAGATCTTGTAGTGATTTACTTTTTTGGTGGGCCTGACTCTTAGGTTAGTTTTGTTCTTTTTCCAACAACTTTGAGCTTTCCAAGTGCAAAAAGTCTTACAGCTTCTGGATAAATTTTGTGCTCTTGTGCTAAAATTCGCTTTGAGAGGCTTTCTTCTGTATCGTCGTCTTTTACTTTCACAACTGATTGCAAAATTATTGGACCATGGTCTACTTTCTCATCTGCAAAGTGAACTGTACAGCCAGAATACTTTGCCCCTCCTTCTAATGCCTGTCTCTGTGCATGGAGTCCTGAATATGACGGTAATAGTGCTGGGTGTATGTTCATGATTCGGTTCTTGTATTTTCTAATAAACTCTGGACTGATAATTCTCATAAATCCTGCAAGACAAACAAGACCATTTTCTGGAGTAACGTTGTATTTTTCTAAAACTGTGATTATTTTTTTATCATATTCCAATCTATCACCTTTAAAATCCTGGCTGTCTACAACTTCGGTTTTTACTCCAAGCTTTTTTGCTATATTGAGACCCTTTGCATCAGGCTTGTTTGAGATAACAACTGCTGGATTTACAGGAATCTTTTTTTTCTTGATCGCCTTGAGAATGGCTTCCATGTTACTACCGCGCTCTGAGATCAAAATTGCAAGATTTAGCAAGTAGTCAAAACTAGACTAAAGCTGCAATTTATATCAAATCTCACGTTTGTTTTTGTGTTTGACACACAAAATAAAGATGACAAAAAACGGCATTGTATGTAAGACAAATAACACAACTGTACTTTTGGATCCAAAAATCCCACTTGAGGGATGCGTAAACTTTGTCTCACATGCGCACTCTGATCATCTGCCAACCCAAAATGGCGTGCCTACCTTGGCTTCAATTGAGACTAGTAGGATTGCAAAGCTGCGTGGCTGTAAGATGGACTCTAGCGATAATTTGGAGAATTTTTCGCTTTTAGACAGTGGGCACATTTTAGGTGCTCGTGGGTTACTGTTTGATGATATTTTTTACACAGGTGATATTTGCACACGAAGCAGAGGATTTCTTTCTGGTGCAAAGATTCCAAAATGCAAGACACTGATAACAGAATGCACATTTGGCCTACCTGAATTTATTTTCCCAAAGCTTGATGAGATAAAAAAAACTGTAAATGAGATAATATCTGAGCATTATTCTCGTGGAATTCCAGTAATTTTATTTGGCTATCAGCTTGGAAAAGCACAGACAATATCGCAGCTATTTGGGCACTGGGAGCCACTATACTATCATGATTCTGTAAAGGAAATGAATGACTTGCATCGAACCTTGGGGATAAACCTCAAAGACTGCATTGGTCATACAGAAGCTGAAAAAAATGGCCTTCTTGAAAAAAAACCTTGGATAATGGTTGCACCATTTATGTCAGAAAAAAGTTACTTTATCAAAAACATGAAATCAAAGTATGGTGCAGCAACACTTGGATTTTCTGGCTGGGCAAAATCTGCACGATTTTCTTTTGGAAGGCGGGCTGATTACTCAATACCACTAAGTGATCATTGCGACTTTGATGAGCTAGTTGAGTTGGTAAAACAAAGCGGTGCTGATAAAGTCTATACAATTCATGGTTTTGTAGAAGAGTTTTCTGCGCATCTTAAATCCCTTGGAATAGATGCTCAACCATTGCGCGAAGAATCACTTGATGATTTTATTTGATGGCACATGCCATTTGAAAGAAAACCAATAGTTTCTGATCCAACATGTGCAATGTGTGGAAAACCAATTAAAAATCATAACAAAGAAGAACTCAAATCATGTATGGAGCAGAGACGCAAAGGCAAAAATCAAAGAAAAAATCTAGACCCACCCTAAGAAATTAGCTGAAGGGTTCTGTTGTAGCTTACCCCAAACCTATGTGCTTCATCTCTTGCATATTGAAGAATTTTTAGTGCAGAACTGTTTTTTGAAATCACAAGCGGTTCTTTTCGTTTGGGAATGTATACTTCCTCATTTTCTTTTGCTAGCGAAATACAGGGAATGGCAGCTCTGACAGCTTGAAGTGATTTTAAGGCAGAATTGAGTTGGCCTTTTCCACCATCTATTACAATCAGATCTGGGAAACGCTGTTTTTCTTCAGACAATCTATGATACCTACGCTTTATTATCTCGCCAATCATTGCAAAATCATCTCTTCCCTTTACTGTTTTTATCTTGAATTTCCTATATCCTGACGTATCTGGCCTGCCGCCTACAAATCTTGACATTGCACCAACTGCAAACGCTTCTCCATGATTTGATATGTCAAAACACTCTATTACTTTTGGAATTTCTGATAAGCCAAGCTGCTCTTTTAGCTCAACAAGACTAGGTTCTGCTCCCTTTGCCTCAATTAGATCCAAGTTTTTCATTATCAAATCAATCATCTCTTTTCTTTTGCCTTTTTTTGGCACAACAATCTCTACTGAATATCCCGTGTTTTCAGAGAGCATTGATTCTAAAATTTCTTTTCTTTCTGGAATCTGGCTTACAATAATTGTTTTTGGAATTTTGTGTGTCGTATAATATTGGAACAAAAAGTTAGAAAACGAGTTATCGCCAACTAGATCAAAAGAAAACCTGTCGCTGTCTCTAATCACGCCATTTATTTTTCTAAACGTCATGATCTGGGCAATTTGATTTTGTATTTTTATTCCAAAAAATTCCTCATCAGAGTTTTGAACAAATTCCATTTTTTGTCTTGTTTGGAGATTGCCAAGTCTTTGCAAAGTGTCTCTAATTTCGCGTGCTTGCTCAAACTGAAGCAAGTCAGAGGCTTTTTTCATTTCTTGTTTTAGCTTTTCAGCAAAATCTCTCATTTTTTGTTTTCCCTTTAGAATTGATCCCAAATCAGAAACATGTCCAGCGTATCTTTCTTGAGCTTCTTTGAACTCGCATGGGGCTTCACAGTTTCCAAGGTGGTACTCAAGGCAGGCCTTTTTTGGAAGCGTCTTGCAAATTCGTATCTTGAAGGTCTTTCGCAAAGAGCCAATCGTGAGTAGTTTTGAGCTACCTTGCGTGAACGGTCCAAATATCCTACCTGAACCTAAAAACTTGCCAGTTCTTGTACGGCGTGCAACCAAGAGCCGTGGATACTCTTCATCTGTAATTCTAAGGTAGGTGTATCGTTGCTGGTCTTTTAGCTCGATATTAAAAATAGGTCTGTATTGCTTTATCATGTTTGCCTCAAGCAAAAATGCCTCTCGCTCATTATCTGTTAAGACAAATTCAATGTCTGAAATGTTTTCAACTAGTTTTTGTGTCTTATAGTTTTGATTTTTTAAAAAATATGATTTTACACGGTTTTTGAGATTTTTTGCTTTTCCAATATAGATTATCTTTCCAGCATCGTCTTTCATCAAATAGATTCCAGGATGACTAGGTATGTTTATTTTGGAAATATCAATAGTCATCTTTTCATAAACTTTTTGAGATGCTGTCCTGTATAGCTTTTTGGATTGTTTGCAATTTGTTCTGGTGTTCCTGTGGCAACAACTTGCCCTCCATTGTCGCCTCCCTCTGGCCCTAAATCAATAATCCAGTCAGAATTTTTTATCACATCCAAGTTGTGTTCAATTACAATTACAGTATTTCCCAAGTTTACTAGTCTATTTAGTACATCAAGCAATTTTTGAACATCTGCAAAGTGAAGTCCTGTTGTCGGCTCGTCCAAAATATAGAGTGTTTTCCCAGTTCCTTTCTTAGATAATTCTGATGCAAGCTTTACTCGCTGAGCTTCACCACCAGATAGCGTAGTTGATGATTGACCAAGTTTTATGTATCCTAAACCAACATCAAAAACTGTCTGGAGCTTTCGCTTTATTGCAGGAATATTTTCAAAAAACTGCAAAGCCTCATATGCTGTCATCTCTAAAACATCGGCAATGTTTTTCCCCTTGTATAATACAGAGAGTGTTTCAGAATTGTATCTTTTTCCCTTGCACTCATCACATCTAACATAAACATCTGATAGAAACTGCATCTCAATTTTTTTTACACCATCGCCTTCACATGCAAAACAGCGGCCATCTTGCACGTTAAATGAAAACTGGCCTGGGGCATATCCCCGCTCCTTTGAGGTTTCTGTATTTGCGTATAATTCACGAATGGGTGTAAATGCACCAATATAGGTGGCAGGATTTGAGCGTGGGGTCCTTCCTATAGGGGATTGATCAATGGCTATGACTTTGTCGATGTTCTCAATACCTTCGATTTTGTTATGCTTTCCTGGTCGCTCATTTGACTTGTAAAAGTGAGCAGAGAGTGCTTTTAGCAGAATTTCATTTGTCAGAGTGGACTTGCCAGAGCCTGAGACTCCGGTGATTGTGATAAAAAGCCCTAGTGGAAACTCTACATCGATGTTTTTGAGGTTGTTTTCAGAGGCACCTATTACAACCAGTTTGCCTTCTTGCGTTCGTTTTTTGTTTTCAAGTTTTATGAGTGATTTATCTTTTAGATAAGTGCCTGTAATTGATTTATGACCATTTAGGATTTGGTCTATAGTTCCTTCAAATACTACATTTCCTCCATGCACACCTGCACCAGGACCTAGATCAACAATCCAGTCAGAATTTCGAATTACCTCTTCGTCATGTTCTACAACAATTACTGTATTTCCCAAATCACGAAGCTTTGTCAGTGTTTTTATCAGTCTCTGATTATCTCTTTGATGCAATCCAATTGTTGGCTCATCAAGTACATACAGAACTCCTGTAAGATTTGAGCCAATTTGTGTTGCAAGACGTATTCGCTGCGATTCTCCTCCAGACAGAGTTGAGCTCAGACGATTTAATGTAATATAATTTAATCCAACATTTTTTAGAAACTCTAATCGTTCCTTTATTTCCTTTAGAACATCTCGTGCGATATATTGTTCTGTCTCTGTTAGCTTTAGTTTGTTAAAGAATTCATAGCACGCATCAATTGATAGATCACAAACATCCATTATGTTCATCGAATTTATCTTGACAGCAAGAGCTTCAGGCTTTAGCTTTCTTCCGTTACAACCATTGCATGGAGTATCGCGCATAAACTGTTTTAGCCATTCTCTTTTTGCCTCAGAGTCTGTTTCCATAAATACTCGTTGCAAGTTTTCTAGCACTCCTTCAAATGCATCAGTATATTCCCAAGACGAGTCACTTGACTTTGATTCGTATCTAAAGCGAATCCTCTTGTCTGTTCCATAAAGAATTATTCTGAGCTGTTTTGGTGTTATCGTGTTAATTGGAGTCATTAAATTAAATCCAAATTCTTTTCCAACATGCTGCAGTGCTTGCTTTCTAAATGAGGAAAATCTGCCGCTCCATGGAACTATGGCCCCCTCAAGTATTGATTTTGACTTGTCAGGTATTACTAAATCCGGGTCAAATTCAATTTTGACGCCAAGACCATTGCAGGCCTTGCAGGAGCCAAAAGGGGAGTTAAAAGAAAACGTTCTAGGCTCAAGCTCACCTATTGTGATGCCACAATATGGGCATGCATTATTTTGAGAAAACATCTTGTCTTGGCTCTCATCTGAGATTAGAACAGAGCCTTTTGCAGCCTTGAGTGCAGTCTGGATTGCCTCAAAAAGCCTGCTTTTTTCAGATTTTGTAATACTAATTCTGTCTACTACAATTTCGATATTGTGCCACTTTTGTCTGTCAAGTGTTGGTGTTTCATCAATCTGTGTTATTTGTCCATCTAAACGAACCCTAGAGTATCCATCTTTTTTTATCTGCTCAAAGAGTTTTTCATACGTTCCTTTTTTTCGTTGTATTATAGGTGCTAAAACAAGAATTTTTTTTCCATCAAAATCACGTAAGATAGAATCACAAATTGATTCAACTGATTGGTTTGAGATTTTTCGTCCACAGTTTGTACAGTGGGGAATTCCAATTCTTGCATAAAGCAGTCTTAGATAATCATAGATCTCAGTTGTAGTGCCAACAGTTGAGCGTGGATTTTTGCTTGTAGTTTTTTGCTGAATTGATATTGCAGGCGATAACCCTTCAATTGAATCAACATCAGGTTTATCCATCATTTCCAAAAACTGTCTTGCGTATGCAGACAATGACTCTACATAACGTCTTTGTCCTTCTGCATAAATTGTATCAAAGGCAAGTGTTGACTTGCCAGAGCCTGAGAGTCCGCTAATTACTACAAGGTTGTTTTTTGGGATATCAAGATCAATGTTTTTTAGATTATGATGTCTTGCTCCACGAATTTTTAATTTAGCGTTCATTTTTCTTTTCTAACTCCTTTTGCATTCGCCTTATTTTTTCCCTACACTCAATTGCTCGCTCAAAATCCAAATTCTCTGCAAACTTTTTCATTTCAGCCTCAAACTCAATCATTTCCTCTACAAGGTCATGGCCTGACTTGTGTTTTATATCATCAAGTGTTGCAACTTGTGCTGGAATTGATTTTATGATAGTTTTTGGTGTGATGTTTCGCTCTTTGTTATACTCTAACTGCTTTTTTCGACGCCTATTTGTCTCAGAGATTGCCGTCTTCATTGATTGAGTCATAATATCTGCATACATGATGACAGCCCCTTCGACATTTCGTGCTGCTCTGCCAAATGTCTGAATTAGGCTCGTTGTATTGCGAAGAAATCCTTCCTTGTCTGCATCTAGTATGGCTACAAATGAGACTTCGGGTATGTCAAGGCCTTCTCTTAAGAGGTTTATTCCAACAAGAACATCAAACTCGCCCAGTCTTAGCTGTCTGATTAGTTCTGTACGTTGCAGGCCTTCAATCTCTGAGTGTAGATAGCGAACCCTGATCTGTTTTTTTGACAAGTATTCTGCTAAATCCTCTGCCATTCGTTTTGTTAGTGTTGTTACTAAAACTCGCTGGTTTTTTTCAGCTCTTTTTTTAATTTCAACAATCAAATCATCCATCTGATTTTTTGTTGGCCTTGTCTCAACTATTGGGTCTACAAGTCCTGTTGGTCTGACAAGCTGCTCTACAATCTGAAATGATTTTTTTCTTTCATATTCAGATGGGGTTGCAGAAACAAAAATGCAATTTTTTATGTATCCTTCAAACTCTTCAAATTTTAGTGGTCTGTTATCATATGCACTTGGAAGCCTAAACCCATAGTCTATAAGCTCTTTTTTTCGTGAATGGTCCCCCTTGTACATTCCATGAAGCTGTGGGAGTGTAACATGCGATTCATCAATTACAAGCAAAAAGTCCTTTCCAAAAAAATCAAGGAGACAAAATGCTTTTTCACCAGGCTTTCTTCCATCAAAATGTCTTGAATAATTTTCTATACCAGAGCAGTATCCAAGCTCTTCGATCATCTCAAGATCAAACTTTGTTCTCATCTCTAGTCTTTGTCGTTCAAGCTCGTTTAGCTGAGGCAGTCTTTGCTTTAGCTCTTCTTTGATTGATGTAACTGCCTTTTCTCTAACGTCTTTTGCAACAAGATAGTGCTTTGCAGGAAATATTTTGATAGACGAGATCTTTTGCTTTTCTTTTAGTGTTATAGGATCACAAATTGATATTTTTTCTACATCGTCGCCAAATAGGGATATTCTAACTATATCGTCAGAGTATGCAGGTATTATGTCGATTGTGTCGCCTTTTACACGGAAATTGCCAGGCACAAGCTCCATCTCATTGCGCTCATATCGTGCATTGACTAGCTTTTTTATTAGATTTGCACGCTCAATTTTGTCTCCTTGTGAGACAGTAATTGACATTTCTTCCCAATCTCGAGGTGAGCCAAGCGAGTAAATGCATGATACTGTGGCAACTATTATTGTAGGCTCGCCTGAAAGCAGCATGGCGGTTGCCTCTAATCTCATTTTTTCAATTTTTTCATTAATTTGAGTATCTTTTTCTATGTAAGTGTCTGTTTGTGGAATGTAACTTTCAGGTTGATAATAATCATAATAGCTAACAAAATATCCGACATTATTTTTTGGGAAAAACTGTTTTAGCTCCGAATAAAGCTGTGCAGCAAGTGTCTTGTTATGTGAGATTACAATTGTGTTTTTTCCAGTTCTTTGTATAACATTTGCAATAGCAAATGTCTTGCCACTACCTGTTACGCCCAAAAGCGTTTGGACTTTGTTTTGTCTTACTCCTCTAACTAACGCATCTATTGCCTGAGGCTGATCTCCTGTTGGATTGTAATCTGATACTAACTGAAAACCTGATACTTGTTGCACTAAGCAAAATATTTAAAAACTGAATTTAAAGCAATGGTAATTCTGAAAGTCTGTTTTAGAATTATCTTATAATGTTTTTACAATTCTGATTGTAGTTAAATATGATAACGATCTAAATTTTAGCTCACGCTGCTTCTAAAGGAATGCAAGCATTATCGAAAGTAAAAAGTGTTAAGTATTTGCAAAAGTATGATTACTATATGTGCGAAACACTAGATGAAATTCATGAAGCACAACTTGCAGCTTTGCTAGCTAAAATGCGAAAAGAGACAAAAGCAAAACAAGAAAAACCAATTGAAGTAGTAGCTAACTAAAAACAGCTAATCAAATTGTCGACGCATATAGCTAGCTTCTGCTTTTCTAATCTTTATAGACTCTGCAACATCTTGTGTCATGTCAATTAAATCATGAAGATGCAGATTTGGAATTATTTCATCGTCTTTTTGTTGTTCGATTTCAAACTCAATGCCTGAGAGTACCTCCACATTTTCATCAATAATTTTAAAACACTCATCTAGATACTCTTCAAACTTTTTGCCTTCCATTAGTTATACTCTAAATTTCACTCATGTAAAATAATTTCGAAGAAGGCACTCTTTACTATTTACAACCCTTTATTTTACAACGACTCTACCACGAGGGTTCCTCTGTCATCCTGATGCCATTATCTATTACTTCAAAACCCATTGTCTTTAAGGTCTCTTTTGCAGTCTTTGAGTTGCGCTCAAGAATCTGTTGTGCCAACTTTATTCGCTCATTTTTTTGGATGTGTTGTCCTATCTTGTATTTTCCTTTCATCGATTCAGGTATTACTTTGATAATTGCTACTTCATCTACAACTTCCATCTCAGCTTTGATTGGATCATAGCCACCTTCTGGTTGGTATTTTTTCATCAAACCATTTAGTGCAATTGTTTTTTCATTTCTATCTTCTACTAATACTCCTCTGCCTTTGATTACAACACTAATGTAAAGTGTATCAGCTTGTGACGCATCAGTCGGATGTGTAAAATATGATGGCAAAAATTCCAAGCTTCTATCTACTTCAAAGCCTACCTTGCCATTGCGTCTGATATTGTCTAGTTTTTCGCCTCTTGTATGAGAATGCATGTATATTGAATCATTTAAAAACACAAAATTCATCGGAATAATCTGAGGATAGCCGTTTCCATCAATACTGCAGATCCTTCCAGTATGTTCCTGATTTAAAAACTCGATAATCTTTTCCTTTGATTTTATCTCTAATCGTCCTAATAGCTGCATCTAGTCTTGATTCCTTTTGAAATACTATTAAATCTAAAACTAGCTTGTTTATAGGCCCTTGAAAAAGGTCTTACTTGTTTCTGATTTTTCTCTTAGATATGGCATTACATCGCTTGCAAATTTATCAATTGATCCAAAATAGTTTTTGCCCCAAAATCTAATTATAAAATGATTAACGCCTGCTTTCATAAAACGCTCAAATATTGGAATCACATCATCTGGTGTTCCAACAGCAGTTGAGGATCGTGCTATAGGATCAGGTATTGTTTTTGCAGCCTCACGCATCTTTACAATCCATTCCTGATTTGACATAGAATATTCTGTAAAGTATTTTTTAAAATCAAATCCTTCAATTTCTTTCAAGTTGTGAACACGTAAAACCTCTGGCTTGAATAAACTAACCTTTACGGCTTCCTTCATTTTTGCCCATGATTCTTCAGCATCATCAGAAAAGTATACATCAATGTCTAGTGCAAAGTTAAAATCTTTAGCATCTCGGCTGTTTTCCTGCATTGATTTTTTAATAACTGTGGCATGATCCTCAAAAAGTTCAGGCGTATAACCAATTGGAATCCAACCATCTCCGTATTTTCCTGTAAGCTCAAGTGTTCGCTGGCCTCCAGCTGCCATGTATATTGGCGGATATGGTTTTCTAATCGGCTTTGCCTGAAGACAGGCATCTTCTAACTTGTAGTATTTTCCTTCATAGCTGACTCTATTGTCAGGTGTGGAATTAAAAAGCAATTTTATGACCTGAATTTGTTCTTCCCATTTTGAAACTGGCTTTTCAAATGGTATGCAAAATTCTTTTAGATTCTGTGCCTCACCTGCCCCAATGCCTAGTGTAGCTCTTCCCTTCGATACTCTATCCAAAGTAATTGTAGCTAAGGCAATGTTTGATGGATGTCTACGTATTGCATCAGTAACACATGCACCAAGCTCAACATTGTTTGTTGTTGCAGCAATTGCAGATAGCATAACCCAGGGGTCAAGAACCACAGCATTTTTCCATTGTGGAACATTTGTGTGGTCCATATACCATATCGAATCATATCCTGTCCTATCAGCTAAAAGACACGCAGTTAAGATTTGGTCTTCAGTGTATCCAGCTCTTGCGACATTAAGACCATTTTGAATTCCAAACTTTAAGAGCGCCATGATTCTATCAGTTAGGGTATTTTTTGACGTTATTAAAGTCTAGGAAGTTTTATGAATTTCGTACTTTATAAAAAATCAAAAAATGTTTTTGGAATTTACAGGTTTCCGGTTTTGATGTCATTTAGACATTTCATTATGTCTTCTTTTGTCACTGAAATAGGATTTGGGTCTAGGTGTCCTCTGTCTGTCAGTACAGTTTCTGCTGCCACGTCAACTGGTGTCTTGAGGTCTAGTTTCTCAAAACCAAGCTTCTTTACTATTTCTTTGAATCTTTCATAGAAAATTGATTTGTTGAATTTATGTGCAACAGTAGTGCATGATGAAAGTGAATATCCATGTGGCACTCCTTCATTTGAAAAGACATACGATAATGCATGTCCAAGTGTTGTAGAACAATTACCAAAGCCCATGCCTGATAGCATTGAGCCATAAGGATAGTTTTCTGGCTTGTCATTAATTATGGCATCATACAAGACATCAAATGCCTCTTTACACAATGTCCTTGTGAATTCATTTCCTATCTTGCTATCATAGCCTTCTGTTGCCTGTGCACAGGCATCACAGACAGAATTTTTGATAATTTGTTCTGGGGTTCCGTCCATAAAGTAGGAATCAACTACTGCCATATCTGCAAGGAATTTGTCCTCGCGCAACAACTTCTTTTTTCCATCAAATTTTAAAACGCAATACGTTGTCATTTCAGCTCCTGTGCCAAATGTGGTTGGGATCAAAATCTTTTGCTTGCCCATTTCTGATGAGGCATATTTTACAACATCCATCGAACTTCCGCCTCCAAGACCAATCAATACAGATGGGTTCTTGTCTTTGAACTCCGCAATCACCGTCTTTACGTCATCAATTGATGGTTCTGGGGTAACTTTGTCAAATAACATATAATCTTTAATTCCCATTTTGCCTAGCCATTTTCCTGAAATTGGTGGAGGCGCAGTTGTTACAACAAGTGCATTTTTTGGATACTGTGTTTCGCTTAATGCATTTTTTCCAAAATTAATTATCTTTGGAATTTTTACAGCATGCATGGAAAAATGAAATTCTTAATCATTATTATATCTTGATGTCCTATCCAAATTAGAGACAACAAGTATTGATGTTAAAATATTAGAATCATCTTATAATAAATGATGCAAGATGTTTCTTACTTACAAAAATCAATGTATAGTGTTTAAGGATTTACCAATTACTGTATGTTTTAAATCACCAACAAAAATCCAAATTTTTAAGGTGAGTGATTTTGCCTGAAACAAAAATTACAAAATCACTGGTTGTAAAGGGTAACATTGCAGCAGTATATGTGACAATCTTAACAAAATTAACAAGCTTGAACTTTGAAAAATTCTCCTCAACATGGCCAACAGAAATTCAATTTAGCAGAGGAAAAAATACCTTTCTTGCAAATAACCTACTTGACGTTAAGACGGTTTTGAATGTATACTTGGAACAAATACAAGATGATGTGCATGTAAAGTTTGATTATACTTTAGAAGTCCCATCAACTTTTGTCAAAAAGGATGATACTGAGATTGAACGCGAATTTACAGACATTAAAAATAGTTTATTAAAAGAACTAAGTCAAAATGTAATATTAAAACAATCCTCCACACTTCAAAAACCACTAGAGACTGAGTCACTTATTTCAAGAAAAAAAGACAGCGAAGAAAAAAGTGAATTTTTGCTTAGAATAGTTGAGACTATGCGGGAAAATATTGTTGAATTAGATAGATTTTTCAAAAAATTAAAAGATGAACATGTCTTACTTCTTAACAAAGTATACAGTGACGAGTTTAACGACATTAAGAAGGATGTTAATGATCTTTTAAGAGTCACATCTCATTTGTTAGACGTTGAAAAAATTGATTCAAATGATTTTACGTTCATAAAAAATAATCATAGCCTTTCTGAAATAGTTCTAACAAAAATTGCAACTTTGAAAAAAGAAGCAGAAAGCAGACACACTACGATTACACAAGAGATACAACCGATGATTATGTGTTATTGCGACAAAAATAGAATAGAACAAGTAGTTGAAAATCTTATTTTAAACGCTATTGAATTCAGTCCAAAAGAAAATGGCCATATTCACGTTTTACTACAACGAATTGACGACATTGTAAAACTTGTAGTCAAAGACAACGGTCTAGGAATAAAGAAAGAAAACATTGATTTAATTTTTTATAGACTTTATAGAACTGATCCAGCGTTAAATCTAACATATAATGCAGATGGTCTTGGCATGTCTGTTTGCAAATGGATAGTGGAAAATCATGGAGGCAGTATCTGGGTAGAATCAGAAGGCGTTGGAAAAGGAGCCGAAATTCATATTTCATTACCGCTAGTTACACAAGCAGTTGGCACTTTGAAAAAAGTCGAGTAATGTACTTTATACAGGTTTATTTCTGTAACACAAAATAACTTTCTAATGATTATACAAAATTACAAAGAATTAGCAAAAACTCAACACAAAAAAATTGTAACTGATATCATAGAATTTGGCATTACACAAGCACTGCCTCAAAAAATACTGCCAAAATTTATCAAAAAGAATCGAATTGTTGTTAATAAAAAGACGATTAATCTAGCAAAATACGATAAGGTCTATTTGATAGCGTTTGGCAAAGCGGCAGATTCTATGGCAAAAGCAGTAGATGACATTACAAGAGTTGATGGTGGCATAGTTGTAATACCAAAGGGAACAAAATCTCTAGTTAAAAATAAGAAATTCCAAGTATTTTATGCTGGACACCCACTACCAACTGCCAAAAGCTACAGAGCGGGAAAGACTGTCAAAGAATTTGTAGAAAAAAGAACAAAACGTGAATTTATTATTTTTCTTGTATCTGGAGGCGCTTCGGCATTAATGTGTGTACCACAAGGCATTACATTTGAAGAAAAAAAACATGTTAACCAAGTTCTGATAAAATCAGGTGCAACAATACAAGAAATCAACTGCGTGAGAAAACATCTTTCTGCTATAAAAGGTGGAAAACTAGTTGAGAATCTTGGCTGTGATGCAATCGCACTTGTAATGTCAGATGTTATTGGTGACGATTTATCATCAATAGCATCTGGGTATGCTTACTATGATGATACTACCTTCAATGATGCCCTCAAAATAATTAAAAAATACAAACTGGAAAAATCAGTTTCAAAAAAAGTCATCAGGCGATTAAAAGATGGGATAGCAGGAAAAATTCGAGAAACACCAAAACACACAACAATAAACAACATCATTATTGCAAAAAATCACGATTTACTTGCAGCTATGAGCAAAAAATCAAAACATCTTGGTCTTTTTACAAAAACTACTATAGTTTCTGGCAATGTAAAGAATGTAGCTAAAAAACTAGCAACCATGATTATTCTAAAAAGATCAAACTCTTGTATTATTTTTGGTGGTGAGCCAACTGTTAATGTAATTGGGAACGGAAAAGGCGGGCGAAATCAGGAACTAGTCTTACGTATCTTGCAAGAACTGCAGAATACAAAAAAGAGATTTACTTTTGCATCCATAGGCACAGATGGAATTGATGGAAATACAAAATTTGCAGGCGTAATTATTGACAATACTGTAAAATCGAAAAAAATTCAAAACTATCTAATAAACAATGATTCAAACTCTTTTTTTAAAAAACATGGCGGACTGGTTAAAACAGGTTATACACATACCAACCTAATGGATGTAGGGTTGATTCTAAACTAGATTAAAAAATTAGCATCTTTAACCAAGTAATTTATGAGCCAAGTTATCTTTTGCATCAATTAACTGGTATTCTATGTTTAGCTTTCTTTGCTCTACAATCTGATTTATGAAAAATGTTTTATTTTGTATAAAGGAATCATTGCTTTGCTGATTTCCATTGAGATGCTCAAACATTGATTTAGAATCAACCATTATGTTTACAATGTCATTATTTTTTATGATAAATTTTCCAATTCCCCAAAAAACTCCAACATGTAGTGCAATGTATCTTGATTGTTCATCTGTTATCCTGTCTAGGTAAATATCTGCATGGTCTCGCAGCTGCTCTATTGCGATATCGTTTGTTTGTATTACCCATGCAATCTTTTTTTGATTTCCATCAGAATAAAAAAGGTGTTTCATATGTCAACCAAAAAGGCGTCATTTGTCTATATAATTTGAATTTACGTCTGAATAGCATACTTGGAAATGCCATTGCGATGCTCGAGTCACACTCCTTCTTTACGAAGATGGTCGATGATCTAGTCGACTTTGCACAATATGATCCTGAGCTTGCAGACGGAATAAAGTGGCTTGATGAGCAAGCACAAAAAAAAGGAATCTCATTTTATGACATGGTCTTTGAGGTTCTCTACAAACACGACGTAAACTCTAGAGCAAAACAGTGGCTTAATTCAAGAAATTAACTTGATTGTGGTTCAGGCCTTAAATCAAGCGGAGTATACTCACAGCCTTGAGGGCCGCAATATTTTCCAACATATGCTGCCTTTGGTCTATACAATGCAGGCTTTGGTGCAGCTTCGGCAAATTTTTCTTCAATTATATGAGCTGCCCACCCAGCACATCTAGAGATTGCAAAAATTGGTGTGTTGAGGCCCATTGGTATATTCATCATGTAATATACAGATGCGCTGTACAAGTCAACATTTGGGTAAATGTCTATTCCTTTTCGCTTTTTCATCTCTCGAATTGTTGTCTGTTCAACCTTTTCTGTAATGGCATACCAAGGCTGGCCTGTTTTTTTAGCCAACTTTTTTGAAAGTTCTTTTAACACCATAGCTCGCGGGTCATACGTCTTGTATACTGCATGACCCATTCCCATAATCCTGTTTCCTTTTTCTATTTGTTCTATAACCCATGGTTCTACATTATCTATAGTTTGAATCTCAAGTAACATCTTCATTACCTCATAGTTTGCCCCTCCATGTAGCTCTCCACTTAGTGCACCAATTCCAGCACTTGCAGCAGAGAACATATGAGCTCGTGTTGACGCAACCTGTCTTGCAGCAAAGGTTGACGCATTAAAGCTGTGGTCTGCATGAAGAATAAGGCAAACATCTAAAATTTTCTCTACTTCTGGGTCTGGCTTTTCTCCAAAGAGCATGTAAAGAAAGTTTGCCGCATGGCTTAGTTTGGGATCTGGATTTATGATTTTTTTGTTATTTCTAATTCTGTCCCAGCTTGCAATAATTGTTGGAACCTTTGCGATAAGATTGATGGCCCTATCATAGCTTGCCTCTTTGCTTGAAAACTCTTCATCATAATAGCCTCCCAAGGCTGCAACAAAGGCCTGAAGCATATCCATAGGATCTGCATCCTTTCTCCAATTTCCCATGTTTTCTTGCATGTGTGTTGGAATCAGGCGGGCATCTGCCAGTCTTGCCTTAAAATCATCTAATTCTGACTTTGAAGGCAACCTGTCATGAAGAAGAAGATATGCAGTTTCCTCAAAATTGGAGTTTTTTGTAAGATCCAAGATATCGTAGCCACGATAGATGAGTCTGCCTCTTTCCCCATCTATATCAGATATTCTAGTGTCTGCAACCTCGATATCTCTTAGGCCAATATTTTTTGTATCCAATGATTTAGTTGAAAAGAAAATACTAATTATTCTTTCTAATGGGTAAAACACACTAAATTTAGCAAATTGTCTAATCTATCAAAGCCGTCCCCTATATCGAAATTTTTAATCTAAAATCAATGTCAGAAGCTGAACGCAAATACATCAAGCAGGTAGACGACGAAATACTTCGAGCCTCAGGTGAATCACTACAAAAGTTACAAGAAATAGACAAGTCTACTCAACTAAACGGGCATTCATTTTATGATGAATACGCATGTGCGTTGAAAAAAACTCCTGAAGAAAAGCTTGTCACAAAAACAAAAACTTCTGATAATAAAAACCACTACTGATTTTTCTTAATTTAAATGAGGGCAGATTCGATTTTTGGCAAATGACCGAAGTAATTAATGCGCAAAAACCAAAAAAAGATAGGATTCTTTGCGTTTCTCACAAGGAGGATCTTGACGGAATAAGCTCTGCTGCATTAATAAAACAAGCATTTGGTGGCGACACAACCCTTGTTGATTATCCTGGCATGATGGACGCATTAGCAAAAATAAAGGCAGACGAAAGAATAAAGACACTTTTTATTTGTGATGTGGGCCTTAGCCAAAAAAATCAAGACGAGTTTGTCGAGTTACTAACATATCTTCGAAAAAATAAAGTCAAAATAACATACATTGATCATCATGACTTGGATAATAAAATAATCAAGCGGCTTGAAAAGACCAAAGTAAAAATAATTCACGATATTAATGAATGTACAACAGTACAAGTTTATGATGCATTCAAATCAAAACTTGATGATCATGCACAGTTTGTAGCAGCTTGTGCTGCAATAACTGACTATATGGAGGACAGACCAAAAGGCGCAAAACTTCTCCAAATATTTGACAGACAATTTGCGTTAATTAGCGCAACCGTTTTAACATTTAACATAGTAGGGCATCAAAAAGACTCTGACTATCTTCTTTATCTTGTCGATGAATTAGCTGAATCAAAATACACACATGAAATCCCAAACACATTTGAGTTTGCCCAGCTTCAGGTTGCAAAGCTTGCTTCAATTATTTCAAAAGTAAAAGAGTCAACGAAAAAAATGAAAAATCTTGCATACATGGAAGTCTTGGATTCTGGTGCAAGTGGGGCTGTAAACTTTGTTCTAGGTTTGTCTGGAAAAGACGTTGGGGTTGCATACAAGGAACGAGTAGAGCAGGGAATATACGCAGTATCTATTCGAGGCTCAAAAGCATGCAAGCTTCATCTTGGCAAAATAGTAAACCCTCTTGCAACCTCGCTTGGCGGTTCAGGTGGTGGACATGACAAGGCATGCGGTGCAGTTATACCAAAAGACAAGATGAAGAAATTTCTAAAAGAGTTTAACGCAAAGCTTTAGCTGAGCTCAACTATCATATCAATCTCGACAGTAGAGTCAAGAGGCAAGCTTGCCGCACCTATTGCAACTCTTGAATGCTTTCCTTTTTCACCAAAAATTTCAACGAGAAGATCCGATGCTGCATTGATTACCTTTGGCTGTTCAGTAAAGTCTGGTGATGAATTTACAAATCCAGATACTTTGAGAATTCTAGCAACTTTATCAAGACTTCCAATTTCTGCTTTAAGCTGAGCCAGAGCGTTTATGATGCACAATCTTGCTGCTTTTTGTGCTTCTTCTAATGACTGCGGTGAGGGAACCTTTCCTTTGTGAGTTATTTTTCCATCCTCTATTGGGATTTGGCCTGACACATAGGCTGTTTTGCCAGATATTGTTACAGGCACATAAGAGCCTGCAGGCTTTGGAGGAGTTGGCAGAACTATGTTTAGCGCCTTTAGCCTTTCTTCAATCATTAAAAATACGGTAGAATGTGTGGTGTTTTTAGTTTTTGTTTGGATGAATTTTGATGAAAATTTTCTCTCCCTTTTGGGACTGATTTTGATAAATTAACTTTGTATTGTAGCCACAACTTTGTAAATACTGATCAAGTATAGTTGTCCATGGAAGTGAATGTCCGCCATTTAGTTTTGATTCTACAGTTATGTTGTTCTTGGCAGAATCGTAATTGAGATGACCTGAGCATGTTATCTGTAATGCAGAGTTAATTATCTCGATTACCTCATCAAGTGACTTTGATTTTAAATTAATTCCATCTTTTTCTAATAGCTTTAACATATCGATACTGATATTTTTTGAATTCATTGCAGAATTTAGAATAAATCCCAACCCATTTTCATTTACAAGTTGTATTATGTGATAAACTGCCTGGGCATCGGATTTAGCCATATCATACAATCCATCGGTTTTTAGCGCATTGTCCCACATTTGCACAAATACTTTGGTTTGGCTTATTCCAAGCACATCGGTTGCAGAAAATACTGCCCCTTTTCCATTGTCGCTATCGATTAGCAACACTTCGGTTTGATCAAAAATAAAGCAATTCTGTGCAGTATCCATAACTTTGATTTTTGCACCACTTGGTATTGTGTAAAATGATTCTGAGCCGATTTGTGTTGGAGAGACAATAATTTTTACATCAACATTTCTTCTTAAAACAAGAAGAAGCTGCTCTTTGCATTCTGCCAACAAGTTTAGTCCCCATGGGTCCACAATGACTTGTATTGATGATTTTGTTCCCCCTATCATTATTTTGAGTTGATTTAGAACATTGTTTGAGCTAAGATGAAAATATCTTTTTTCTTCTGCACCTCTTGTCTTTTTGCTTTCTTCGCTTGCACGCTTTAGTTTTGTTACAAGGGTGTTCATCTGATTTACTTTGTCTATATGCTCTTGAATAATGTCATCAAAGGCATCTTCTGGCGCAATTGCAGTGCACATTATGGGCTTGCTTTTAGAAATAATGACAAGCCTCTTTTTGTCAAGTTTTAACAGAGTCGGATAAACCTTGGTACGAGGAAGATTTGAATAATATGCAACTTCGCTTGCAGAAATTGTACCGTGTGAAACCAAAGTCACATAGGCTTTTGCCTCATACTTGCTTAGTCCAAATTCTTCAAGACTTACAGTTAGGCCATGCTCCTTAACCATATCAAACGATCATTCATAGTTAGGTAAGATGATAAGCTAAATTCCTTGTACTAATAATGGAAATTTTTCTGAGCTGTATCTGATGATGTATGTGACTGTGGTTAAATGGAATTTTGGGACAACGTCCTGATATAGCAAATTCTTGATATTTTCACATGATGGATATGACAGCAATTGAAAAAGAAAATCTGGCCGCAAAACATTCACATAAAAATACGCTCATGCCTCGATTTGCATACTCACTTGATTTACTTGATATGATTCTAACACAGCTTGACAAAAAAAGAACCGAACTTAGAAGCCAAAACCTTGCACTTTATGACCATGCTGGTGACACATTTGACCTTGATTTTACAAAACATGTAGAACTTGAGGGCGAAGTTTACTTTGCAATAGAATCATTAAAACAAATCCAAAAGAGAATGCACTCAATATCTGGGATACTTGGCATTACAACAAACTTGCCTTCTGCAATATCTATTGTCAGAATAATAAGCTCAAGACTGTTTAGGTATTTTCCAAATTACAGCCAAAATCTTTGTGAGTTGTCTTCAATTTTAGGCAGTATAGTAATGGATTCTGCAACTATAACGGAAGCCAAATTTGACTTTGGCGAATCAAACAGAGAGTCACAAAGAATCCTAGATGAAGCAAAGTTGATCGTAGACTCTAAAATAAACAAGCAGTATCCTAATCTAGATTTAGCGAAATCAGAGCTCGCTTAAATCTAATGGTCTCAATAAAATCCACTATAAACATCACAAATAGCAAAAAAAAGATTCAAAAATTATCCTCATTTGTTGAGAAAAGGCTTGCAGAGCTTGATTCTGATAAAAAGCAGATAAATCAGCTTTCACTCGAGGAGCTGCAGGACTTTAATCAAATTCTCCGCATTGCAGACTATATTTTATATAAATATGAAAACAAAAAGGAGGTTTTTTCTCTGATAAAGGAATTTGTTGATATGGTAAGCAACTCGGTTGGTTCAATAGATGTACTTAACGACAAAGTAAGTGAGCTTGTAATTTCTGCTGAAGACTCTATTAAGCGAATAAAGAGTCTTCAAAGTAATGTTTCTGAGAACTTTACCCTTGAGCCATATGCCAAATCTGATGGTTTTGCAAAATCTGAGCAGGATAGTACAAATAATTTAACCAACCCTGCTACACCAGTTTACCTTTAGGGATACCTACGCAAATCTAAAGCTGAATCTACGGTAATTTAGATGAGCTTGGCACCACAACAGTTAGAGAATGCTGCGAGCAGATACGCATCTGAGGCAATAAAATGTGATTCGCAGGGCGCAAAAGGAATGGCAATTGCAAACTATCAAAAAGCAATAGATGCACTTGTACAGCTACTTCATCTTTACCCAACAAGCAAACTAAATTCAGTATATTCAGAACGGATGCGCTCTTATCAAAATCGAATAAAGGCATTACAAGAGCTTCGTGGCAACGACTTGGAACCTGCAGTTGATCCAAAATCTTCTCCTGAAGAACGAAAATCTGCAAGTGATAATCGTGACTTTGAAGATTTAGTCATGAAAGAAAAACCTGATGTTAGCTGGGAAGAGGTAGTGGGACTAGATGATGCAAAAAATGCTTTACGTGAATCAATTGTATATCCAAGTAAGCGGCCAGATCTGTTTCCGATTGGGTGGCCAAGAGGAATGCTACTTTACGGGCCTCCAGGGTGTGGTAAAACATTACTTGGAGCTGCAACAGCAAGCGAGATTGCTGGATATTTCATAAATGTAGATGCAGCATCAATGATGAGCAAGTGGCTTGGTGAAGCTGAAAAAAATGTTTCAAAATTATTCCATATGGCACGTGATCATGCAGAAAAGGAAGGATTGGCTGTAATACTATTTATCGACGAGGTTGACTCGTTGCTTGGTACACGAAACAGTGAGGTAGGAGGAGAGGTTAGAACCAAAAATCAATTTTTAACAGAAATGGATGGAATTAACGGAAAAGGAAAAGACTTGAGGCTGTACGTAATTGGTGCAACAAACAAGCCATGGAGTCTTGACTGGCCTTTTCTAAGAAGATTCCAAAAAAGAATCTATGTTTCATTGCCAACACTTGAGGCAAGACAAAATCTTTTTGAGTTGTATACATCTCCATTAAAAAAAGACGCCAAACTGAAAACCTTGGAGCTTGCAAGATTATTTGACGGCTATAGTGCAAGTGACATCAAAGACGTTTGTCAAGCTGCACAAATGAAAGTTGTAAATGAGATGTTTACTGCAGTAAACTATAAGGAACCAGTAGCAGGGGAAGCAAAACCGCAGCCTAGGGAGATAACAATGTTAGATTTTAGGGAAATACTGGAAAGAAGAAAACCAAGCGTTTCATCTGAAATGATCCGTGCCTACTACAAGTGGAGTGCACAGTTTA
>ERZ1292645.183-Hain-H14-02um-R2-183-length-27377-cov-7_pt1 | contig 27377 bp, 25 predicted proteins | sample MGYA00564401_ERZ1292645 | MGnify/ENA primary metagenome ERZ1292645 (study PRJEB36523, sample SAMEA6512644) | groundwater metagenome | collected 2019-01-09 | study: AquaDiva: Metagenomics assemblies of 32 groundwater samples | reverse complement strand
GGATGGGCTATCGCCAAAATGACTCCTTCGTTACCACGGTTTGCGTTGGTCTGATTAGATATCATTATGTTTTCTCCTCCCCGCCCTTCTACTCTAATTTATCATAGGGGAGGTGTCTCAACATTATTGACACAGAGGGACTGAGGCCTCATTTGTCATGCTCTTTAGGACTTAAAAATGCTACATTATAGCGGAGCCCTGCGTCAAGATAATTTTCGACCGAGTTGATGATATGGAAGCCGGACCTGCAGATTTTTTCCCAACGACATCTTCACCGAATGGATCGCGTCTACCAACAAATAAACGGATCTCAGTACCCCAGCATAAATCAGATGCTTCGGATCCATGCCTTCGAGAAAACCTTGGTAGATTGCCCGTGATGCATGTGATAATCAATCCCCGATAGGCATACATGGATGCAATAATGCCAGGCAAGAAAATGGAACATCGAGAGGAGGGCATCAAGACGCCAGGACTTGCCCGCTATCCACCCGTGAACACCAGATGCACCTACTGGCATAGCCTCATCACCGCGTTTCTGCATCGGCACGGCCTTTACAATTCAAGGTTTAATGCCACGACCCTCTATACCATTGTATCCGATATGCACCTCCACATCACGCAGACCTACAGTCTTAAACCATCGCTCTACAGTTTCGATAAACTGCGGATATTCATAGGCGGGGTTTAACATGTTAAAAGTATCGAGCACAGCCCACTCTTTTAGCATTTCCTCGGATAAACTAAACATACCTCTGTAGTCTGCGACAAGAAGCATCCAATTTATGCGTTTACCCAAAAACGGGCTTTTTGCAATCACTCTTGATATGGGCCACATAAATTCTACATATCGTTTACACCAACTGTATAGTTTTAGGGGTTGCATTCTCTTAGTAATTGGCCTTACCCAATATTTTGTTAACAGAAGCCGTTTTACCCATGGAATCTTTCGATAGATATCGACCACCAAACTTCCACCGGATTTTAGATAACGCGGGAGTACTGCAAATGCCGCCGCAGGATCTGGTGTATATTGAAGAACGCCAATACAAAATATTTTGTCAAACAATCCTTCCCTGAAAGGCATCCTATAGACGTCTGCTTGTACGATCAAAACATTGTTCTTGGTGCCATTTGATGCGTAATTGGCGTCAACAGCATAACTATAATCCAAGGAAATTACCATGGCACCTGTTGAAGCAGCTTGTTCCGTAAATCTACCTGACCCACTTCCAACCTCTAAGATAATCTCTCCCTGGAGCCTCCTATGCCACCTTGTTTCCTCAAAAAACCTCTTCTCGGAAACATTTGAACCAGTATAGCTATCATATTGTGTCCTGGAATGAATTGTCCATTCCAATCCAAAGCCGATAGCATACTTTTCTAGTGGAACAAATCGTGGAATATGCCGAATAATATCGTATTTTGCATCGCATTTTAAGCACCCAAGAACCCCTGTTTCGACAGAGACATCGCTTTGTTTTTGTACGTCGATAATGCAAAGATCTCCTTTGCAACAGGGACATGCTAAATATTTGAGATGTTCCTTTTTCATCGCTCCACATAGATGGGCCGCAAACGGTGGTAGTCTCTGTAGGTTCCTGGATCGCCCTCTTTCCCTTCCTTCGTTCGGCCGCGCTTGATGATATTTTACAGTTCGCGGGGAGCTCTTGTCAATAGGTGTGTAAATAGCATCAGGCGGCTCAGGAAAGCATCGGCGAAAAACAGGCAGAAGGGGTATATACTGCGTATAGATCAGGGTGCGATCGTTGATTGTAGGGCAAATATAGAGACCGTTTTGGAAATAGGAATCCCCACGAGGGCAATCTTATAAAAAATGACTTACTAAAATCTTTAATTTTGTCTCATTAAGAAAAAACATGACAAAGTTAGGTTAGAATGTTATCGCAACTTTCTTCCCTTTTCTAGAATTACTATATTGCCAAAGGCAGGATGTGGGATCTTGATATATTTGAACCAATACTTGTTGAGACCATGAATTAGTTTCTTGAGTGGTCGGAAGGAAACTCTGGTATATAGTTCTGTGAGTTGACCTGCTACGCGTTTCCTGACTGAAAATCCATTATTCCTGAATCTGTCATTTAACCATCGTATGTTTGCCTCTCTTGTTAGCAGCGCACCAGAAGAACTAATAATCCAATACTCTATGCCAGCGGGCGTTTTCTTTACCTCAGCCTTCTCCTTTCCTAGAAATCGTTTCAGGTTTCGTAGGATGATAGCTTGAAGGGAATACATGTTAGCCTCACTGATAACAAGTGTTCCTCCTGGTTTTAGAATGCGCGTGAGTTCTGATATTGCTTTTTCTAAGTCGGGAATATGCATCAAGACACCCCAACATAAGACATAATCGAAAGTTTCGTCTTTGAAAGAAAAAGATAAAATATCTTCACGCTGAATGATGATCCGGGTCTCTACTGCTTTCGCTCTAACATTTGCTTTCGCTTTTTCCAATATGTTTTCAGAAAAATCAACAGCTTGGACAAGGAATCCGCGCTTTGCCAAACGAATGGAGTGAGCACAGGTCCCGCACCCTGCATCGAGAAATATAGAATCCTTTGGGGCACTTAGAAAGTGCGTTATATAGTCAAAGGCTTCTTCATAGAAGTTCTGAGCTTCGGTAGTTCGGTAGTCATGCTCCCATTTTTCATGAATATCAGGTTTTGCTAGGAACCTCTCTACCTTTTTTGATTTCGAGTCGTTCATGTCCATGATTGCCCCCATGAATAGTGTTGGTGTCCACTTATTCTATCTTACCCTAGACGACGGATGGAAATCGTCTGCTCGTAGGCCTCGAGGAGCTGTTGCCCTGCCTCCTTCCAATCGTAGCTCTCCACAACCCTCCGGCGTGCAACCTGACCAAGTTGCTTGGCTCCGGACTGATCGGTAAGCAGCTCAATTGTCCGCTCGGCAAATTTGAGCGGGTCATCCGCAATGCAGATCTCCCGGCCGTCCACCAGATCCAGACCTTCGGCGCCGATTCGGGTTGAAACCACCGCCTTGCCCATTGCCATTGCCTCCAGTATCTTCAGCCGTGTCCCACCGCCAGACCGGAGCGGAACGACCACGACGGAGGACTGGGCCAGCCACGGCCTCACATCGGGAACGTCTCCGGTCACCATCACACCCGGCTCACGCTTCACGGCTCGTAGTAACCGTGCGGGCGGATTCCGGCCGACCACGACGAAAAGCGCCTCGGGAACTGCCTTCCGTACGTGGGGAAAAATCTCCTTGATAAAGAACAGCACCCCGTCCACGTTGGGCATCCAATCCATCGCTCCAGTAAATACCAGCATAGATGATTCCGATGGAGGCGAATCGGGATAGAAGTATTTGGTGTCCACACCATTCTTAACAACGGATGAAACGACATTGGGCACCAATGTGGCCAGCAGTTCTTGATCGTTCGAAGAGACCGTCAGGACATGATCGAAGGCATTAAAAACCCTTCGCTCGTACATCTGCATTTTCCGCTGTTGGAGATGAAAGAATCGGCGGACCACGGGATTGCGCTGGTTCTCCGCCACGCGTTCGAGAAGCAAGGAGTCGATGTTGTGCGCGTTGAGAACGACCGGAGGCGACGCGCGTCCGATCAGATATTGAGCCATATGGATCTGATCGCAATGGACCAGATCGAAACCGCCCCGCGCGATCAGCGTCTCGATCCGACGCTGCATCGCTTTAACGTAGTATTTGACGACGGTGTAAGGAAGCTCCGACAGCAGCCTTGCAGCCGTCGTCCATCCCCGGGCGATCCGGAACCGGGAGTCCGGGTGTTCCACCGTCTCGATGCGGGCGGTCGGAGTCAGGGACTGAACGGCCTTTATCCAGCGGCGCTCTGGCTCTGAATGGAGAAAGGTCAATAGCGTGATGTCGTGACGGCCGGCGGCAAAGGAAAACAGATTCCAGGTCCGGATCTTGCAGCCCATATCCAACGGGTAGGGAAGCCGTGTGGTCAGAAAAAGGATCTTCATGGACGCAATCGTCTCCTTGATCCAACCGCTTCACGGTAAAGCGCCTCGTAACACTGAAGCATTTTCTTTAATGAGAAGCGGGCCTCAACCTCCCGCCGCCCTGCTTGGGCGTAAGCCGCACGGGCCGAGGAATCCGAAAGCAAGTTTAAGATCGCATCGGCCAGTTCTTCCGGCGAGTGAGGAGGAACCAGGACACCGGCAGCGCCGTTCCGCAGAAGATCCGGAATGCAGCCGACCGACGTGGCCACCGCCGGCCGGCCGGCCGCCATCGCCTCAAGCAACGAGATCGGCAGCCCCTCTTCATGCGAGGATAAAACGAACAGATCGAAGGCCGGAAGCAATCGCTGGACATCCGACCGGAAACCGACGAACCGGACCGATTCGCCCAGACCCAGATCGGCCGCAAGCCCGACCAGCCGATCGCGCAGCTCCCCATCGCCGACCATCACCAGCCGTGCAGCGGGGAGGGATTCATGAACTCGCGCAAATGCACGGAGCAGCACGTCCTGATCTTTTGCGGCCGTCAGCCGCGCGACATGCCCGATCACCGGACCAACGGATGAGTTCAGTCCCAACTCCGTCCGGACCGCTGTAATCTCGGCCGAGCCGCTCTTCGGCATCTCAATCCCCTGATGGATGATCTCCAACTTTTTCGGAGCGATCCCGATCCGATCCACAAGGAACCGCCCCACGTCTTCCCCGACCACGACGGTCTTCCAGACCAAGGGCAGCACCCATCGCGCGATCCACTGCAGCCGGCTCCGTTGGAGGAACGTGTAATATTCATGTTCCGTATGGATGACCGGAATACCGAGAAGACGGGCCGGGCCGACGGTGTAGAGAAACTGTCCCAAATGATGGGTCTGCACCACGTCCACCCGTTGGTCCCGTAGGATACGGTAAATCTGTCTCGGCAACGACCAATCTTTTCCGACTCGACGGTTCAAGATGAAGCAGGGGATATCTTCCTTTCTCAGCAACTCGGTCAGCGGGCCATCCCCGTTTAAGCCGCAGACCAACGGCCGGAAGCGCGACCGGTCAATCCCCGAAACTATGGTGGAGGCCATCCGCTCGGAACCGCCCATTTGAAACGAATAGATCACCTGCAGGATCGTCAGACGGTCATCCATGGAACACCCGAGGGGCCATCAATCGTTGATAGAGGGCCTGTACCCGTTTCAGGCGCTGGGCCATCGAAAATCGCGCCTCGGCCGCGGCCCTGCCCGCTTCACCGATGCGTCGCCGCTCCGCCGGATGATCCAACAAAAAACGGATCGCGCGCGCTAGGGCGTCCGCATCCCCGGGCGGAACCAGGAGGCCGCTTTTTCGATCGGCCACCATGTCCGGGAGACCGCCCACGGCGCTTGCGATCAGGGGAATCCCACGGCCCATCGCCTCCAGTGCGACGTTGGGGATGCCTTCGCTTAAGGACGGAATCACGGCGAGATCCATTCCGGCGTAAATCGCTGTCATATCGTTCTGGTATCCCATGAAGCGGACCCGCCCCTTCAGCCCGATCTGGACGACCCGGCGTTTTAACTCCGGCTCGTCCGGGCCCTCGCCGACCAGGAGCGCCAAAACGTTTTGATCGTTGAGGCGGGCCAGGGCCTCGATCAAGATTCCCTGGCCTTTTTCACGACTGAGCCGACCGACCACACCGATGATGACGGCATCTCCGGAGACGCCCAGATCCCGTCGGGCCTGTTCTCTTATCTGCCGGTCGGGAACAGCCTCCGGCATGAGGGCGTTTGAAATGACTTCCAGACGCGCGCGGGAGCGGCCGAGGCGGGCCGCAACGACACGCCCGATCGCCTCCGATACCGGCACGATCCCGTCCGCATGCCGCACGGCCCAAAGCTCCAGCGCATAATATAATCGGACCTTCATGTTCTCGTTGGTCGTGCCGTGCAGGTACGCGACCCACCGGATCCCTTCCCGCCGCATACGGGACGAAAGCAGCGCCCCGATGACGTTGGCCTTGTAACTATGGGTCTGGAGAAGATCGATCCGGTTCTCGACAAGATCCGAGCGGACCAACGATGGCAGCCGGGGATCAAACGGAAAGCGTTCCTCAAAGATCCGCACGGGGAGACCTTCGGCGCGGCAGGACTCGATGAACGGGGAGGTTTTGAGCGGACGGCGCAGGAACGCGGCGATTCGGACCGTCATCCCGTAGGCTGGCGCGGCCTTACAAAAGGCGATCAACTGTTTGCCCGGCCCCCCGACGCGGAATGTGTCGATCACTGCCAAGACGCGAATCTCCATCACAACCGCTTCACCACCCGGGCCGGATTGCCGCAGGCGACCGAACCGGGAGGCACATCCGAGGTGACAACGCTCCCAGCCCCGATGACCACACCGCGGCCGATCCGAACACCCTTTAGGATGATCGACCGGCTTCCGATCCAGACATCGTCCTCGATCACGACCGGCCGGATGCGATCCGGCATCACCGGCTCTCTTCGTCGGCGCGCGTCGGCATCGAGCGGATGGCCGTCCTGATCGGCAATGAAGACCTGAGCCGCGATGTAGCAGTTTCGTCCGATCGTCACTTCCTGTCCCACGCTGATCATCAGCTCGTAGCCCAGATAGGTGTTATCCCCGATGTTCAGCACGGGAGCGTCATGGACCCGGTTGGCCTCGAAGCTGGACTTGCCGTACAGAGTCACATTTTCCCCAAGATGGTTAACCAGCCGGCCAGAGATATAAGGAACGCCCCCGATCAGGGACAGTCCCCGTCCGACCGTAGCGCAACGGGAACGGAACAACGGATCGGCCCAGAAAACCCGGTAAACCGTTGAGACCGAAACCAGAATCAGTTCCCGGAGATAATAAAGCGCCCCAAACATCGGACGCGGCGCCGGCAGACGGAACGTCTGGACCGCCCTGGCCGTGCGGTAGAGCAGTGCGTAGAACCGATTCTCACGACGCCGGATCTTTAGAAAAAACGCCTGGATCACAGCCCCCTCATACTCATGAAAGTCTCCTGGATCGCGGCATGCCCCGGCCGGTCGGTAGCGGTTCGCTTCTTGGAGCCCCAGACCACCTGACCTCGGCACGATCCAAAGACAGACGCTCCGTCATTCGGAGAAATGCAATGATCATCGCGAGAATAATGACCAGTATCCAATCATACGCCCTGGATAAAAACATTGCGCCCAAAATGAATCCGGCCAACGAGGTCTGCAAAGCCGAGATCATCCAAGAAAGCGGCGCCTTTACTCGATCATCGAGGTCGGACAGGGAAATTCGACGGCGGGCCGTTCGCAGCGAAGAAAAACCCGATATGACAAGCCCAATCCAGAGCGCCAAACCGAGCAATCCCATCTCGGCGCTGACCTGGATGACGGTGTTATGGGCCGTCCACCATGTGTTGTAGGGAAAACCCGGGTCCCGATAGTCTTTTCCATAGGCCGCCGAGAACATCCCGGTGCCGACGCCGAGCACCGGATGATCAGCAAACATCTGGACCCCGGCCGCCCACATATGCATTCGAATCTGGGCCGTTTCTTCACCCTGATAACTGGTAATGGTCGAAAAGCGGTCAAAGGCCCCGCGCGGCGCAACCAATATGACCGCAACAGCGATGATCGCACAGAGAAAAATGGCGACCATTTTCTTCCGAGACTCTTTCACGATCATGAAAGCAACCCCTAAAAGAGCGATAAAACCCCCGCGAGACTGCGTGGCCACGACCCCGCTCACCACAACGACCATTAGGACGATGAAGAGCAGTCTTCCTCTGCGTGTCGCCCGCGTCTGTATTATCCAGTAAATAAGAGGAACCATCGTGATTAAACTGAGGGCAAGATCGTTGGGATCGTCGAAGAGGCCGCTGACCACTCCCTGAATCCGGCCCGATGCCGAGACATTTCCTGTAAGGTAGTCCCTCACGGCAAACATCGCGAGAATGCCATTTGAGAAGATCATTACTTTGATTAACCGGCCGAGGGCATGAAGGGATAATGCGGTATTGATGATGAGAACAAAGACGACGATTTCCTTTAAAAAATCTACTGTAATCCAAAAACTCCCGCCGGGCCAGTACGAAACCACCGTTGAAAGGGCCATCGCCCCCCAAAAGACCAGAAGGAGCTTCCCGGTTGAATATTGAATGAAAACAATGCCCTGGTTCTGCAGTAAAAAAACCACCGTGGTCAGGGCGAGAACAACCAATGCAGGGCGGAAAACGGCGAGCGCGGGTACAAGATCCGCTGGCCGGAGGAAGAGAAAAGCCAGGAATAGGGAGAGCCCCAAGAGCGGAAGGCGTAATGCCGAGGCAAAGGATCCGGTCAGATCATCGGATGATCTGACCACTGCGGCTCCCGGCTTCAGAACGGTCATGTCCTCACCAATCGCGCATGCATCGTCGTAAATCGGTCCCATTCCAGAGCCAAGACGTTAAACCGATTCCTCCACGCCAGGTCCGCCTCTCGGACCCTCCCATATTTTCGGGGCCCGATGAGGGCATTTTCCATAAACACCAACGGGGCCGCGAAGACCATCACTTCGGGAGAAAGCGACGCCGAACCAGCACAGCGACCGAGCCATTGCCCTAGCAAACGACTGAACCAGTTGTCGTCAATGAACGATCGCCGCAGCGCTTCTTCTACCGAGGCCCGTCCGCCGCATCCTTGAATACAATGGAAGGTCGAGGCGAAGGTGTAAAGGTCCGGCCAAGGCGGACGGCTTTCCTGTCCAAATGCCCAATCGATCACGCCGATTCGCCCGTTGCCTGCAATGATGTTCACGTTGCAGAAATCACCATGCTGACCGGCCACCGGCACCCCCGCCTCCCCCAGCGAAGTGGCCCGCGCTCGGTACTCCTCAAGGAAACGATGCTCCTGCGGATCCAGATCAAAGCATCCCGCAAACTCATTGTGTACGTCCGCAATCTGCGCATCCCAGTCAAAGGCCCTGTTTGCGCCAGACGGCGGGGCGGTCGCTCGTCGAAAAACGATCCACCAGTCGGCGAGCGAGTTCATCTGCCGCTCCATCACGGAACGGTCGCGGGATGCCGCGGAGATCGGCACATCCTCCTCCAAGTGACGGCCCGGAAGACAGGACTGAATGAAAACCAAGTGGCCCCCGATCCGCTCCAGCCCCAACGGACGGGGAACCGATGACTTCCACCCTTCAGGAAGGGCCGCATGAACCTTTGATAAAAACCGGTGCTCATGTTCTACAAGATGCTCGGCTTCGGCAAAACGTGCTGCTTTTATCACCACACTAGGCTTGTTGGTTTTCTCCTTAAAAAGGAAAAAGATTATTTCCTTTTCATGCGCGTCGTCGAACGGACCGACAAGCAGGGTCCGAAGCAACCGGGGCCGCGCCTCTTCCGGAAACCACTTGGCCCAGCGTTCTATTGCATGGCTCTCAACGGACTGAATCATTCCGACTCCTTGCGACCCAGCATCGCATACCCCGGAACGAGATAGGGAACCATGCCGAGTCTGCACGCGAGGCGGTTTGCCTGCCGGATCATCGGACCAAAACGGAGGTCCAGATTCAGGTATGCCGAGACATAATAGTCCATCACACCGTTGCCATGAAGATCCACGAGATGTTTGGGAAGCGTGGCGCTTGGGAAGGCGGCAAACCAGCGGGTCTCCCGGAATCCCGTTTGGCGCAGGCGCCGCCCGGCGGTCGCAAGGTTTAATCCATGCGATTGCCGACGAAGTTTATTATCGGCCGTCATGTACAGATAGCCTCCGGGAACCAGGACGCGATGGCTCTCGCACAAGGTTGCATTCAGATCAGCGCGCCAGCCCCAGTCGCAACCGAAATCCGGCAGGACAACGAGATTAAAGCGGGACCCCTCATATGGCCATCCATCGGCCCGGCGAACCATCACGTCGAGATTATCCACCCGCTCGGTCATGGCAAGCCATCGTATCCATTCGGCCGCCTCGGCATCCTCCGCGACCGTACAGGCATGGCTCGCAACGCGAGCGACAGCCAGGGCGTCAAAGCCCAGGGCGTCACCAAGCACCAGCGCCTTCCCTAACAAGGATCCCGGAACTAAATACCGCCACGCCTGACGCTGCTGACTTAACAAGGCTTCCCAAAGGCCGGGATAATCGGTCTCCAGGGCACGACGGACCGCCTCGCGCCACTCCGGCACTGCCGGATCCATACCCCGAACGCGCAGGAGCATTATTGCGATGATCTGTGCGATACTAAAAGCGGCCACTCCCCGATGATACTTGTTTTCATCACAGACTGCAAACAATCAACGATCGGCGCTTTCTTTTAGAAGCCGGGCCTTTGCACCCTCACGCATGCGCCATTCCGCCATTCTCCTAAATCCCTCATCCAGGTCAACGGGTGGTTTGAATCCCAATGCCCTGATCTTGTCGGCCGTATGGTGAGTGTCGGCATTAAACTTTTTGATCCGATACGCTGTGATGGGGAAGTTATATCCAGTCAGCTTCGATAACAGATCAAACACGCTGGCAGCGACCAGGGCCGGCATCAGGGGCACCTTGAATTTCGGGACACGGCAAGACAGATGACGACTTAAGGTCTCGACGATCTGGGCCGTCGTCAACTGGGGATAATCGGCGTAGTTGTAGATCGTCACGCCCGGCTCCAATCTCTCGAGCAAGAAGAGAGTCGCCTCGACCAGGTTCTCTACGTAGGCAACCGATTTGATATTCCGGCCCCGGCCCACAAAAATGAACCGGTTTTTATAGATGGACTCCATCAAATTGTACATATTGGCATAATTACGGGGACCAAAAACCACCGTCGGCCTTAGAATGACCACTTGACGAGATGGATCCTCACGGACCCACGCGTACAAGGCCTTCTCCGCGTCCAACTTAGACTTCCCATAATCGGAAACCGGACGGGGCGGCGTCTCTTCGCTGGTACACCCATCCGTCTGTCCGTAAACCGCTACGGTGCTGTAAAAGATAAATTTCTTTATTCCCAATCGAGTTGCGCAACCGATCATGTTCTGGGTCCCTTTAACATTGACGTTGAAAAAGGCCTCCCGGGTGATGCCGAAATCCTGATGTTCGGCGGCCAAGTGCATGATCGCGTCCGCGCCCTGAGCCGCCTTCATGACGTCCTCGTGAGTTTGAACATCCCCCAAGACGGAATCGTACGGATGGTCTTTGGGATTGCAAGGGCGAATATCAATCCCGCCGACCTCATACCGGCGCTCAATCAGCTTTCGAGTCAGAAAGGTGCCGATAAAACCGGCATTTCCAGTCACGAGAACCTTCATTTTCCCTCAGGATATTATCGTATCGGCTCCCAGGTCACCACTCTTTTCCCTTTAAAATATCGGATGATCCCTATCAGGATCGCAAGATTCGACAAACAAAAGTAAAAGATGGATTCGATGACCTTCAGTTTTACACTTTTATTCAGGAAATATCCGACGATCGCCGCCAGATAGAAGAATAATTGAGAGAATAGAAGGAGCAAGAACAATCTCGACTCGAAGGCTAAGACGGCATTGGAGACAAACAGGACGAGCAAAAAAACAGGAACCAGCAACCGGAATACCTTGTGAGAAATAACCAATACAGAATAGATACCGTACTTAAACGGGTTCAGGATTTCAAGTCGGTCCAGCAAGCCCCGGATGTTCTGCAGGGTAATCCTTACCCTTTTGGCCATCTCTTCAGGAATGCTGTGGACCGTTAATTCTCTGCAGACGGCCTCCGGCTCAAGCACGACGCGAAATCCCTTCATTTTAACTTCAAAAGGAACAATGAAGTCGTCGGCAAGATCATCTTTCATGTCGCCGGGGTAAAGATTTTTTCTGACTGCATACAGCGTGCCGGATACCGAGGTGAGCGAACTCAGCCGACTCTCATATTCGCGTATTTTTTTCTCGTAGCTCCAGTATTGACTCTCGCCTTCTCCCACCATCGCCTTTTTGGGGTTGACATACAGGAGAAGCCCTCCCGCGCAACCAACGGATGGATCATTGAAATTGCCGACCAGATGGGTTACGGCCTCCCTGTCCAGGATGCTGGTCGCGTCGGAAAAAAGAAGGATCTCTCCCTTAAGATGAGCAAGCGCCTTCCGGTAAGCCGCGATCTTGCCATTTCGTTGTTCCATTCTCAACAATTTTACCCCCATGGGCTTGAAGCTTTCCACGATCTCATCCGTCCGATCACTCGAAGCGTCCGAGACAACGACGATCTCGATTTTTTCCGTTGGATAATTCAGGGCGAGAACATTCCTTAATTTATCACGGATCGACTTTTCTTCATTGTAGGCCGGTATGACCAGGCTGACTCCCGGCCAGATTCGCTTCTTATCAATTGGCCGTTGCCTCTTAAGGCGCAATAATCCAAGCATCAATAATGGGTACCCGAAATAGGTGAATAAAACCAAAACAATTGTTGTCCAAAAAACAATTTTCAATGGAGGTCCTTTCGAATCTCGAGAAAAATGTCCTCACCGACCGCAACCCGCTCAAGTTGAAACAGATAAAGAATCAGCGGGAACAGCCAGTCGGTTTCATGTGAGGATCTCTGAATAGACCTCCTCGACCCGCTCCGGGGTAAGGAGTCTGAAGGGAGATATATAGAATCGTTGGATCGCTCATACCAAATGATCCCTAAAAACTCCCGGACAACTTCTGCCCCCCTTACGTCCAGTGGGTACGGGAAGACTGGAGAAACCATCAGTACTTTCATTAAGCGACACCTTGAATGAAAGTCAAAAGCTTTTTGAGAAACACGATTCTCATGGGGGCAACTCCAAATAAAATTCATCCGGACTACTTCCTCCATCTCACCTTATTCGTTCCGTTCACCACATCATAAAATGTCTCTAGGGTATTCTCCGCTGTCCTCCTCCAGGAAAAGCTTTTTGCATATAGATATCCTTTACGACTGACATGATCCCGATACTCTTTATTCCTTAATTGATCGAGCAAACCATACAAAGCCCGTTCAAAATCTCCTTCATTGGTAGCATCTGCCATCACACAAGCATCCCTAACAATCTCAGGGATAGAGGACACATTGGAAGTTAACACTGGAACACCACATGCCATTGCTTCCAGCGGAGGAAATCCGAATCCTTCATACAACGAAGGATATACGAAACATTCCGCGCAGTTGTATAAGCGAATCAAATCATCATCAGGCACGAAACCTGTACATATAACATCAGCTTGCAGATCCAATCTGTCTATTGTTCTCATGTAATCAATACTATTTTCATCCTGGTTGCCTACCAGCAAGAGTTGTAGCTCGTCTGGCAGTCTCTTCTTGATCCTAGAGTATGATTTCACTAAAAATTCAATGTTTTTATATTTGGCCGACGCTCCCAGAGCCAAAATAAACTTATTTTTAATGCCATACTTACTCTTGAGATTCTTTCTCTCGCTCTCTTCTAACTTAAGAATATCATATTTTGGAGAGATACCCTCGTGAATCACCACGGCATTGCTCAATGGCCCAGTGTCAACTTCTATTTCAGACAAAGTGAATCTAGACATGCAGATTACCTTTTCAGCTTTCTTTATTGCACCGGGCAGGTATCTTCCTCCATCGCTCCCATGTTGGCCAAGGAATGTAATGCGGTTCCGGAATATCTTTGCATCATGAATGCCCACGATGGATTTAACAGGACTGACAATTGGGCAAACGTTGTGCGGATAGAAAAATAGATCATACTTGTTTCTTAGGATATGTCTAACTAACTTATAATGAAGCCATGAGTTAATACGATACCCTCTACATTCTGGAACTGTTTCAATGATCAAGTTTGGATGGTCCAATATATTTATTGGATTAATTTTTCTATCAACAATAAGATGATATTCTTCTTCTCCACTTGTTTCCAATAATTCTGAAACCAATGAATATACATATTGTGCTACCCCACGCCTCTGCTCGTTACACAAGACCCTGGTATCAATGCCGATTCTCAGCTTTCTTTGCTTTCTCATTCTGGAAAATAATCCTCAAAGCATAGTTCTTCACCTATGACAAGGATCGATTCATTATACGAAGTTAACCTGCGCCGCAATCTTTTAAGGCAACCATTATGAAGTAGAATTGGCAAGGTTCTTTGTGCGTTGCCGCCTATTAATTCGAGTAAGACCTGGGGGCTTCCGGTTTAAGTCTGTGCCTGATCCTGCACGAAAAGGACGCGAGCCGACTGGGGAGTGGCGGTCTTTGGTATCCGGACAAACCACCGCTCCAATGCCTTTTTCAGGCCCTGAAGGGTTTTAAGCAGGTCGGCGCCGAGCAACGAATTGATGGACAGAACGTAGGACCGCCGTTGCCCAGGCCGGTAGCAAAGCTCTTTGTCTCCGCGCGCGATCAGGTACGGTTTCGTTTGGTCCATCGGTCTTTCACAAAGCCATAAAAAGACCAGAGGCGCGTCTCGTGGTAAAACGCCTCCCGGCAGCACGGATTGATAATAAACCGCCCAACCATACAACCGAAATTATCCAGGGCTTGGCGATACATCCACCGCGGAATACCTAAGATCTTCGGCACACCGGGGCCCTCGTCCAGGCACATGCGTGAACTCGCCATCCCCCCTATCATCCACCATCGCCGGACATAACGGCGCGTCAACCGTTCCGGAGGCACATGGTGGTGGACGACAACGTCCGGGGCATACAGGACGCGCCCGCTGTTCCTCAGCACACGTTGGATCAGCTCGTTATCTTCGCACAGGGGTATCGTGCCGTCACTCAAATCCTCGCGAAAACCACCATGTCGTCGAAACACCTCGGCACGGGCCGCCAGATTCGCGCCGGCCGGCAAGGATGGCCAGTCCAGATTGACAAACACCGCCTCCGGCGAAGGGTTAAATGCAGCGATGACGCTGCGGTGCTCCGGGAAAAACCAGTCCGGCCACTCACCAGTCCAATCCGGCACAACCCGACCTCCGATCAGATCGGGCTGATACTGGATAAAGCACTGATCAATGCGCTCCAACCAGTCCGAAGCAACGCGAGCATCATCATCGGTAAACGCCAGGATCTCTCCCCGAGCTTCACGAATGGCATGATTCAACGCAAAGGATTTACCCTGCCGTCCCTCGAACAGATACCGGACAACCGGCTTTGCGGTCTCGGCCTTGCGTCGCACCAGATCCACTGTCCCGTCCGAAGAATTGTTGTCCACCACCAGCAGCTCAAACCGGTCCGGTGGGAAACCCTGAGACAGAATTGAGTCCAAGGCACGCGCCAACAACACCTCGCGGTTATAGGTACAGAGGATCACCGAGATTTCGATATTGTTGTTTAAGCCCGCCATCAATTCAGACTGCATATCGACGGGCCTCCCCCTGTTACGTCCACCCGGCTCAGGATATCCAGAAGACGCGGCGTGAATTCCGGATGCGGGCCGTCATCAAAGGTGAGGGCCGCCACCGGTCCCTTGGTTTCAACATGGGTGATGGTTCCCGTCATATACAACGCCACGGTTTTGAGGCGTTTATACAGAATCTTGATGTAGTATTTCATCTATGCGCACTCTCCTGATGGCTGCAGGGAACAACCCCGATTTCGTTTTCCACCATCGTCCCAAATTTAATGGCGGCCCGCCTCTTTCGCAGCAAGCAGCTCAAGATAAAGTTCTTCGACTTTGTCCGTAACCTTGTCCCAAGTGAAATGTGCAATAGTTTTGGCATATCCGCTTCTACCCATTCTCTCCCGCTTGTTGGAATCTGAGAGCAGTTCGATGATTGCCCGAGCTATGTCCTGCGGGTCGTTCGGGTCAACCAATAAACCGTCCACACCCTCATTGATCACACATTGGGTTGATCCAATACGCGCGCCGATCACAGGTTTCCGGCAAATCCACGCCTCAAGGTATGCGATGCCAAAGGACTCCTCTATAGACGGTAGGACAAAGACGTCAAACGCATCAAAGATGGAGGCCTTATCACTTTCGGGAAAATCATAAATTCTCACAATTCGTTCTCGTTCGAATTGGGTGAAGCCTTCGATAACGGCTTTGGCCTTATGATAATGTTGAGACGGTCGGGGCCCGGCCAGAACAAGTCGAACCTCATCATTCCATTTCCAGACGATCCTCATAGCATCAAGAAGCTTAAGTACTCCCTTACCTGCAGTTTGTCTCCCCACAAAACCTACTACGGGTAGTCCTCCGAGACGATGGCGTGCACGTATTTCTCCACCGTTACGGCATTCAAATAGTCTAGGGTGGACTCCCACTCCACCTACCTCGACTCGTGTCTTAGTTCGTTCTTTGATAAAATCTGCTTCGTGGAGGGTATTGGCAAGGACTGCATCACAAGCCGCTAGCATTCTTTTATAGATCGTACTTTGGCTCCATGTGTCTGCTATGTGAAACAAGGGAATACCTACAAAGGTGAACCGTTTTAACTTTCTAGCCAAGTATGTATAGTATGCAGGGGACCTGTCCCAGCCTATGACCGCTACAATATCCCCTTGTGCCCGGGCAAGATACGAAATCAGATCTACCAATAAAGGTCTTGTTGTCAACAATTCGATCGCATCTTTTCCAAATATCAGATTTAAGGATCGACACCCGCCACGAATGTGCAAGCAACTTTTCAACACTGAACCCAACAGTCCACCATCGAGCGGAAATCGAACTACTTTGACGCCATTGATGACATCAATATCTGATAGCTTCCCAGAGATGCCAGACGACAGATCGTTCGGGCTGTGTACATTCGCTGTGAGCACAGTGACTTCATGACCACGAGACACTAGACCTTCCGAGAGTTCTTTGATGTGCAACTCAGCACCGCTGAAGGCCGGATGGCAATATATTGAGCTTATATGAATAATCTTCATATCCCTTTCAAAGAATCCAAACGCCTTGGTTATTCTGCGACGTGTGCCTGGGGTTTCAACTGCCTTTCCTTCCGTTCACATATCATTTGGAATGTATTACAAGCTTGCCCCGCCATGCGTAGAAAGGTGAATTCTCGCAGCGCAACCTCCTGGCCTCTCTGGGCGATCTGACAGACCAGTTCCCGGTTCCTTACCAGTCCAGCGATTAGCCTGCTTAAAGCAACCGGGTGCTCTTTGGGAAAAATCGGCAGATCGGCTCGATCCGCAACCTCGATCGCGCCTCCGCTTCCGGTAGTAATGACAGCACAGCCTGCACACATGGCCTCTATCATAGTCAGGGGCAGGCCCTCCTTCCGGGTAGTTGCCGAAATCAAGACATGGTGTCCTCGGTAAACGCGGGGCATCTCGTCGTGTCGCATCTTTCCGAGAAAGATCACCGTCTTTGATAACCCGAGTTGCCCGATCCTTGTCTCGACCTCCTCGAAGTACTTGCTCGCTTTCGGCGGGCCACTGGAGGCTATGGAGAGTTCAACCTTCTCACGCAGATCCGACGGAAGAAGCGCGAGCGCCTCTACGATCGTGTGGAGACCCCGATTGGGCTCTATATATCCGGCATACAGGAGGCGCAACCGTCCATTCTCAAAATCTAAAGGACCTCTCGGTGCATAGAATTGCTCAGCCGAAACACCGTTGTAGATCACTTCCGATGAAGCAAAGACCAATCCGGCCCTAATGTGTTCATAACGCATGAACTCACTCACAAACCACACATGATAGGGGCGGTTTGGAAAGGGTCGTGTTGGAATCCCCTCGCGCTGAACTCTCTTCTCCCACCGTGCGAGAACACGCCGAAGAATGGGCCGAAAAAACCAAGGCCCCCACTCCCCCTGCCAAAACTGGAACCAGGATAGTGATTCACTTTCCCCATAAAGTCCATATTCTCGGATCAGCCAGGTGTCCGCGACGCCGCAATGGATATCAGGAATACCCTGGGCGCCGGGAATCGGCAGGATCGCTTTGGTTATGCCTTCTAAATTCCACCAGTTGACGATATCGGGTTGAAACTCGTCCAGCGCTTGACTGAACCGACGTGCATCGGCCAACTGTCGCCTCGCCATCTTAAGGGTATAGAAACGCCCTGTTGGTTGTGGATCTAATCCATAGTGACGCAGGGATCGCTCCACCGGAACCGCACCGACGTTCTCATCGATGAATTTCCTTGAGCCATTTCCATCCGTTGGCAGTCGGTATGAACTGGTAAGGACGCGAACCTTATGACCCGCCCGATGCAGATACTCCGTCACCTGCGAACAATGCAACTCGTACCCTCCCACATAGTGAGGCGGGTATAGATTACTAACAATAAGGATTTTCATAGTTCACATGCCCAAAACTTAACTTCATCCGTAAGAGAAAAACCCAGGGCCTGCCATATGGCAAGAAGATAAGAATCAATCCTGGTTTCCAGGCCTCATATTGAATATAATATCCCTTAACCTTGCCATCGTATCGTTAACATTGAAATATTCCTGGACTCGCTTTTTGGCATTAATCCTCATTGCGTGCCTTAATCTTTCGTTCGACAACAATTGAAGAATAGCCTTGCCCAATTCCTCCGGATTCTCTGGCTCAACAATCAAACCCGTCTGACCATGTAGTATCACTTCGGCATTCCCTCCTACATTTGTCGCAACACACGGTATGCCATAGGCCATAGCCTCTAACAACGATAGGGGAAGGCCTTCTCTAATCGAAGAGAGTACAAAAATATCGGCTGCTGCATAATAAGGACGGACATCGTCCTTGTGTCCAGTAAAATGGATTGCGTCAGATAGTCCCAATTCTTTAGCTTTCTCGTGCAACTTCCCCTCCAATGGACCACCGCCAACTATGATGCACTTACATGAAGGGCACTCAAATAAAACTTTACATATAGCATCGAGGAGAATGTTAATTCTCTTTGGCCAAGAAAGGCGTGCTACACAGAGTACAATAAATTCCTGAGAGCTTAACCGTAGCTCCTTACGAATGATGCCTTTGCAATTATGGAGAGAACCATAATGGTTGAGGTCTACACCATTCCAGACGGTCACAGTTTTATGTTCTGGAAATCCATAATCACTGACCAATCTATTACAAACAGCTTTGCTAACACAGATGATTTGGTTACATAGTATGCCTTCCATCTTGAATCTAAGCACATACCTTGCACGCCATCCTACCAACCGACGCAACATATTCAAAGGGCTTCCCCCAGACCTTCTCGGTGGGGGAGGCTCAGCAATTAAATGTTCAATTGCAAATACGCGTTTGGCCGTAGACCACCTCGCAGCCAGGTAGGCATACCAGCGGAACAGCCCTAAATCCCCATTCACAAAGACAACAATGTGTGGGCGCAACCTGACAAAAGATAACCAATAAGCAAGGAACGTATTCCCATTGAACCCATTCTGGATCTTAACCGGAAGCCCATACTTTAGACTAAGACAAGCGGTGAAAACATCTTTCCCAAAACATAAAATGAATGGATCAACTCGGGAGAAATCCAGTCTTACAATCAAATTCTCCAAATGCTTCTCCGTTCCCCCGCCCTGTTCTTGTGTTTTTGTCACAAAGAGGATTCTCTTTTTCATTACCTATACCACCGTTTGTTCACACCCTACTCATTTATACTTAAGTGGACTACTCTCACACCCCGATCTTATTCATTTGTTTTACTAACCTAACCTTTTCCTTAACCTGCTCTGGCCTGTATTTTCCGGTAAGCGAATCTTTATGGCATCTATAGTAATAAAGCGGCTTGAATAATCTCTGCATCCGAAACTGTTTCGAGACGCGGATCCAATAGTCATAATCCTCAACGAGAAAGGTTCTGGGGTTATACTTACCAATTGCTTCATGCACCTTCCTTTTATATAGAAAACAGGCCCCTATATAGTTATCAACTTTTAACCATTCCGGAGGTTCGTTCCTCCGAACTCTCCAACCTCGACCGGTATCCTTCTCATCTATTATGTAATTCTCTGCGTAGACAAAGTCTATCTCCGGATATGTTTGTAAAAAGCGCATCATCGTTTCTATCGCATCCTCTGCATAATAGTTGTCATCAGAAGTCCAGGTTAAATATTCTCCCGTGCTATTCCCAAAGCCGGTATTTAGTGCCTCGGCAAGCCCGAGATTTTTATCGTGCCTGATATAGTTTATCCGGGGATCTCTATAAACCGTTAATAACCCCTGTATGTCTTCGCTCGACCCGTCATCAACTATTAATAATTCTATATTGGTAAATGTTTGCTTCAAACAGCTCTCGATGGATTGTCGAATGTATTTCAGCCCATTATAAGTTGGAAGGACAATGCTGACCTTAGAAGCTGAATCCTTTTTTCTCCATTGCTTGACCGTATTTAACGTTTGGTTTTGATTTGTTAAACAAGTCCACTGCGGATACCGTCTGCGCAGAAATTTCTGAAGCTGCCTCCCCCATCGCAGGTCGACGCAAACAACGATATCCGGATCCGTCGCCAGCAGCATCTCAAACATCTCCTCCCGGCACAGCCACAGGGGGATCCAAGCCAGGACGGGGGGGATCCATTGGATCATGTCGATGATCCGAAATGACCGACGGCAAAACGTTATCCGCAGTTGTTCATGACCAGGGAGAAGATAAAGATTCTCCGGATCGAACCCCTCTTTCGGTAACCGGTAACTGGTCACCAACACTTCCTCGACCTGATCCACATCGAGACCGGGATGGGCTCTCGCCAGGAGCTTCTTTTTCTCTAACGCGGCGAGGCCGATGCTTGAACCGAAAATACAGACCCTCATTCTGGTTGCTTATCTCCGATTGTAATCAACAGGTAGCCTTGTCTGAGTAATGACGGCTTCGAATCATCCGTCAACTTTAGAACCCGAGTCAGCCACGTTTTGACCTGCTCTCCCATCGGCATGGTTAAAAAATTCAAAGAATGTTTCGCCGCCACGGAAAACTCATTGACCCGCACCGAACCAACCTGCTTGAAACAACGTTTCAGCGTATAGGATGGCACTTCGCCTCCCCAGTGCCACTTTCCGGTCCTTTTCATGTACCACATCCCTAGACGGTAAGCCAGCGACCAGGCATTGGGAACCATGATGATAACTCTTTTCTTAGAGATTCTGAATGCCTCTTGAAGGATCAATTCGATCTGCCTTTCGTTAAAATATTCGAAAACGCCGCAACTAAAAACAACATCAAATGCGTCGTTCTTGAACGGTAAAGGTTGGGTCATATCCGCGTGACAGAATTGGCCCGTGACACCCAGCGCCCCAAAAAGTTGCGTGCTGAAATCGAGGTTGTCCTTGGACCAGTCTAACAGGGTCATCTCCCTCCCATTCAGGGCAAGCAGCCCTGAATTCTCACCTTGGCCACTACCCAAATCCAATACCCTTTTCGAGTCGCTCGTAGATTTGAGGAGCACCTCGGTCCAAGGCACTGAAAGACCTTGAGTCAAACGAGACGCCAAGGTGTCTGGTTTGAGCCCATCCAATAACACATGCGACCATTCACCGGGCGTTAGATTCCACGGAGTAGCCATTATCGTCTGTTTTTCTCTCTCAATAATAAGCAGTCAAGGAAGAATTTCACGGCCCAACTTATTTCTTCCTGTGGAAAATATTTTGCACCTGTACCATAGCTACCATAAAAGCCACCACTGGGATTTTGTATTCCTTCCAGATAACCTACGGCCTTATCCGCTGCCTCCATATCACCGAGTTTATACCAGGCAAGGGCCAACTGGGCCATGCCCGTTGAACATACCCAATCAACACCGGGAAAGGCCGGTATCGCTCCGCTTTCCTTCTGAATGGCAGCCGCTTGTTGAAGGCCTTTTTTTGCCAACTCTATTTCGCCCAGGTCAACCAAAGCCTCCATCATATAACCAAAAATGTGCGATAGTGTGCCAATCTCAGGTTTAAATTCCACCAGATCTGGTTTGCGCTTAAAATAGTTGAGCCCCCGCATGGCCGCATCCACGTATCTCGTTTCGGATAACTTCTTTCCAGCCTCCAACAAAGGAGGTAAAACATATAAATCAGTGTATTCCGAGAATCTACTCCCATCCGAACATTGCCACATAGCATAAGAGGGCGTAGTCACGCTCCCTTCGCGAGTAATACGACTCTCAACATAATTGCAAGCTCGCCTTAAGTTATCCTCCAATTCAGGAATCTCATCTACAACGGCCATGAAACCCCTAATAACCTGGGCCGTATCAAACGTATATGGCACGCCATCAACTGCGGCAAAGGCGCCATCCGGTCTTTGGACCGATGCTTCCCATATTGCAAGGTCTTTAGCAAGCTCCTTTTCTCCTAAATTGTATAGAGTAGGGATGAGGTATCCGGTTACTTCCTGCGTAGCGATATTGTGCTTATGATGCGGAGGGACACCGCCACCGGGAATCCTATGACCTTTAACCCATTTAATAGCTTTTTCTAACGACGTCTTCTTATCGGCGCTTTGTTTAAACCTCAATCTCCGTAACCTTTCCACTGCTGAAGCAAATATACGCATATTCATCCGCCATATTTGACGTTTACATTACGATTCTGCCTTACCGATTCATATGCAGCTTCTATGGCAGCTTGCGACTTCAAGCCTTCTCCGTTGCCTAAAGTCAAGTGGGTTTCGCCCATAATTGCTCCAACAAAATGATCGATTTGACGGGCAAAAGCCTCTTTTATACTTACTTGATTAGGGATTCTTTTCCAGTCATCCCATGTCTTAAATCTGTAGCTGATCCCCTCCGGATCCAATAGAGCAGCACCGTCGTCACCATATATCTCAAGATACGATTTTGAGGGCATACGGATAGACCAGCTCAAGTCACTAGTTCCAATAACTCCATTCTCGAGACAGACGTTCAGTTGCGCCGTATCCTCGACCTCAAGATTCTGATGGCTACTTGTCTGAGTTCCGATGGTCTTTATATTTCCGAACAGATTGTGAATCAGGTCTGTCGCGTGGGGCCCGTTGTCCATAATTACACCCCCACCTGCTATTTCTTTCTTCGCGTACCACGTTCCAGTCATATCAATATAACCGCCAAACATTAATCGAAAATTCAAAATATTGCCCATGCTGCCGCTCGCAATTAGGTCCTTTGCCTTCAGAACTGCATCATAAAAGCGGAACTTGAAGGCAGTGAATAATAGCAGGTTCTTCTCTTTCGCCTTTTTAGACATCTCTTCTGCCTGATGCACAGAGATGGCCAGGGGCTTTTCGCACAAGACATTCATACCGGCGTTTAATAGATCGAGCGCAATATCTCTGTGAGTTGATGGGACAGAGCAAAGGCTGACCCCATCCAGCGATTCTTTCTCGATCATTTCCAGATAAGAACTGTATGGCCTCGCATCTATCATCTGAGCGAACGTCTGGGCCTTCTCAAAATTAGTATCGACGACCGCAACTACCTTAGTATTAGGGTTTTTCTTGTAGGAATCCAAGTGCCATCGGCCCATCTGGCCACAACCGATGATGCCGATTAGGACCTTTGCATTGGTCTTTTTAGGCAAGACAGCAGCGGATCCCTGTTTCTCACTCTCTGGAACATAAATCCTCGACGTGCCCTGCCGGCCCAGATATTTCTTGATTGCTCCGGCCACTCTTTGAACCTCTTGTTTGTTCCAGCTTTCATTGAGTGGTATACAAACCAGGTGGTTCAGCGCCTCTTCAGCACGGGGGCAAAGGCCTTCCTTATACTCGTAGGTTCCCGTTGTGCCGTTGCAGGTGAAAGGACATTGGGACTGTCCATAAGTCTTCTTGGCGGTCAAAGATTCAGTACACAGGTAGATCGGCTTTCCGGTATAACGCGGCATGACCGATACTTTTTCTTGTCGCATCCCCCTCTCGAATTCATCAATATCCGCACCGTCTATTCGCAAGGGATAGAGCCAATAAGAATGTTTGGCGCCTTCCGTCACAGGAGCAGTGGTTACACCGTCGATATTCGAAAGCAACTCGGTCATGTACTCGCCCAATTCATGTCTTCGTTCTACAACAGCTTTGACTTTCTTGAGCTGGGCCAAACCAACGGCGCCCACAAGTTCGGTCATCCGGTAATTGGGTGCATGAAAAAGATAAGCCCTGGGACCATAACCTTTTCTTGCGAAGCCCTTGTCGGCAAAGAACTTCATCCGATCATAATATGCCTCATTACTGGTGATCGTCATGCCGCCGTCACCCGTAGTCATGTGCTTCGACTGCTGAAAACTAAAACACCCAATATCTCCTACCGTACCGACGTATTTACCTTTATAGTCGGTCATATGGGCCTGAGCGCAATCCTCGATGAGAGGTATATTGTTTCGCCTTGCGATCTCAACCATTGCATCCATATTGCACGGGTTTCCAAATAAGTGCACCACAATAATGGCTCGAGTCCGTGATGTAATTCTCTGTTCTACCGAAGCGGGATCCATATTGTAGGTATTATCAACATCGGCAAATACCGGAATAGCATTCTGGTAAAGAATTGGAATGACCGTGCCCAAGTCCGTGATAGGAGCGGTGATGACTTCATCCCCTGGATTTAAATCCAGCGCTCCGAGTGCTACGTGGATGGCAGCGGTTCCGGAGGTCGAAGCCACCGCATACGGTACCCCATAGGTATATGCAAATTCCTTTTCCAAATTAACAACCATTTTACCGTCAATGCAGCATAGGTTTTGAGACAGAAGCGCATGTCGAAGTAATTTCAACTCATCGGAATTGAAAGGTGCTCTCCCTTTGCGCTCATATCCAGGCTTCATTAGATAATTCATAAGAAAGTCAAAAGCCCGCCCTCGAGTCATTCTCTTCAACTTTTTAAGACCATCCGCTATCATAAATCAATACTCCTTTTAAAGGTTTCGATGTGAATTCTGCTTCCCGGGACTTCCAATCGCCCCAATTAAAGCAATAACTATTGTCATCTGTCGAATCACAATACACTAAGGATCCCATTGTAATAAATCATAACTCGTCCCTACTCTTAACCCTGCGCGTTCCAGAAGTATGGATACGATTCTTTCTGCGGCCTTCCCATCTCCGTACGGATTCGCACCGGATGCCAATTCCGCACGTGCGGCCGGATCGCGTAAGAGTTTTTCTGCTTCTGAAACTATGCGGCTTCGATGTGTCCCAACCAACCGGACAACTCCGGTCTCAACCCCCTCAGGGCGTTCTGTCGTGTCACGCATCACCAGCACCGGTACTCGCAGTCCGGGTGCCTCCTCCTGAATTCCGCCCGAGTCGGTAAGGATAAGCGTTGACCGTTTCATTAAGTGAACCAGAGATAGATAATCCAATGGCTCAATTAGGCTAACGTTAGACAGCCCCGACAAAATATCATTGACGGGTTGACGTACATTTGGATTGAGATGGACTGGGTAAACAAAATGCACCCCATCACTGGCAAAAGTAAGAGCGAGTTCACGGATAGCCATGCACAACTCTCTAAAAGGATCGCCAAAGCTCTCTCGTCGATGCGCTGTTATCAATACCAGCCGCCGATCAGGAGGCAGTCCAGCCAGCGGGCCTGATCTCCAGTCATATTCACGCGATGCCACATCATTCAGCGCATCAATTACGGTATTGCCTGTCACATAAACGTCATGCTCCTGGCATCCCTCTCGAAGCAATGCCTGACGAGCCCTTTCCGTAGGCGCAAAATAGACGTCTGAAACCATGTCAGCCACTCGGCGATTGATCTCCTCCGGGAATGGCCTCCGCTTGTCACCCGTTCGGAGTCCCGCCTCGACATGCCCAAACGCCACCCCGTGATAGAAAGCCACCATCGCTGCTACAAAAACTGTCGTCGTATCACCCTGTGCAAGAATCCAATCCGGTTTTACCTCTCCCACAACCGTATCCAAACCCGTGAACAGACTGGCGGTCAATTGAGACAGGCTCTGGTCGGGCTGCATCAGATTCAGGTCATAGTCAGGTTTGATTTGAAATAGGCTGAGCACTTGATCCAGCATCTCGCGATGCTGACCTACTGAGCAGATCACAGACCGCACACGATCTGAGCATTTGCTTAATTCCTTAATGACCGGCGCCATCTTGATGGCTTCAGGGCGTGTCCCTAACACGCTGAGAACAGTCAACATCCGACTATCCCGTCCTAGGATTCATTAGAAGTTGCCACATCTTTCGCAAGGCTGTCCTTGAATCAAGAGACGACCATACTAAAGCCATGAAGTTACATCGCCGCACAGCTTGTTGATCTCCCCCCCGTTGATACCAGTCGGCGGCAATTCGATAGTGTCGGGCCAGAACGCGAGGGCCAGCGTACCGTAGAATGGCCACATAATGTTTATGAAACACCTGTTCATAGCCTCTGCCAGCGCGCACCATTTGTTTCGATATGGTGTCGGAGCCCCGGCAATCCCAGCTAAATGTTGGTCTTGCTTCATATCCAAACGGATAAAACTTCGCCAGCCGGATGACCGTGTCCCATTCTTGATAAGAGATAATCTTTTCGTCTAAGTAATTAATTCTCTTCAACGCCTTCTTCGACACCAATAGCCCTGGGAACGTGGGACCTTCGTTCTCTAGCAATCTTCGGTAAACCTGGCCAGATATCACCTCGACTCTATAAGGCTTCATCACGCCATCTGACTCGATGATGTTGCAGGACGAGTGTACAACGGAAACCTTCTCTGCTCTTGCCACCTCCAACCGCGATTCCAAGCTGTGAGGCAGGTATTGATCATCGGAATCTAGGAAGGCAATCCATTTCCCTTGGGCAGCCTGAATGCCCACGTTGCGGGCGGCTTGAGCCCCACGATTGCGATCCTGTCTAATCAGCCGGATGCGGGCATCTTCACGTGCCAGTTGTGTGACTACCTCAGGTGTGCTGTCAGTGGACCCATCGTCCACTACGATGGCCTCCCAATCCTGATAGGTCTGTGCCTGAACACTTCGTAAACAATCGCTGATTGTAGCAGCCCGGTTATAGGCAGGAATAACAACGCTGATCAGCGGTTCATGAGTTGATTTCTGGGACATAGGAAGATGGTAAAGGTCTCGCGAAAGAATTCCGTCGTCAATCATATCAAGTATTTTACGATCCACATTGGTGTCAAATTTCCTTGCAAAAATTTTTTCACTCTTTGCCAACTCCTCGTAATCATTGGCTGTGAAGATTGCAGGGTAAGGAGGCTCAGGCCTGCTCCAATCAATATGTCTAAGATCATCGTTCACAAGGCTTGCCCGAATTGTTTCGTTTTTTGAATTTACAAGGATTGATTGCATAAATATTTCCTCAGCAAAAAGGGTATAGGTATGAAATTTTAAGTAATCAGGATGTTCGTTGACGAATTGAAGAATGTATTGGGCTGTTTCTGGAGTAATGGCATACCAGTGAGAACCACCATAGGGTGTTAGATACTTGGGAAACTCCCGGTTTCTTGGAAAATACATCCTGAATAAGGCGTATAATATTTTTCCTTTTTCCTCCTTAGGTTCTTCATATGGTGGATACGCATACCTCTTGTTTCTAAACTCGAAATGATAATGATTAATGGGGGTATGCACCTGACTCCGGTGCCCCCTATATATTGTGTTGAGGCATTCG
>ERZ1292645.180-Hain-H14-02um-R2-180-length-27751-cov-9_pt1 | contig 27751 bp, 35 predicted proteins | sample MGYA00564401_ERZ1292645 | MGnify/ENA primary metagenome ERZ1292645 (study PRJEB36523, sample SAMEA6512644) | groundwater metagenome | collected 2019-01-09 | study: AquaDiva: Metagenomics assemblies of 32 groundwater samples | reverse complement strand
CACTCTACCTAAACCCTCATTAATTATTCTTGTATACTCTTACCATGAAATCAGCTGAAGGAGAATGGGTAAACTTACTTGCAGAGGTATTTGAGCGACTAACTGACAAACATGCCTCAATAACATATAACTTCAATGACGTAACATTTGAGCTAGACAAGTCAAACACTGGTGGAAAATTTCTTCCTGCAGGTAAGATCAAGATAAATGGCAAGATAACAATAACTGCGGGCTAGAAACTATGGATACTAGACTGTCTGTTGATCTGCTAAAAGGAATAAAGAGCGGCACGCTTGAGATAAAAGAAAACAACAAAGAATCAATGCAGTTTATTGCAGACAAAAATATAATTACAATAAATCTAATTGATCTTTCCTTTAACATTCCTGCCTATGCGAGCATATTATCAAAGCTAAGCGAGGCACGCGAGTTTGCAAAAAACCTAAAAGAAAATCACTTGACATTGCACATAGCACACAACGGCAAAGTCGTTATGAAGCTTGGCAAAAAAGCTAAACCAAAACTTTCTCGTCTGATTACAAAAAGTAGTGCAGTTGAGATAACAGATTTGCGAGAGCTTCGAAAGCTAGACAAAAGATTACGACAAAAATAGATGCATGCAACGAACTTTAAGGCAAACACTCATTAGCATAGACTTGAGTTCGAGGCTAGAGTTCGAGGCTATGGGAAGTTTTTCTCTAAATTCAAAATTAAGAACATACGTAATAATTGGAGGTGCAATAGCTGCCGCAGCTATAATCATAGGAGTTGTAGCCATTACAGGCACTTTTGATAACAAAATGGGCACACCAACCCAAATAACAGACCAGCAAACAACATCAGATTCAGAGACTGTCACTTTTAAAGAAGAGCAACCAGTTGGGCCACCTGCTGAAATGACTGATGTGCAAACAAATTCGCAACTTTATCGATTAAACACATCATGTGAGATGCTTTATGCTATGAGTGCTAGCGAATATCCAAACGGCGAGAAGCTACATTCACTTAGCATAACAAGCGTAGTTTCAAAATATCAGGCAGATTTTGGGCCCTGGCTTGAAACATTTGCAGATGATGAAAAACTACGCGCATTTATCGAACAAGGATTCTCGCCAGAATTTCTTGATATTTTTACAGAGAAAGTAATACTAGAGTATTCAATTAATCCTGAACTCAAACCGCTAGTTCTTATGGCACTTGATCCCAAAACTCAAACTGTCGACGTAAACAAAATTTTTGAAGAAGACAACTGTTTGGAATATTATGTTTCACGAAAAGGCCCACAGAATACACAACCATAGCATTTTGATTTTTTAAAAAGCAAAGAACTAGTGCGAAATAATTCCAGACCCTTTTATTCCATATCCTACCAAAACAGAATAGCAGCCTAGTCCACACTCTTCACATCTTGGCTTTAAGGAATTTTTTTCAGCACTACCAATACAGCATGGCATTTTTTCTCTGCCCATATGATCAACTGATAGTATGGCCCAGGTTGGACAGTCAACAGGAACTATATCTTTTCCTCCCCAACTTTTCTTCATCAACTCAAGCTGGCTATTTGGATTGATAATATAGTCTCCATACTCTTGCTTCATTTCAATGATTTCATCAACAAGCTTGGTCCTCTTTTCTCCAAATGGTAGCCACAACGGATCGCCTTTCATAAAAGGCGTATGAAACTGGAATCCAATCTTGTTTGAATAATCTTGCCAGTCCTCAATTACATTTCTTACTGTCATGTAATTTCTTGAGTTTATAGTCATTGTAATCCAGATGTCCTTCCATGCTTTTTCTCCATTGTTTTCAACATAATCGATTACATTTTTTCTTGTTTTTGCCCAAGCATCTTGCCCACGAATTTCGTTGTGAATTTCTTCTGTGCCATCAATTGATATCCAGTAAAAGTAAATGTCCTTTAGAGAAGGAATTGGAAAGGTTCCGTTTGTAACAACACAGATGCGTTTTGGAAACTCTTTTACAAAAAGCTCCACAACATCTGGCCTAAGCATTGGTTCACCGCCAACAAGAGTAATTATAAAGACGTGCTGTTTTTTGAATTTCTCATCTATGATTTTTTTCCACTGTTCTACTGTAAGATCCTCGTTTTCCTTTCTGTTTAGCCACCAGTAACAGTGCTCGCAGTGAAGATTGCAGACATTAATTATGTCAGCAGAGCCATATAGCGGGCTTTTCCGATTAAAAAATTTGTAGCCTGCATACTTGAGTCCAATATGAAAATACAATGGAGATTCGCTTATTATTTGTCTGAGTCCTCTTCCCATAATCTCCATTTAGAGAAAAGTCACCATTGATACTATACATCTGTTATTGTAATTAATACTATTGAAACAAAAGTGGATTATCACTGAGAGGTGCTGTTGTCTTTTTGTCTTGGTAATTTTCCTTCGTTATCAAAACCATCTTGTGATGTTGGATCCGCAAATCCATGTTTTACATTCAAGTATGTGTTATAGTTGATAACATCTCCTCTTGATGATGCTGCCTTTTTCTGAAATGCTTTCATGGCTTCGTTTGAGCTTGCACCGCTTTCAAGTGCCTTCATTTTTGCTTCCTTGCCTGCGGTTGTTTTTTGTTCTGTGAATCCAAACTGCTCTAAAAAGATTCCACGAACATATCCGTCCATATCAGCAACAAAGGCTTCAAAAGACTTTCTTGCAGAGTTTAGTGTTGATTCAGAATCTAGTGACCTAAGATCCTTTTTTAATTTCTCTTGTGCAAGTTTTCTTTGTTCATCAACGTTGATCTTGCTTTCCTCAATCTCTTTTCGTTTCTTTTGTTCTTCTTCCTGCAAGTTTCTTGATGCATCCATTTGTTTTATCAAATATTCAGAAAGTGGGTTGTTTGTCAAGCTATCCTGTACTAGTGTTTGAACGCCAGTCAAATCAGGTGGAATAAATGCCGGCTCCTTGACATTGTAAACAATTATTGTTGATGTTTCTTCAAAACCATCTTTTGATGCAATTACATTTGTATAATGTTTGCCCGAGTTTGCAGGAGCTAAACTTATCTTAAATGAACCATCTGTATTGCTAACTGTACTTGCTTTATCATCGCCAACAACTGCAGTTATTGATACATCTGCGACAGGTTTTCCAGCACTGTCTGTTACCCTTCCAACAATAACTGGCACCTCGCCTGAATCAAGTGGGCTTTTTTGAGGAAATCCCTTTATGACAAGATTGCCTGTTGTTGCGCTAGCAGACACTATACTGCTTGATATAACTACAGCCAGCAATAGTGTTACAAGGCCAATTGATGTATTCACGTTTTTGACTTTTACAAAAAAAAGTTAAGACCCAATATGCATATTTTTGATCAAACAACTGTACTTTTTTTGCCTAGCTATAAAATCAAATGAAATTATTGAAAAATCCTATTATTCTATTAATACCGCCTATGATGGCCTTGATATAATCAAGCATATCGTTTCCCTAGATTAGCGGCTAGTCTTCAAATTTGATAATAAGCTGTTACTTTGATGTATTTTACTAATTATATACAATCAGTACACAATTTTCTTAAAAGTAATTTTGCATTAAAATTTTATCTATATTCAAACAAGGCGTTCCATCGTGCCAGCCAGTTAATGACTTCGGCATAATAGGCGGTTTTAAAAGTCATCTCCATTATTCTTTTTCTAAAATCAATGTATTGTTTTCTACTCCAGGTATCTAGGGCGACTTTACGGAATTCCTTGTCGTATAAAGTTCTGTGAAGCTCGTCTTCAACATTTTCATCGTGAGCTGGTTGATTGCCTTCCTCTTTCCAGTAAAGCCATTTACTATATTCGTCTTGAGCCCATGAAGAAAGGGTTTCAGGTACTTGAGGATGTTTCTTATTCATCATAACACATGCAAAATACTAGCATTGCACGCTTTTATACTCGTGTAGAAAGCGCATTCCACCTTTTCGGATAGCTGGCACCATTATATTAACAGCTCGAGCTTGAATGATTTTTAATTAAATCAAATAAAATAGTAAACCATATTGGAACAAAAAATAGAACAAGTTATTTTACGACTCCAAAAACAAGCCGATTACGAAAATCAACACAAAGACAAAATCGATCATGAAAAAAGAATGCTTGCTATCACAAAAGAGACAGCGATGTTCTATAACATATTGCTAAAGGCAGTAAAGGCAAAAAAGATTCTTGAAATTGGACTATCAACAGGTTACTCAACTCTATGGTTTGCAGACGCAGTTATTTACAACACCAAAAAAACTGAAAGACAAAACGCCATAATTACTATTGAACAGAGCAAATACAAAATACAGTTCGCCAAAAAGAATTTTGAAGAGGCCAGCGTTTTAGAAATAATTGATATCAAAGAAGGAATAGCAAAAGATATTCTATCTGATCTATCCAAAAAATTTGAAAAAAGACAAGACTTGTTTGACTTTGTGTTTATCGACGCAGATAAGGAAAACAGCATCAGCTATTTTGAAACCTGTCTTCCTATGGTAAAAAAAGGGGGCATAATAGCAGCAGATAACATTCTTGATAACAATGATATGAAAAAATATGCAAAATACGCACAAAAAAAGCCAGATGTTATCTCAGTTACAATACCGATAGGATGGGGCGAAGAAATTACATTCAAAACAAAATAAAGTAACACAAATCTGGAATCATCAAAATTTGATCAAATAAGACATACCTAATCTTTAAGAACTTTTAATCCTACAAAGAAAATACGCATTTATGTGATATCAAGAAATGGCAGATTATATCATAAAAGACATTGAAGAGCTTATCAAATCAAACAGAGGAGATTTGCAACGACTCAGCCACATCAAGGATGATTTTGAAAAAACCAAGATCATAACACTGTCTGACAGAAAGTATGTGGAATCTTTAGCATCTAGATATCTAAAAGAAGCGCCGAAAGAGAAAAAAAGAGATTTTATGAAATCATTTCAGGAGCTATCATTTAAGAAACCTAGGATGCCAGAACCCACAAAGGAATCTCTAAAACCACAAACTCAAGAATCTGCAACCCCAAAGACAGAACAAACAAAATTGGCCGAAGTTAAATCAGATAGTAAATACTCGGTGCAAAAAAGCCAGCAACAATCCTCACTATTTGCAAAACAAAGAGATTGGAAACCAACTGGCAGCATGTCATCAAAAAAAATTCTACTTATTGTAGCTCCTATAGTTGTAGCAATGATAACAATAGGTATAGCAGCTACTCAATTTGATCTTGGTGATTTTTCAAATCCAATTAATACAACAACAAAGACTACAGGACTCTCAATAGCTACAGATCAGCGTTCATACAACAAAGGTGATATTATTTCGATTTCTGGAACCTCCGAGGCGTCAGCTGGAAACGAGATCAAGTTGTCAATTCAAAACCCTGATGGGAAATCAGTCTGGTCTGAAAATGTAAAAATAAAAAGCAACGGCAAGTTTTCAACACTTTTGATTGCAGCAGGCGCTGGCTGGAATGCTGATGGCGAGTATACGCTAAATGCAGAGCATGGAAGTTTAACAAACCAGCTAAAATTTGATTTTGAAGCATAAACTAGATTAGTTTATGCCATTGCGATTTTTATTTTCTGAGATGGATGATTTGATATTTTTTTGTGGATTTCAGCATGGTCTTCCTCTTTGAAGATCAGTTCGCATCTATAACACTTCCACGCTGTTGTAGTCATCAAATAATATTATACAATTTCTGTATTTAACATTCACGAATCTTTTATCCATTTTACAATTACATTTTTCAAAATCTAAAACAGACAGACAAAGGAGTGGGAATCTTTTTTAATCCTTGTTTAACGAAAGTTGTCTTAGTAGGCAAGCAGGTTCACATAATGTGTGAGCCTCAATCTCACGCAAAAGATCGTCCTACTTGCCTAGTCGATATAATATGTGAAAATTCCTAAAAAGGAATACGTAGAATTTCTACTATTTGCAGTATACAAAGCTACTATGATTTAGTTTTGATTTTAAAAGAAAAACACTAGATTAAAAACATCTGTTTGTTAGTATGAAAAATCGTACTTGCAGTTTGTACATTTTGAACCCAAGCTGAAATATTTCTTACATTTTGGACATGTCATGTATAATAGCTCGTAATTTTGTTTCATATTTCATTATAGTCAAGACTTGTTTATTTTTGATAAAAGGAAAATTTACCTTTCTAGGATTTTAATAAATGGCAAGAACAGTCACACTTTGAGACAAGATGAGGTGTATGGGAAGATTCTACATGAGTATGTTGTACTTTATGGTTTTTTTGACACCTAGTGCAGTATTCCATAGTTTTATGATATCTTGGTTATAAAAAAGAAATTTCTAGACACCGATATTTTCGGCCTTTGTAATCTCCAAGTACACCTTATCTCCAACTGAGAGATTCATCTCTTTGTACTCATGCATGTCAAGCTTTATCGCTGTTATCCCACTAGGCATGCCACCCATTCCCGTAAACATCTTGTTTAGCTCCTTTACCATGTCGTTCATGTTGCTAAATCCCATAACCTTTGAGCCAAAAGGCGAAACAGGTGAGGAATTGCCCATTAATTCTTTTACTGACATTAAAGATACCAGCACATATGGCTTACCATCAGGTGCTGCATCTATGCTTTTTACAACATATTCCTTTTTCATATGATACCTACCTCATCATCCAATATAATTTTAAACCTAAAAATTTACCTGAGAGCAGATTCTCCAGTTTCGCCGGTCTTAATTTTTACCAGTTTGTCTACTTGGTAAACAAAAACTATGCCGTCTCCTTTATCGCCAGTCTTTGCAGTTTCTAAAATTGTATCTACTATCTTCTCATGTTCCCCATCATTGCACAAGATCTCAATTTTTGATTTTGGTATGAAATCACTGGTTCTGTTTCTCCATCCTGAGTGACCTCTATGAATTCCTGAAAGTTTTACTTCATAAGATGAGAATGTAGGGATGCCTAGCTTGGCAAGAGCCTCCTGCACAGCGTATAGTTTTGAGCTCCTGATTATTCCCTCAATTTTTAGCATGAAAGGTTTCTGTACATTCCAAAGATAAACATTATTCTTAGGCCTGCCACACACTCCAAAGAGCCACGTATAATTCCTACGCAACTCTTTATAAGAAAAATTTCAAACTAATATCACTAGTTAGTGCCTTGACCATTAAGTGGAGGCAGGCCGTCCCCTTTTTAACTGCCTCCACACAAAATTCTCTATTCTATTGAATTATTCATGCAAGTATTGTCATTTTGATGCTAGACTGCTTTTGTTTTTTCATCACTTATAATCATCAAGTCTTTAGCGTTTCATCTCTTAGTTTCATTACATTATCAATTAAACCCATTATGTTCACATCACTTTCTGTGCTAAAGCAAAGAATTTTCTCACCTTCAAAGATCATAGTTACACGGTAAACTTTTTCATATTTTGTTAATGCAAAAACTGGTGCTCCAATTTTTTGCTGAAACTTGAGTCGGGCCTTCCATCTGTATAATGCCTGATTTAGAGATGTCTCGGTTTCAAATGGACTAAGATAGGCTGTTAATCCTTCCTGCATCTTGCCATAGACTCGCGGTGCATCATAAATTCCCACAAATCTGATTTTTTTATCTAACCTTAGTATCTTGTCGCAAAACTCATCATAATTTTTGGTGCTAATGATAGATAATACTCGTTGTTCTATTTAAAATTGAAATCATTTTATAAAACCATTTTTGAGAGAAGGCCACAGCTTTCCGAATAGTCAAGCAACAAGCTACCGGCGCGTACGTTGATTGCGCCAACATCAAGTAGAATCTTTCGCAGTTTCTTTCCGTCCCTTTTGTTCTTTGCCTCGCCTTCAAACTGGTAGATTAATTCAAGAATTTTTTTTGATTTCTCACCATCAATAGAAAGACTTGTTATCTTCTGTCTTAGATCCTCAATTGTCTTGATGTCTGCTGGCATGATCCAATGATAATTTTAAGTAAAGATAAGTTTTGTTTGCAAAAAAATTAAGCTTTAGGTATAGATCTTCTTATTTTTTTTCTCTAAAATATCGATCAGTTCGTTAACAAGATAGTCGCCGTCTTTTACATGGTCAATTCCTACTATCTTTTTCATCCGCACCATTGTTTCATTAGTAACGTGCAGTTGTACCATATACATGATTGTCTTACTTAGGTCATATAAGTGCACAATATTGCTAAAGTTGATTTGTTGGCTAGCCGATCAAAGCGATAAGGCTCTGGCATCAAACTAGATGTGGTCTGTTTTAAGCTCAGAAATTACTTCATCAAGGATTTGTAGCTCGCCTTGAACCGTATTTCTAAGCGAAATTACAGTATCTTTTGATTCAGATGTTGTAAATTGTGGTATGCTTTGATTAATGGTCTCAAGTCTTTTTTGCTTGCGATCCCTATAGTTAGATAAAATATCTAAAGCCTTTTGCTTGCTCACGTACTTGGTCATTTTGATTGCATTTAATGGTTTGTAATTGAGATGAGAAATTATCAAGCTCTTGGAACTTTTCTTGATTTAAAATAATACAAAAGCTGATTGAGTTAAGAATTTGAATAGTTAAAATGAAAAACCATTCATGACAAAACTAGAAAAAGCAGAACTATTTGCAAAAGAAAAACATTCCAAGACAACTAGAAACGATGGAACCACACCTTACTTTGTCCACCTGGAATCTGTAGTTAGCAGACTAAAAAGTATGGGAATTGTAAATGAGGACGTTCTTTGTGCGGCATGGCTTCATGATACTATAGAAGATACCAATACCAGCTTTGATGATATTTTTGAGCAGTTTGGGCGAGACGTTGCAATTCTTGTCTCATCACTTTCAAAGGATGCAAAATTGCCTAAAAAAGAAAGAGAATCACAATATGTAAAGCAGCTAAAAAATACGCCATTTGAGGCAAAATTAATCAAGTTATGTGATATTGCAGCTAATCTTTCTGATCTTAAAAACTCTGATTTATCAAAAACAAAGCGACTCAAAACAGTAAAAACAAAATTACACTATCTAAATATAATAAAAAACGAAATTATGGAAAACAAAGCTAGCGTGCCTAGGATTCAGAATATTATTGATGGAATAAACGATGTTTTAATTCATTACAAGCAAAAGCCAGTTTCCATTTAATGTTTTGACTACGAATTAGTTGTAAAAACTCAAAGACTAATTCGTTCATTCTACAGAAAATAAAATTTTCTAATTATAATGCAGAATCAACCATCAACGCAATAAACAAAACAGCAAGATATGGACTTGAAAACTTGAACAAAGTCCATGACGCCTTTTCAGATGGTTTTGCCATAACCCAAATCGATAAAATTACCATTAAAACACCTGATGCAATTGCAGTATACAGATAGACTGGGCCCATCATAGGCTCTCCATTTTCCAAAGTCAAAAAGAAAGGCACAACAGAAAATAGTACCATCATAAGTGTAGTTCCAGCTATTATCCTAACAGAATCTTTTTCAGATCTTACAGCAGTTAGCATTGGAACATTTACCTTGTTGTAATCTTCCTTAAAGTGCAAAGTCAAGGCCCATATGTGCATTGGAATCCATACAAACACAAGTGCTCCCATCATTAATCCAAGTGACCAAAGACCATCCATTGTTACTGCAACATATCCAATCATTGCAGGAGCACCACCTGAGAATCCGCCTAAAATTATGTTAGTCCAGCTCCTGCGCTTTAGCGTATAGCTATAAACCAAGATATTATCAGCCAAGCCAAACGCCATAAGAGAACCTGCAATTATTCCCTGCCAGAAACTTGTAGTATATGAGAGGCCAAACGAGCATGCAAGAGCGATTGTAGCCAAAACAAGACCAAAATCGCGTGCCTTTTCGGGAGGATAAATTCGCTTTGAGGGAAGAGGTCTGTTTTTTGTTCGCTCCATTATAGCATCAATGTCTCTGTCATGATAGTTTGTCAGGGTATTTGCAGCAGCAGATCCTGTGATTACCCCTACAAGCATAAGGGCCCAAGTAGCTACCGAGATCTCAACTTGATAAATATTGGATGCAGTAATTGCAGCTGCAAAAGTTGTAAAAACTAAAAGATACCAGATCTTTGGCTTTGTTACCTCATAGTATACCTTGATGCGAGACTCGCTCTTTGTCTTTTGCACCTTTTCTTCCACGCTATACCGACATCCTTTCTAAAATTAAATGTAGCAACGCTACTCAGACATAAATGGCATTGGCTTTTTACGCGTTTTCATCTCAATAAATGATTCTGAGCTCTGTATGCCTTGGATTCTACCAATTTTTTCAGATAATAGCTTGTGCATCTCATCAAGTGTTTTTGCATGCATCGTAACTAAAACATCAAATCTTCCAGTAACTTCAGCAATCTCTGATACTCCAGCTATTTTGAACAGCTCTTCAATTACATTATCGCGCATCTTTGTATCCATGTTTATTCCAGTTAACGCCTTTACGTGATAGCCAAGCTCGGCACTGTTTACCTCGATTGTAAATCGCTCAATTAGTTTTCGTTTGATTAATCGCTTTATCCTACTGTAAACAACTGACGAGTTTACCTTGATCTTTTTTGAAAGTTTTGGGACAGAAATTGCTGCATCTTGGCTGAGCTCAGATAAAATAATCAGATCAAGATTATCGATTTTTGCCATTAAAATTCCGCAATAGTTGTAAAGAATTACATTATTAATAAAGATATAATGAAATTTTTATGATTTTAGACCTAGATTTTGCCTTTTTTGTATAGCATTTCTGCTAGCAGTACTGCACCCTTTGCTGATCCCATCTTTTTGTTGTGTGAGAACAGTACATACTTTATTCCGTTGTCGAACAGATCTACAGTTTCTAATCTGCCAATTGTTGTAGTCATGCCGTCGTTTACCTCGCGTTCAATTCTTGGCTGTGGCCTTGTAGGATCCTCATGGACTACATAGTAATCTGGTGGAGCAGATGGAAGACCAGCCACGCTTATTTTTTTAGAATATTCCTCATACGATTCTTTTGCAGTTTTTGGATCAATTGGCTTTGATGTCTCAACAAAGACTGACTCTGTATGTCCATCAAGGACTGGAACTCGTGTACAGGTACAGCTAACCTTGATATCGGCTGGAATTATTTTTCCATCCTTTAGCTTGCCAAGAATCTTTGCAGTTTCTATCTTTACCTTTTGTTCCTCTTTTGGAATGTATGGTATGATGTTGTCTGTAACATCCATTGCAGAAACGCCAGGATCTCGTCCGGCACCTGATATTGCCTGCATTGATGTCATCAATACTCTTTTTGCTCCATACTTTTCATAAAGTGGCTTCATTGTTATTGCAAGGCCTGTTGTTGTGCAGTTTGGCAATGGCGCAACAAAACCCTTCCAGTTTCTATTTTTTCTTTGAGTATCTATTAGGTCTGCCTGTTCGTCATTGATTCCTGGTATAAGAATTGGTACATCTTCTTCGTATCGAAAAGCAGATGATGTACTGATTACAGGAACATCTTTTGCAAAGCGTTCCTCTATTTCTCTTGCAGCACCGCTTTCAATGGATGTAAAAACAAGATCAAGCTCATCAGCCTTTATCTCATCAACTGATCGTACTACCATGTTTTTGATATACTCTGGAATCTGGCCGCCGACCTGCCACTTTGTGATTCCACTAGCAGGATCCTTTATTGCATCAATGTACTTTTTTCCTGCAGATCTTTCAGATGCTGCAATCTGAGTTACCTCAAACCACGGATGATCTTTTAGCGATATTACAAATTCCTGGCCTACAGAACCTGTTACACCAATTATTGCTACTCTTTTCTTCACAAACAAAAATTCCTTAAATTCAATTAATAATCCTTTAGTGAAAAAACACCAAAATACAATAAATCCTAAGGCGTGTATTCTGAATCTATGAAATTTAGATTGGAAAAAAGCATAGCAAGCCATTCTCCAGTCAAGCACGGCGGATTATACTCAATAAAAAACACAGATTCTTCGGTAATCGACTTTAGCTCAAACATATCCCCGCTTGGATTTCCACCTCTTGTCAAAAAGGCGATAAAAAAAGAAATACAGTCACTTGATGTCTATCCAGATCCTGATTCTACAAAATTACGTTCACACCTTGAGTGGTATACAGGAATTCCAAGGGATCAGATTGCTGTTGGAAACGGGGCAACAGAGATAATTTACAATTTTTGCAAGGCATTTCTTGGCAAAAAAACTCCGATTTTGATACCAGTTCCAACCTTTGGAGAATATGAGGCAGCATGCAAGCTTGCCAGTTGCAAAATTTCATTTTTTAAAACAATGAATCTCAATGACTCACTTGGTGACTTTATCAAAATGATTCCAAAAAGCGGTTGCATTTTTTTGTGCAATCCAAACAATCCAACAGGAGCCATAATACTAAAATCTAAAATGCTTGAGATAATCAAAAATGCCAAGAAAAAAAATACACTAGTTTTTGTTGATGAATGCTTTATTGAGCTTGTCCCAAGATCAAATGAATCAGTTGTAAAGACACTCAAAAAATTTGATAATCTCTTTGTTCTACGATCTCTTACAAAGTCCTTTGGCCTTGCAGGAATAAGAATAGGCTATGGACTTGGAAGCAAGAAAATGATCTCGGTTCTAAATAAAATAAAAATTCCATGGAATGTAAGCGGACTAGCACAAAAGGCTGCAAGTGCAGCTCTGTGTCATAGCTTCTACTTGGATAAAACAAGAAATCTAATCAAAAAAGAATCAAAGTATCTTTCTGGATCTATTGCAAAAATGCCAAACTTTTCCTGTCATAGCTCAGCTACAAACTTTATCTTGATAAAATCAAAAATAAAATCAAAAACACTGCAAAAAAAATTGCTTGCAAAAAAAATTCTTGTCAGGGATTGCAGTAACTTTAGAGGACTAAATGATCAATACATTCGCATTGCAGTAAAGAGCCACAAAGAAAATGTCAAGCTGATAAAAACACTGGAGTCAATCAAATGAAGTCACTCATGATTCAGGGAACCTCATCTGGTGCTGGCAAGACAACGCTTGTTACTGCGCTTTGCAGAATTTTTTCAAAAAAAGGATACAGAGTTGCTCCATTCAAATCGCAAAACATGTCAAACTATTCCTACAAGACAAAAGAGTTTGAGATTTCACGTGCCCAGGCAATCCAGGCAGTTGCAGCACGCACAGAAATCACACCAGATATCAACCCGATTCTGCTAAAACCGCTTGGAAACTATCGAAGCTCGGTATTTTTGCATGGCAAGTTCTACAAAAACATGCATGCAACTGAATACTACAAAAAGTTTGCACTCACAAAGGGACTTGCCGCAGCTACTCACTCTCTTAACAAACTTCATAGGTTGAATGACTTTGTAATAATTGAAGGAGCAGGGTCTCCATCTGAAATCAATTTAGAAAGATTTGATATTGCAAACATGAGAATTGCAGAAAGGGCAAACTCGCCTGTTCTGCTTGTCACAGATATTGACAGGGGGGGCTCGTTTGCAAGTATAATTGGAACGATGGCACTTCTTGATAAAAAATACCGGCATTTTGTAAAAGGATTTGTGATAAACAAGTTTCGGGGGGATATTGATATTTTAAAACCGGCATTTCAAAAACTAAAAAAAAAGACTGGAAGGCCAGTTCTTGGAACAATTCCTATGGCAAAGTTTGCATTGCCTGAGGAGGATTCACTAGGCGTCAAGGCAAAGCACATGGTCTGGAACAAAAAAAACTTGAAAAAGATCAACTCAGAAATTGAGAAGCTAAGTAAATTAGTAGAAAAAAACCTAAACATAAAAGAAATAGAGAGAATGATAAGATGATACTAGAATCACTTCTAATAGTTTCTCTTGCACTGTTTTTGGATTTTACGCTAGGTGATCCAAAAAACAAATACCACCCAACTGCATGGATTGGAAAACTTGTTGCAAAACTAGTTCCCTTTACAAAAAACGATTCTCCAAAACTTGAAAAACTAGGGGGCGTATCTCTTGTTTTGATTGTAACATCAGTCGTTGCATCATTTCTCGTCCTTTTAGAAATTGGTCTTGAAAGCATGCCTATAACATACTATGTTGGGTTATTCATCTCGGTTGCAGTAGGAGGAATCTTGCTCAAAACAACAATTGCGATAAAGGGAATGGAAAGGCATGCAGTCGCGGTGTTAAACTCACTTGAACGTGGAAACTTGGATGACGCAAGAGCAAAACTTGCACTGATCGTAAAGCGCGATACAAAAGACCTTGACAAAAATCACATTCTATCTGGGGTTCTTGAAAGTGTAAGTGAAAATACAGTCGATGGGGTTACAGGCTCGCTGTTTTACTTTGCGTTATTTGGCTTGCCTGGTGCATTTGTGTACAGAACGGTAAACACAATTGATGCAATGGTTGGCTACAAGACAAGTCTTTTCAAAAATGTGGGATGGTTTGGGGCAAACTGTGACAAGATTCTCAACTATATCCCTGCCAGACTGACAGGACTTGTGATGATTCTTAGTGCAATGATCCTTGGAGAAAACTGGAAAATGTCATACCAAATAATGAAACGTGATGGAAATAACACCGAAAGCCCAAATGCTGGCTATCCAATGGCTGCCTTAGCTGGTGCACTTGGAACGAGGTTTGAGAAAATAGATCATTATTCGCTTGGAGATGGAAGTCTTGAATTTTCAAAATCACATGTAAATTCTGCAATCAAGATGATGAAGATAACATCTATTTTGTTTTGCGCAATAGTAACAGTTCCAATAATTGTAACGCTATCATATCTTGGGTGGTGGATCCATGCTTAGAGAAATCGGTTCAGTATTTTCGTTTTTGACCATACTGCCATCAAACAATGCAAGCCTTGAGACTATTGCAAGATACATGTACATTTTTCCGATTGTAGGAATTGCAATCGGACTTGCAATTGGCGGAATCGGTTTTGGCCTATCACTTTTTCTTGAACCGCTAATTGTTGCATTACTAGTAGTAGCTTCTCTTGCACTCATTACTGGAATTCACCACATTGATGGTCTTGCAGACTTTGCAGACGGTCTTATGGTAAAGGGAACAAAGGAAAAGAAACTACAGGCTATGAAAGATGTCTCAACAGGATCTGCGGGAATTGTTGCAGTTGTGCTTTGTCTTGTTGGGGCTATTATTTCACTTTCATTGATTAGAGGATTTGAAATCTTTTATGCTATTTTGCTTAGCGAGATTTTTGCCAAGTTTTCAATGGTTCTTCAGGCAAGCTTGGGCAGATCTGCTGCAGTTGGCTCCAACTCTCCATTTGTACAAATAATGAAGGACAAAAAACGACTGCTTGCAGCTTTTGCAATCACAATTGTTCCGCTAGTTGTGCTTGGAGGTACTACAGGACTTGTCGTGTTTGGAGTAGGAATCACAATCACACTTTTCATTTTGGCTATCTCAACTCGAGGCTTTGGTGGTATTACAGGTGATATTTTGGGCGCAACAAACGAGCTAACAAGACTGTCGTCACTTTTGATCTTTGCATCGCTATGATCGGACTTGTGATGGCAGGCGGCAAAGGAGGCCGCATGAACTTGTCAGAAGAAAAACTTTTGCTAAAATACAAAAAACCTGTTGTCCTTCATGTAGTTGACGCACTAAAAAACTCGGAATGTTTTTCACAAATCGTTGCAGCAACAAGCCAAAACTCGCCAAAGACAAAGAAGCTTTTAGAAGAAAATGGAATCAAGGTTTTTGAGACCCTTGGTAATGGATATGTCAAAGACCTAAACGCCGTACTAAGGTCATTTGACGATTACGTACTTGTCGTATCAGGTGACCTTCCTTTACTTGATGAACAAATCATAAAACAAATTGCAAGCCAAAAATCAGATAATGTCTGGCTAAGCTTTCTTGTAACAAAAGAGTTTCTTGAATCGTATAACATAAAACCACAATACACAACAAGATTTGAAGAAAAAGAGTGTACCTTTACAGGAATTTCACTTGTCAATGCAAAGAAAATATCAAGCCTTGATAGCGTCAAGGAAAATTATGTAATTTTAGATGACAAGAGGATCGCATTTAATCTAAACACAAAAGAGGATCTTGCGCTTCTTTCTAGTCTTTAGCTATTCGGCGCTTCCTAAAATTTTGCCAAAAATTTTTGCCTTTGCACCTGTTGGCTTGGCAATAACGTTTCCACACGACTTGCATGTTACTTCGGTTGATGCATGTGAATACACAATGTTCTCTTCATTGCATTCCTTACAGCTAACCTTTTGAAAAACACTGTTTGGCAGAGGAATCTCGATGTGTTCCTTTTTCATACTGCCACAAGCTCCACTTTTCTTACCCTGATTCCTTCCCTGCTGGACTTCTTTTTGCACTCACTACAAGTAAAGATTGGAGTGAACTTTTTTGTTGTCTTTGCAGGCTTTGCCAATTTTGGAAATTTCTGTCCGCCGTAACCCTTCTTGTCCTCTTCGTGTCGTCTTTCTCCTAGTGCAGAGCCTCTTCTTTTTCCTGCCTTGTATGCTGCTACCTTTTGTTTTGTGTGCTTGTTGCACTTGGGACAGTATCGAGTTATTTCCTTTGGCATGTTCATATGCAAAAACCTCTTTGTCGGTAATTTAAACATCGCTTTGAATCTATAATAAATGCAAACTCACATTATTTTTGTTGCATACAAAACTATCATCTGTAATTTCAGATATCAACGCAGTTGCTATGGGCGAGGCAAAGGCAGATCTTTTACTAAAAAACTGCTCACTTGTAAATGTCTACACCCGTGAAATTTTACCAAGTACAGATATTGCGATTTCAAAACAACGAGTTGCATATGTCGGCGATGACGCATCACATACAAAAGGAGAAAAAACTGCAGTAATTGATCTTGAGGGCAAGTATGTCACACCTGGCTTTGCAGACCCGCATGTTCACATTGATCAATTTGTTTTGCCTTCAGAATTTGCAAAAAAGGCACTCCTATGTGGTGTGACCTCGCTGTTTTCAGATCCAATCGACATTGTAAGCGTGTGTGGATATCGCGGCTTTAGGGAATTTCTCAATCTTTGCTCAAACCTTCCTATACGAATCTTTAATGTTGTTCCAGGTGGCCTACCTGTTGATAGTAAGTTCAGTCATAGTAGAACACTTAGTGCAGCTCAGACCAAGGCTGCAATAAAACTCTCATCTGTTCTAGGACTAGGCGAGGTCTTTTCATGGACAAAGGTGACAAACCGAGACTCTAAAACAATGAAGACAATATCTACAATGCTTGATAATGACTGCATCATCAATGGTCATACAGCTGGTGCCTCAGGCAAAAAGCTTAACGCATATGTCTCATCTGGAATTCTTTCATGCCATGAACCAATCAACTATGATCAGGTAATAGAAAGACTCAGACTTGGTATGTGGATAATGGTAAGAGAGGGTTCTATCAGACGCGACCTAAAAGAAATAATTCCATCGGTCTTGTCGAGTCGGGTTTTTACAGACAGACTGATGTTTTGCTCAGATGGTCTTGATCCAGTAGATATTGACAAGTATGGTCACATCAACTACTGCGTAAAGGAAGCTATAAAGCTTGGAGTAGAACCGATTGAAGCAATTGCAATGGCATCAAAAAACTGCTTTGACTATTACAATATGGGCCGTGATCTTGGAGGAATAGCGCCAGGCAAGCTTGCAGACATGTTGGTATTTGACAGCCTGGATGAGCTAAAACCACACAAGGTCTTTGTTGGAGGTAAACTCGTAGTTTCAAATGGAAGCATTGTAACACAGATAAAAAAACACATTATTCCAAAGTGGATAAAAAAAACCGTAAAACTGAAAAAATTTTCAGAAAATGATTTTGTAGTAAAATGCAAGACGACTGTTGCAAATGCCAACACGATAAACCTCAAGACAGAAATTGTCACAGAAAAAGGAACGGCCCAGCTTGCAACAAAGGATGGAAACGTTTTGCCTTCGCCTGACAAGGATGTGTGGAAGGTTGCAGCATTTGACAGGACGTATGGTACAAAAAAAGGAACTGTTGGCTTTCTGACAAACTTTGGTTCTCAAATTGGCGCATTTGCATCCACATGGGCATTTCATGAAAATGACCTGATTGTAATTGGCTCAAATGAATCAGACATGGCAGTTGCAGCAAACAACTTGATAAAAACACAGGGTGGCATGACTGTAGTAAAGGACGGAAAGACGCTTGCAAGCCTACCAATGCAGCTTGGAGGAATAATCTCAACAGATCCATTTGAGAAAGTATCAAGCAATTTTGTAAATCTAAATTCTACAATAGTAGATTCTGGCTGCAGATTTTCAAAGCCGCATCTTATACCACTATTTTTGCCTTTTCTTGCGTTGCCTGATATTCGAATTTTGTATAGCGGTATAATCGATGTAAAGAAAAGATCCTACCTGCCTGTTTTAAGCTAAAGATATTATAATGGGTCATGAGAAATTTCAACTGAAAATTAAATGGCATCAATTCAACAAACACCTCAGGGACCTGTCCTAGTTCTAAGAGAGAGCGCACTTCAGCAAAAGGGACGAGATGCGCAGGCAAATAACATTATGGCTGCAAAACTTGTTGCAGACCTAGTAAGAACAAGTCTTGGTCCAAGAGGAATGGACAAGATGCTTGTTGATTCATTAGGTGATGTTACAATTACAAATGATGGTGCTACAATTCTAAAAGAAATTGATGTTCAACACCCAGCCGCAAAGATGATGGTTGAGATCTCAAAAGCAATTGACAACGAGGTTGGTGATGGAACTACATCCGCTGTTGTTTTTGCGGGTTCTTTACTTACAAAGGCACAAGATCTTTTAAAAAAAGACGTACATTCCTCAGTTATAGTAGAAGGATTTCAAGCAGCAGCAGAAAAGGCACTTGAAATACTAACCGAAATTGCCAAGCCCGTAAAACCTAATGAAACAGAAGAGCTGATCAAAGTTGCAAAAACAAGCATGGAGTCAAAATTAATTTCAGAAGATAGTCCAAGTCTTTCAAAGCTTGTAGTTGATGCTATACTGAGAATTGCCGAAAAACATGGAGAAAAATATGTTGTTGATCTTGATAACATTAAAGTAGAAAAAAAGGCAGGCGGCTCAATTCAGGATTCCAATTTGATAACAGGAATTGTTCTTGACAAAGAAGTTGTTCATAGCGGAATGCCAACAAAAATTCAAAACGCAAAAATTGTACTGCTTAACTGCCCACTTGAGATAGAAAAGACCGAGATGAGTGCAGAGATTCGAATTTCTGATCCAACACAAATGCAGATGTTCATTGAAGAAGAACAAAGAATGATAAAACAAATGGTAGAAAAAATACACAAGGTAGGAGCAAACGTAGTCATCTGCCAAAAAGGAATTGATGACATTGCACAGCATTATCTTGCAAAATATGGAATACTTGCAGTAAGAAGAGTAAAAGAAAGTGACATGTCAAAGCTTGCAAAGGCAAGCGGTGCCACAATTACCACTAACTTAGAGGATTTAACAGAAAATGATCTTGGCTCATCAGAGCTTGTTCATCAAAAGAAGGTAGAGTCTGACAAGTGGGTATTTGTTGAAGGATGTAGAAACCCAAAATCAGTTTCTTTGTTACTAAGAGGTGGTTCACAAAGAGTTGTTGATGAAGTTGACAGATCAATGCATGATGCATTAATGGTAGTAAAAGATGTAATTGAAAAACCAGCAATTGTTGCAGGTGGTGGCTCAGTTGAAGCCTATCTAGCAGGCAGAATAAATGAATGGGCAGATGGTTTTGAAGGAAGGGAACAGCTTGCAATCAAAAAATTTGCAGAGGCTCTAGAAATAATTCCACTCACTATTGCAGAAAATGCTGGAATGGATCCAATTGATACAATGGTAAACCTTAGAGCGAGGCAAAGCCAGGGCCAAAAGTGGACAGGAATCAATGCAAGAGAGCAAAAAGTCGAAAACATGTTAACGCTTAACATCATCGAGCCAGTTGCTGTAAAAGAACAAATCATAAAGTCAGCAACAGAGACGGCATGCATGATTCTAAGAATCGATGATGTAATTGCAATATCCGCAAACAAAGGTGGCGGCGGCCGCTAGATTACAAAAATTTTAAAATATTGTAATTACAACTGAAAAATTCAAAACATACCCACACTATTTTCTATCTGTGTTTAAAATAGGAATAGACCTTGGAGGCACCAAAACAGAAGGAGTCTTACTTGATGAAGATCTTGAAATAGTTGAACGAAAACGAGTTCCTACAGTCCAAGATTACAAAAAGATCATAGAAACTGTTTCTTCTCTTGTAAATGATCTAAAATCAAAAGCATCTGGCAAAACAACAGTTGGTGTGTGTGCCCCAGGTGTCACATCTCAAAAAACTGGCCTGATAAAAAACAGCAACACACAGTGTCTTATTGGAATGCCACTACAGAAGGATCTTGAAAGAACACTTGGACAGAAAATCTTGATGGAAAATGATGCAAACTGTTTTGCCATGGCAGAAGCACAACTTGGTGCTGCAAAAAACTATGACGTTGTATTTGGTGTAATAATGGGCACAGGAGTAGGTGGTGGCATTGTGATAAACGGCAAGATACATGGAGGAAGATCAAACATTGCAGGAGAGTGGGGCCATCACATCATAAGGCCACATGGAAACAAGTGTTACTGCGGAAAATCTGGATGTGTTGAAACCTACATTTCTGGGCCTGCACTTGAAAGACGCTGGAAAGAGCTTACAGGAAAATCTCAACCCCTGCCTACAATAATTGAAAATCTTTCCAATATAAAGGCAAAAGAGTGGAAAAAAGAGTTTTTAGAAAATTTTGCAATCGGACTTGCAAATGTAATCAACATATTGGATCCTGATGTTGTAGTACTTGGAGGAGGACTCTCAAACATCCCGTTTTTGTATGATGAAGGAAAAAGTCTAGTTTACAAAAATATATTTAGCGACTTGGCAGACACGCCAATTTTAAAAAATAATCTTGGAGACTCTGCTGGAGTAATTGGTGCTAGCCTCTTGTAACGTTATTTCATAATGACAGTAACCAATCTTATTTACACAAACTGAACAAAGACAGCGAAGATTAAATACAGTACATCTATTATCATGTTCTAACTTGAATATCACAAAAATAACCATCCTGTCTATTCTCATATTGGTATTGACGGCAAATCCGACTCTGATAGCAATAGGTCAGGAAGAAACACCATCTGAGGAAGCAAGTAGTGAAGAAACAACTGCAGAAGAAGAGACAACAACTGCAGAAGAAGAGGTACCTAGTGAAGAAACAACTGAGGAATTGCCTGAAGAAACATCAGAACCAGAAGTAATGTTGACAATGGTAGAAGTAAAATCTCCAAAAAAACAAATGGATGAAGGCGTAGAAGCAGGAGCTGTAGTTTGTAAAGAAGGCTTGGATCTTATCATCAAGGCATCTACTGGTTCTGCAGCTTGTGTAAAATCCTCTAGTGTAGAAATACTAATTGCTCGTGGCTGGGGTTCAACACCAGCATAACCTAATTCCTTTTTTATTTATCAATAATCTCTAATCTTATTGTGGTTCAATTGTTGCAGGTGGTTTGCTTGATATTACATAAGTGACCCATGTGACATCGTTTATCTCATTTGTTATTCTGTTGCTGATTTTTTCAAGCAGGCCATCGGGGAGTCTTGTCCAGTCGGCAGTCATTGCATCAACTGAGTCAACAACACGAACCATCACTATATTGCCATATTTTCTTTCATCACCTACAACACCAACAGCTTTGTCCTCACCTACAGCTGCATATGCCTGCCATACCTTATCGTACCACTTTGCCTTTTCAAGCTCTTCTTCAACAATCTTGCTTGCTACCTTTGCAATCTCTAGTTTCTTTTCTGTTACTTCGCCGATGACTCTAACTGCAAGACCGGGTCCTGGAAATGGATGTCGCATAAGCAGTTTTTGTGGAACCCCAAGAATCTTTGCGACCTTTCTTACCTCGTCTTTGTACAGCTCACGCAATGGTTCTAGGACTTGAAGCTTGAGCCAATCAGGCAAGCCACCTACGTTGTGGTGAGTCTTTATGACAGAGGCAGGTCCCTTTGATACTCCGCTTTCTATAACATCAGGATAAAGTGTTCCCTGCGCAAGCCATCTAAACGGCCCGTTTTTTTCAGCAAAGTCTGTAAAAATTCGCACAAATTCCTCACCAACAATCTTTCGTTTCTTTTCAGGATCTGACACTCCATCTAGTTTTGTTAAAAACTGCTTTTTTGCATCAATTTTTATAAAGTTAACCTTAAAATTTTTTGTAAACATCTCTCCAATTTCTTTTTCTTCACCTAGTCGCAAAAGACCATTGTCTACAAAAATGCATTTTAGCCTCTCACCAATTGCTCTATGGATAAGCAGTGCAGTAACTGTAGAATCGATTCCACCACTTACTGCACACAAGACATTTCCATCAATTTTTGAAATATCTTTTACAGTTTTTTCAACAAAGCCTTTCATTGTCCATTCTTGCTTTGCCTTACAGATTTTTAGTACAAAGTTTTTCAAAATCTCAGTCCCTTGTTCTGTATGAACTACTTCTGGATGGAACTGAATTCCATAGATCGATTTTTCCATGTTTACAATGGCTGCAGCTTTTGCACTTTCTGTATGTCCTATTACCTCAAAGTTTTTGGGGATTTGTTCTGCCTCGTCTCCATGGCTCATCCATGCTCGAATTGATTTTCCTAATCCGCTTAGCAGATCAGAGTCATCGTCTATCGTCAAAAGCGAGGACCCGTATTCCTTGTTTGCACGCTTTACTTTGCCGCCATAATTGTTGACGATAAGTTGATGTCCATAACAAATTCCTAAAATGGGCAACTTCATTTCAAATATCTTGTTTTCAGGTATGGGCGCTCCAGAATTGTATACGCTTGCAGGACCGCCAGAAAATATGATCCCCTTTGGATTCATCTTTGTTAATTCCTCAACTGTAATATCAAATGGAACAAGCTCAGCATAAACTGAAAATTCACGGATTCTTCGGCAAATCAGGTGGCTGTACTGGGATCCAAAATCCAAAACAATGATTTTGTCCATAAAATCACTTGCTTAAATTATCAATCATCTTTGATAAAGACCAAGCCGCAGTATTGATTATCTCATTTACTCTTTCTTTTTGGCGATAGTTTTTGACTATTATCTCACGAAGCGTAGCGCCATTTTTGTTTATGACGCAGTCAATTACAGATTCTTTTTGGATGATGCCATTATCTGCATCTGCATGATCCTTTCTTTTCATCTCGCCAATTATTCTATCAAGAAAAAATGACTTGAACGGTGGGGTTTCCTCATTAAGACCTACGCCTTGTTCTAAAATTATTGAGACTTGGTCTGGGGTAACATAGGCATTTGCAATAAGTGTACCATCACCGCTTTTTGTAATTGGGACGACAGATTCATCTTTTTTACTTGGTTCTAACATTGAAGCCTTGGTAAAGCTTGACTGTTTTATGATCGAATTTAAGACTGACAGATTTTTTTCAAGGAGTTCAATCTCATCTTTATGTTGTCTTATTTTTTCAGAAATTTTTTGCTGTAACTCTAAAATTTCACGGATCTGTTCATCTGAAAACCTCATAATTGTTGTCAGGTAGATACTGTATTAAAACGCATTCTACGAAACTATCTTGTTCAGATTCTTGTACTGAATCTTTTTGAATCCTTTTATGGGCTTTGAGGTTGTGTATAGTTCTGACTTTGTTTTTGTTGAAAGCCACTCTAAAAGTTTTTTTCCACGCTTGAGTTTTTTTAGCTTGGTCTTTCTATCAACAACTTTAGCTTTTGAGTACTTGCCTATCCTTGGACCAAAGTCCATGCCAAACAAAATAATCTTTTTTGCACCAAAGTGATTTGCAAGAAACACAGATCTGTCACCATCAGTAAAACCACCAAAGTTGTAAATTCTTCCAAACTGTTTTGATTCTGTTGTACCAAAACAGTTTCGAAACTCTGAAACCAAATGTAGTTTATCTTGGTTGTCTCCGTGGGCATGAGCAATAACGATACATTTTCTTGCAGCCTTTCTTAGTGCATCTTTGTCTCCGTCTAAGTCTGTTACAACTATCTCAGGCACAATCATATTTTCAATTAATGCCTGTGTAGTACCATCTGCTGCAATTTTTGTAGCACGGTATTTTTTCAAATATGGAATTGATGATAAAAGAGAAGGACCAGCACCAATCACAAAAACGGTTTTTTTGTTGAGTAAGTCTTTTAATTTTTTTGTAGAAGATTTTTTTAAAATTGCGTTTAATTTTTCGGCAGACTCGATATCGCTTTTCTTATCATAACCAAACTCGTGTAATATTTTGGCATATTTTTGTTCCCAACCTGAAATCGTCATATGACTCAAATTGGCAGCCTTTATCATAAATGATGTGAATAAGCTAGGATCTGTACCTGTCGGAAATTCAAACCCAGTAAGAATAATGGGAATCATAAATACTAGTCCAGAATCATTTTACAAAAAATCGATTGCAAGCGGAAGACAACTTGCATCTGTTGCAAAGCAGATGGATGAACAAGGCGCAGACTTTGTTGATGTTGGCGGAATGTCAACTGCTCCATATCTTTCAACTATGGTTTCAGAAAAGATAGAATCAAAACGCGTAACTGATGCAATAAAAATAATTAAAAAGGTCTCAAATCTGCCAATCTCTGTAGATACATGCCGTGCAACCGTTGCAAAGGAGGCACTAAAAGAGGGTGCAGAGATACTAAACGACATTTCCGGACTAAAATACGACAAAGCCATGCTTGGTGTTGTATCAAGATACCAACCATCACTTGTCTTGTGCGCACACAGCAAAAAACCAGTGAAAGGAAATAACATAGCAAAAACAAAAGATCTACTAAGGGAGAGCCTTGCACTTGCAAAATCAGCAGGCGTTTCTACAAAAAATATTGTACTAGATCCGGCAATTGGATTTTTTAGAAAAACAGGAAATGGTCCATTTTTTACAAAAATAAATTCTGACTGGGTTGAGCGCGATCTTTTGATCTTGCAAAACCTGCGCTTGTTAAAATCAGGCCAGCCACTACTTGTCTCTGTTTCAAACAAATCGTTTATTGGAAAACTTTTGAAAAAAGAAGATCCATCTGATCGATTGTTTGGCTCGCTTGCCGCAGAAGTAATTGCTGTTCTAAATGGCGCAGATATTATTCGAACGCACAATGTAAAAGAGACAAAGCAGGCAGTTTTTCTTGCACAAAAATTCCTGCACAAATCCAAGAAAGGCTTATAACAGTTCTGCCTTCTAATGTAGGGGGTTTCATTTGGATATAAGAGAAGGACTGACCTTTGACGATGTTCTCCTAGTTCCCAAATATTCTAACATTACAAGCAGATCCCAGACCAGTCTTGCAACAAAGATGTCGCGAAACATTTCACTTAACATTCCTCTTGTTAGCGCAAACATGGATACCGTAACAGAATCTGCCATGGCAGTTGTAATGGCTCGCGAAGGCGGAATTGGGATAATTCATCGATTTCTTACAATAAAAGAAGAGGTAAACGAAGTCCTAAAGACAAAACGATCAGGAAGTGTAATGATCGAAAAACCATATGTCATAGGACCAGACCAAACAGTAAGCGAAGCAATCGAATACATGCAAGAAAAGGGAGTATCTGGCCTTTTAGTAGCAAACGGCGAATTAAGGCTTGCAGGAATACTGACATCACGAGATGTACAGTTTGCAGACTCGTCTCATCTTGTAAAAGACGTCATGACAAAGGACGTGATAACTGCAAAGCCGGGAATCAGTCTTGATGATGCAAAAGATATTTTACAAAAACACAGAATAGAAAAACTCCCGCTAGTTGATGAAAAACAAGTTATCAAAGGGCTGATAACAAGTAAAGACATCATAGAGCGAGAAAACTTTCCGTCTGCATCAAAGGACAAAAAGGGAAGACCCCTTGTTGGCGCAGCAGTTGGAGTGAAGGGCGACTTTATGGAAAGAGCCGAGGCACTTATGGAAGCAGAAGCTGACATTATTGTTGTAGATATTGCACATGGACACAGCGAAAATGCACTAAGTACTGTTCGCCACCTAAAGAAGGCATTTCCAAACTGCGAGCTGCTTGCAGGAAATGTAGCTACTGCAAAAGGAGCAGAGGATCTCATAAAGGCAGGAGTTGACGCAGTAAAGGTAGGAGTAGGCTCTGGCTCAATCTGCATTACCCGTGTTGTTACAGGCTCTGGTGTTCCGCAACTAACTGCTGTTATGGATTGTGCAAAGATTGGAAAAGAATACAATATACCAATAATTTCAGACGGTGGCACAAGAACATCAGGTGACGTGACAAAGGCACTGGCAGCAGGAGCATCGTCTGTGATGATTGGAAGCCTCTTTGGAGGAACAGATGAAAGTCCAGGCTCTACAATAATGAAAAACGGCAAGAGATTCAAAATATACCGTGGCATGGCATCACTTACTGCCTCTTTAGGCAGAAAATCAAAAGAGTCTGGTTTTGTCTCACTTGATGATGATCTTAACGACTATGTGGCAGAAGGAGTAGAGGCAATGGTTCCATACAAGGGAAGTGTTACCGATATCATAAAACAGCTAACAGGTGGAATACGCTCAGGCCTTAGCTACTGTGGGGCTCATAACATACAACAGATGCAGGAAAATGCAGAGTTTATCAAAATGTCACCTGCAGGTTTTGTTGAAAGCCAACCACATGATGTCTCTTTGATGTAGTTAGTTTTTTATCTGTCAAAACAAAAGATTTTTTGTGTTTACAAAAAGGACCGTAATTGGAATAGGTGCAGGTATTGTAATTTCGGCAATAGGCGTTATTGCCCTTATCACATCATTTGGAATTCAAAGCATCAATGTTGATGAAACAGTAGCAGTAGGAGACAAGACATCGTTTGCATTTAATGCACCCCTTGGAGCAAAAGAGCGTCTAGTGATAACAGGAAATACATTTGCAGTTACACTACAGACTTCAGGTGATGGCAAACATATGACAGAACAAGAATTCAAAAACGAATTGAATCTTGACTGGATAGTTTTAGAAGAGGGACAAAACCGACTTGAGATACAAAACAAAGGAGACTCAGAACTCAAACTACAGGGAACCTTTGAGGTTTCAAGCGATCCTATATTGTTTACATATCACATTTTGGTAATTACTGCAGGCGTTGTAATAATCGGCTTTAGTGCCGCATTTAGCGTAAAAAAGCCAAGAGGGTTTTAGCTTAGCTCTGCGCTAGGATAGGATCCCAAAATTTTTAGAAACAAAGTTTCTTTTCTTATTTTCTTTAGTACTTCTGAAATTTTGGAATTTTTTTCATGTCCCTCAAAGTCAACATAAAAGTTGTACTCCCACGGGGTGTTTTTTGTAGGTCTTGATTCGATTTTTGTCAAGTTTATTGTATAGTCATGGAATTTTTCAATAACACGAAACAGTGCGCCAGCCTCATGTTTTACCGAAAATATTATCGATGTCTTGTCTTTTCCGGTTTCTTTTGTTTTTTCCTTTGACAAAATCAAGAACCTTGTATAGTTGTTTGAATTATCCTCGATTCCCTCCTTTACTACTGCAACACCATAAATTTCAGATGCCATCTTACTTGCTATACATGCGATGTTTTTCTTGTTGAGCCCCTTGATTATCTGGACGCTTCCAGCAGTATCATATGCTGGAACTGTTTTCATGCGATATTTTTGGATGAACTTTCTACACTGGCCAAGTGCTTGGGGATGAGAGTATACAGTATCGATTTTATCAAGTGGACCAAGACCAATCAGGCAGTGTCTTATCC
>ERZ1292645.162-Hain-H14-02um-R2-162-length-29643-cov-8_pt1 | contig 27966 bp, 27 predicted proteins | sample MGYA00564401_ERZ1292645 | MGnify/ENA primary metagenome ERZ1292645 (study PRJEB36523, sample SAMEA6512644) | groundwater metagenome | collected 2019-01-09 | study: AquaDiva: Metagenomics assemblies of 32 groundwater samples | reverse complement strand
CAGTATCCGCTGTGGCTGGGCAAGGGCAGCTGGCTCAGGGTATGGGAGGTGGACCAGCAAATCCGGGCGCAACGCGAGATCAACCACCGTCTGCAGGCGCGCAACAGTGCGCTGGACGCCGAGGTGCGCGATCTCAAGGTGGGGCTAGAAGCGATCGAAGAGCGGGCGCGCAGCGAGCTCGGCATGATCAAGCGGGACGAGATCTTTTTCCAGGTGCTGGAGGACGCGCCGGGCCGATGACAGCGATCGTGCTCGACGGAGTGGCCGTCGCCCGTGACATCTACGCCCAGCTCAAGGAACGCGTCGCCGCGCTCGGCCGGCTGAACGTGCGCCCGGGGCTGGCTGCGGTCCAGCTAGGCGACAACCCGGCGTCGAAGATCTACCTCCGCAACAAGGTGAAGGCCTGCAACGCGGCCGGCATCCACTCGGAGCTCCATCCCCTGGCGGCCGACTGTCAGCCAAGCGTTCTGCTGGCCACGCTGGAGAAGCTCAACCGCAATCCCCGCGTTCACGGGATCCTGGTGCAGCTGCCGCTGCCGTCGCATCTTCACACCGCGCTGGTCGCGAAGGCGGTCGCGCCGGAGAAGGACGTCGATGGGCTGACGTGGCACAACCTGGGCGCTCTCGTCGCCGGGCACCCGCTGTTCGAGCCGTGCACGCCGAGCGGCGTCATCACGCTGCTTGAGCGCGCCGGCGTTGTAATCGAGGGGCGCGAAGCGGTCGTGGTGGGACGCAGCGCCATCGTCGGCAAGCCAATGGCGCTGATGCTGACCTCACGCGGCGCCACCGTCACAGTCTGCCACAGCAAGACGATGGACCTCGGTCGCCACACGCGGCGTGCCGACATCCTGGTAGCGGCGGCGGGTCGTCCGCGGTTGATCACCGCCGATATGGTGAAGCCGGGTGCCGCGGTGATCGACGTCGGCATCAACCGCGTGACGGGACAGGGCATCACCGGCGATGTGGACTTCGCCATGGTGCGGGAGGTCGCGGGGTGGATCACGCCGGTGCCGGGCGGCGTGGGGCCGATGACAGTAGCGATGGTAATCGCCAACACGGTGCAAGCCGCAGAACGGGCGGCTGGCGAAACGACATGACCGCTTGGATTGCCGCCAAGACGCCAGGAGGAGTTGGAGTAAAAAAACCAGATAAGCCGCGCTGCCTCGCCGGCAGCGCGGCTCAGCAGTAGAAAGAGTTGGCGAAGTTGATGAGCAGTTCCGGGCCCAGGTAGCCGCGAAACCCGATGTAGCTGACCAGCGCGGCGAGCGCAATCAACATCAGCCACATCAGGATGCGTGTGGTCTGGGTCATGCCGACGTTCAGCATCGGTGTGCCGCTCTCTTCGAACACGCTGCGGGCAATCCCATTATTGCACGTCACGACAGGGCGGTCGGCTCGCCCGGCGTTTGACCTTACCGCCCGTGCGGCTGACCGGGCGCGGGCAGACGCGATTCGCGCGCCGCATATATCAATAGAACGCAAAGTTAGGAAGCGAGGTCGAACCGGTTGATATAATTTAGGATTTTCGCCACGCGCGGCATTACCTTGGCTGCAACGACCATACCCGTTCCCGAGTCCGGCCTGTCCTTTGACGACCTCTATCGTCGCGACGGGCTGGTGCGGCTCGATCAGCGTTTTCTCGCTGCGCTCGCGCAAAGCGACGCCGCGCTGGGCGAGCGCCTGGTACGCGCCCGCGCCGAACCCCGGGGGCTCGCGCCGAAGCAGGAATCCGAACTGCTGCTCGCGCTGGCGCCGCATCTCGAGCGCTTCGTCGCGTGGCTGTTCGGCATCGAAACTGAGGTGGGCGCGCTTGCCGACCGGCATCACGCGCTGGCGCCGCTCTACAGCGTGAAGCGGCTGTTCGTGCAGCGTAAGGCGATGCACAGGTTCAAGCCGCAGGAGGCCGAAAACTTCGACGGCCCGGCGCTGGAGCGTGAGCTCGAGCGCGCCTTCGGCGAGCCCTTCACCGAGCTGGCGTTCGCGCGCCATGTCGCCGGATGGCAGAAAGACGAGGCCGCGCACGCGGCTCAGCTCGAGGCGGCGCTGCGCTATGCTGCATGGGCGGTGCTCTCCGGTGCGGGCAGGAACCGCCGCGGCGCGGGAGTGCTGTTCAAGGCCCCGGCCAAGCTCGACTACCAGCGGCTGGTTCCCGTGGTCACCGAGGAATCCGGGGGATACAAGATCCATCGCCTGGAGCACGGGCGCCTGCGCCGGCGCGAAGGCTTCAAGCTCACCGATCCCGGCACCGATCTTACGGGCGCCCTTGACCAGGCGAATTACTGCATCTGGTGCCATGAGCAGGAAAAGGACTCGTGCTCCAAGGGACTGCTGGAGAAGGGCGCGCCAGGACGGGGCGCGGCGTCGTTCAAGAAGAGCCCGCACGGCGTAACGCTCGCCGGCTGCCCGCTGGAAGAGAAGATTTCCGAGTTCCACAAGGCCAAGACCGAGGGCTACGCGATCGGGGCGCTCGCCATCATCGTCGTGGACAATCCCATGGTCGCGGCGACCGGACACCGCATCTGCAACGACTGCATGAAGTCGTGCATCTTCCAGAAGCAGGAGCCGGTCAACATTCCGCAGGCGGAAACCCGCACGCTCAAGGACGTGCTCGAGCTGCCGTGGGGCTTTGAAATCTATTCCCTGCTCACGCGCTGGAATCCGCTCAACGTGCGCGCGCCGTATCCAAGGCCCGCGAGCGGCAAACGGGTCCTTGTTGCCGGCATGGGGCCGGCCGGGATCGCGCTCGCGCACTACCTCATGAATGACGGCCACGCCGTGGCCGGCATCGACGGGCTGAAGATCGAGCCGCTGCCGCCCGAGATTGCGGGCGTGGACGCGCGCGGGGCGCGCGTGCCGTTCGGGCCCATTCGCGAGATGCGCGCGCTCTACGAAGTCCTGGATCGCCGCATCATGGCGGGTTTCGGCGGGGTCGCGGAGTACGGCATCACGGTGCGCTGGGACAAGAACTTCCTCAAGGTGCTGCGGCTGCTGCTCGAGCGCAGGCAGGAGTTCGCGCTGTACGGCGGCGTGCGCTTCGGCGGCACGCTTACGGCGGACGAGGCCTTCGCGATGGGCTTCGACCACGTTGCGCTCACCATCGGCGCCGGCAAGCCGACCGTGCTCGAGCTGCCCAACGGTCTCGCGCGCGGTGTGCGCGCCGCCTCGGATTTCCTGATGGCGTTGCAGCTCACGGGCGCGGCAAAACCGGATTCGGTCGCCAACATGCAGTTGAGGCTCCCGGTCGTGGTGGTGGGGGGAGGGCTGACCGCGATCGATACCGCGACCGAGGCGCTCGCCTATTACCCGCTGCAGGTGGAGAAGTTCCTGCTGCGCTACGAACGGCTTGCCCGCGAGCACGGCGAGGCGGCGGCGCGCACAGCATGGAACAAAGAGGAGCGCAGCATCGCCGACGAGTTCCTGGTCCACGCGCGCGCGCTCCGCGCGGAGCGCATGCGCGCGGTCGCCGAGGAACGTGAGCCGCGCACCCTCGAACTGTTGCAGGCGTGGGGAGGGGTCACCATCGCTTACCGCAAACGGCTGGTGGACAGTCCTTCGTACACGTTGAATCACGAGGAAGTGCAGAAGGCGCTGGAGGAGGGCATCCGCTTCGCGGAGGGCCTGACCCCGCTCTCGATAGAAGTGGATGAGCTCGGTCACGCGCGTGCGCTGCGCGTCTCGGTGCAGAGTCGTGGCGAGGACGGCAAGTGGGCCGAGACCAGCAGAACCGAACTGGCCGCGAAGTCCCTGCTTATCGCCGCCGGCACCCAGCCCAACACGGTGCTCGCGCGCGAGGACACAGATCACTTCAAGCTCGACGGCCGTTATTTCCAGGCATGCGACGAGGCCGGCAACCCGGTGGCGGTGGAAAAGGGGATCTCCAAGCCCGGCGAAGTGCGGGTGCTGTTGTCGCGGCGCGCTGACGGCCGCTTCATGAGCTATTTCGGCGACGTCCACCCGTCGTATTTCGGGAACGTCGTGAAGGCGATCGGTGGCGCCAAGCAGGGCTACCCCATCGTGAGCCGCGTGCTGGAACGGGTGCGCACGGCCTCTCCGGTGGACGAGCGCGAGTTCTTCGCGCGCCTCAACGATGAGCTGCGCGCGACGGTGCATGAAGTGGCGCGGTTGACCCCCCTCATCGTCGAGGTCGTGGTGCGCGCGCCGCGCGCCGCGCGGCGCTTCCACCCCGGGCAGTTCTACCGGCTGCAGAACTACGAGACGAACGCCGCGCGCGCCGACGGCACGCGCCTCGCGATGGAGGGCATTGCGCTCACCGGCGCGCGGGTGGATCCCGGGCGGGGGCTCATCTCGACCATCGTGCTGGAGATGGGCGGCTCATCCGACCTGTGCGTGCTGCTCAAGCCGGGCGAGCCGGTGGTGCTGATGGGCCCGACCGGCACACCCAGCGAAATTCCCTCGGGCGAGACCGTGATCCTCGCCGGCGGTGGCCTGGGCAACGCCGTGCTGTTCCCGATCGGGCAGGCGATGCGCCGCGCGCGCAGCCAGGTGCTCTACTTCGCCGGCTACAAGCACATGATGGACCGCTACAAGATTGGCGAGATCGAGGCGGCGTCCGACGTCGTGGTGTGGTGTTGCGATGAGGAGCCCGGTTTTACCCCCGACCGCCCGCAGGACAAGAGCTTCGTCGGCAACATCGTGCAGGGCATGCACGCCTACGCGAGCGGCGCACTGGGAGAGCAGCCGATCGCGTTCAAGGACGCCGACCGCCTCATGGCCATCGGCTCCGACCGGATGATGGCGGCGGTGGCGCGCGCGCGGCACGACGTGCTGAAGCCCTATCTCAAGCCTCAACACTTCGGCATCGGCTCGATCAACTCGCCGATGCAGTGCATGATGAAGGAGATCTGCGCGCAATGCCTGCAGCCGCACGTGGACCTCGCCACCGGCAGGGTGAACTATGTCTTTTCCTGCTTCAACCAGGACCAGCCGCTCGACCGCGTGGATTGGATTGCGCTCGATGCCCGGTTGCGCCAGAACTCCGCGCAGGAGAAGCTCACCGCGGAGTGGATAGACCACTGCCTGGTCAAGCTCGGCGCGCGCGCGATGCAGCGCGTCTAGTGCCGTCCCAACTATTTGTGGCTAATCGAGTCGGTTCTACCAGCTCCAATTTTCGCTGGCGTGTAAGCCGTCTATCCTAGGAAGAAAAAGTTGGAACGGCACTAGTCCGGACAAGCAGAATCGCAAAGACGCGAAGGCGCAAAGATTAAAGGTTTTTTCCGCCCATCTCCCGCAGGACGTTGCCCAGCGTTCCCACCAGTTCGTCGATTTGCTGCTTGCTGATGATGAGCGGGGGCGAGAGCGCGATGACGTCGCCGGTGGTGCGGACCAGCACGCCTTTCTCGAAACAGCGCAGGAATGCCTCGAACGCACGCGCCGTGTGCTTGCCGGGTACTGGCTCGAGCTCGATGCCTGCCACCAGCCCCAGGTTGCGGATGTCAATCACATGGGGCAGTTCTCGCAGTGAGTGTACCGCTTCCTCGAAGTAGGGAGACAGTTCCTTCGCGCGCTGAAACAGGTTCTCCTCCTCGAAGACATCGAGGCTGGCGAGCGCCGCCGCCGCCCCGAGCGGGTGACCGGAGTAGGTGTAACCGTGAAACAGTTCGATCGTGTTCCCCGGCGCTGCGCTCATCATCGCTTCGTAAATGCCCTTGCGCACCACCACAGCGCCCATCGGCACCGTGGCATTGGTAAGGCCTTTGGCGAGGCAGACCATGTCGGGCACGATGCCGAACAAGTCCGCCGCGAACGGCGCGCCCAGGCGCCCAAAGCCGGTGATTACTTCATCGAAGATGAGCAGGATTTCGTGCCGGTCGCAAATCTGCCGCAGGCGCTCGAGATAACCCTTGGGCGGAATCAGCACGCCGGTCGAGCCCGCCATCGGCTCGACGATCACCGCAGCGATGTTGGACGCATCGTGCAAGGCGATGATGCGGGTCTCCAGCTCGTCGGCGAGATGCGCGCCCCAAGCAGGCTGACCGCGCGAGAACGAGTTCTTTTCGAGGTTGTGGGTATGTGACAGGTGGTCGACCGTAGCGAGCAGATTGCTGAAAGCCTTGCGATTCGCCGGAATGCCGCCGACCGACATGCCACCGAAGCCGACGCCGTGGTAGCCACGCTCGCGCCCGATCAACCAGTGGCGGTTGCCTTCGCCCCGCGCGCGGTGATAAGCGAGCGCGATCTTAAGCGCCGTGTCCACCGACTCTGAACCCGAGTTGGTGAAGAACGTGTAGTCGAGGTCCCCCGGGAGGATCTGTTTCAGGCGTTGCGCGACCTTGAATGGACCCGGATGTCCCATCTGGAAAATCGGGCCGTAGTCGAGCATTGCCGCCTGCTTCTGGATCGCTTCGGTGATCTTTGGGCGGCAGTGACCGGCGTTCGAGCACCACAGCCCCGCGGTGCCATCGAGAATCTTGCGACCGTCCTCGGCGATGTAGTGCATGTCCTTGGCGGAAACCAGGATGCGCGGCGCCTCCTTGAACGGGCGGTTGGCAGTGAACGGTATCCAGAACGGGTCGAGTTCGTAGTCTCTCGGTTTCATGATTTGAATCGTGGGGCTTCCGGACGGGGACGATGCCATATACTACCGCTCATAACCAACGCGGAACATAGCCGACGGAGTTGAGGTGTGATCGCACGATGGCTCGCGCTGTTGCTCGTGCCCGTTGCCTGTTGGGGACAGGAAACGGTCAACGTCGGTTCCAAACGCTTCACCGAGTCGTACATCCTCGGCGAGATCGTCACACGGACGATCGCCACCGCCGGCGAAGCGCGCGCAGCGCATCGGCAGGGGCTCGGCAACACCGCGATCCTGTTCACGGCGCTGAAAAGCGGGGCGATTCACGTCTACCCGGAATACACCGGCACTATAGCCTTTGAGCTCCTGGGCTTGAAGCGCGTGCCCCGCGTTGACGAGCTCAATCGCGAGCTTGCCCCGCACGGCCTGGCGGTCGGCGTGCCGCTCGGCTTCAGCAACAGTTACGCGCTGGCGATGACCGAAACGCGTGCCGCGCAGCTGGGTATCGCACGCATCTCCGACCTTGCGCGGCATCCGCAGCTGCGGCTCGGGCTGTCCCAGGAATTCCTTAACCGCAAGGATGGCTGGCAGGCATTGAAAGCGGCATACGAGCTGCCGTTCGCCAGCCCGCGCGGTCTCGACCATGGCCTTGCCTATGAGGCTCTCGCCGGCAGCCAAGTGGACGTCATCGATGCCTATTCGACCGACGCGAAGATCGCCCGTTACCGGTTGCGCGTGCTGGAGGACGACCGCGGCTTCTTCCCCGCGTACGACGCCGTGCTGTTTTACCGGCGCGACCTGTTGCAGCGCTTCCCGCAGTCATGGCAGGCGCTGCAGACCCTCGAAGGACGGATTTCAGCCGGGCAGATGATCGCGATGAACGCGGCGGCGGAGCTGTCCGGGCAATCGTTTTCGAAGATTGCCGAGGAATTCCTGACCACGCCGGGCGCATCCGCCGGTGCTCAACGCGGCCGCTCGTTTCTCGACGCCCTTCTGGCGGATGATTTCTGGCGTCTTACCGCGCAGCACAGCGTTCTGGTGTTCGTCTCCCTCGCGTTGGGCATTGTCGCCGGTATCCCGCTGGGGGTATGGGCGCAGCGCGCCCCGCGCATCCGCCACTGGATACTCGGCGGCGCCGGCGTGCTGCAGACCGTGCCGTCGCTCGCGCTGCTCGCATTTCTCATCGCCGCGCTCGATCGAATCGGAACGCTGCCGGCGATCGTGGCGCTGCTCCTGTACGCGTTGCTACCCATCGTGCGCAACACCTATACCGGGCTTGCCGATGTTTCGCCCACGCTGAGGGAATCGGCGGTTGCGCTCGGGCTCCCGCCGGTCACGCAGCTGACCCTGATCGAGCTGCCGCTCGCGGCACGCTCCATCCTCGCGGGCGTCAAGACTTCGGCGGTGATCAACGTCGGCACCGCCACGATCGCGGCTTTTATCGGCGCGGGCGGTTATGGCGAGCGCATCGTCGCCGGACTGGCGGTAAACGATCACGCGCTGTTGCTGGCGGGCGCGGTGCCGGCAGCGGTGATGGCGCTGCTGCTTCAGTGGGGGTTCGATGGCCTTGACCGCTGGCTCATCCCGGCGGGGTTGCGGAGGAGGTCGGAAGCCGGCGACCCGCGGTCCGGGGGTGCCGCATAGGGCTGGCACGGGTGGCCAGGGCGGGGGATACCCTTACCCCCGAGTGAACTAATTTTTGGGCGTCCTGTCAGTGCAATAACGATCGGCTTCGCGTTCCGCGGACGGCGGTCGGGCGGGTATACTGTGCGCTTTGTCCAGCCGGCTCGGCAGCTCGACTTGGATAATAATTTCAACGTCAGGGACGGGTTCGATGAGCGATCGCGAAGTCGATCAGCAGCTGGTCGAGCGCGCGCAACGCGGCGACAAGCAGGCGTTCGAGTTGCTGGTCGGAAAGTACCAGCGCAAGCTCGCGCGGCTGCTGTCGCGTTTCATCCGGGACGCGGCCGAGGTCGAGGACGTGACCCAGGAGGCCTTCATCAAAGCCTACCGGGCGCTGCCGACGTTTCGCGGTGACAGTGCGTTCTATACCTGGCTGTACCGGATCGGCATCAACACCGCCAAGAACTACCTGGTGGCGATGGGGCGGCGGGCGCCGACCGTAACGGACATCGACAGCGAGGAGGCGGAGGGCTTCGAGAACGGGGATCAGTTGCGTGACCTGAACACGCCGGAGAGCGAGCTGATGAGCCGGCAGGTCGCGGAAACCGTGAACCAAACGCTCGCGGGACTGCCAGAGGAGTTACGAACGGCGATCACGCTGCGCGAGATCGAGGGGCTGAGTTACGAGGACATCGCAAATGTAATGAACTGCCCGATCGGCACGGTCCGATCGCGTATTTTCAGGGCGCGCGAGGCGATCGCGGCGAAATTGAGGCCGCTGCTCGGCACCCGGAAGGACAGGAGATGGTGACATGGACAAGATATCGGCATTGATGGACAGCGAGCTGGACGAGCACCAGGCGCGGCAGCTATTCACCCGCCTGAAGCAGGACGAGCAATTGCTTCACTGTTGGCACACCTTCCATCTCATCGGTGATGCGCTGCGCGGCGAACGCATACTGTCACATGAATTCGATCAGCGGCTGACGGCGCGACTCGTCGGGGAGCCGACGGTGCTCGCACCGCGGCGCAGCACGACAAAACGCATGACCGCCTATGCCCTGTCCGCCGCCGCCTCGCTGTTGGCGGTCGCGCTGGTCGGTTGGGTCGCCTTCTTCAACAACCCGCTCACGCCCCAGCCCGAAATCGCCAAAGCCCCGAATACCCCCCCGCCCGCAGCAGCCCCTTCGACCCAGTTAGCCAGTGTTCCCAGCGATGGGAAAATGAACGAATACCTGATTGCACATCAGGAATTCTCGCCCAGCACCGCGATCCAGGGCCTCGCCCCGTACATCCGCAGCGTATCGGATACGCGACAAGTCAAGGGACGTTAGTGAAAGCGGTTTGGCCCATCGTTTTCCTGGGGTTGTCGGCGCCAAACCTGGCCGCCGAACCGGGTGATCCGCAGGACGGGCTGGCCTGGCTCAAGAAGATGGCCAGCGCTTCGCGCCAGCTCAATTACACCGGCACTTTCGTTTACCGCAACAGCAACCAGACCGAAACTTCCCGCATCGTTCATTACGTCAACGCCGCCGGCGGCGAATTCGAGAAGCTCGAAACGCTCGACGGGCCGCCGCGGGAGGTGATCCGCACCAACGACCAGGTCACCTGTTACCTGCCCGATACCAAGACCGTGATCATCGAGAAGCGCAGCGCACGCCGCTTCCCCACGCTGCTGCCCGAGCAGCTCACCAGCGGGGTGGCCGACAACTACACGGTGCGCGAGGCCGGGATGGACCGGGTGGCGGGGTTCGATTGCCATGTGGTGGTGCTGGAGCCCAAGGACAAACTGCGTTACGGCCATCACTTCTGCGCTGAAGCCGGTTCCGGCTTGCCGCTGCGTGCGCGCACCCTCAACGAGAAGAACGAGCCCCTTGAGTCGTTTGCTTTTACCGAGCTCAAGATCGGCGGCAGCTTCAACCGCGACAAGGTCAAGTCCCGCTATGCCGCCAAGAGCAAGGACTGGAAAATCGACCGCTCTGCGCTGCCGGTGGCGGAGACGCCGGCCGAGACTGGATGGGTGCTCGTGAGCCAGCCGGCCGGATTCAGGAAGCTGACTGAACTCAAGCGCACGATCGCGGGCCGTGCGGTGGCGGTGTCGCACATCGTGTACTCCGACGGGCTCGCGGCGGTGTCGGTGTTCATTGAGCCACTGCCCAAGACCCGGCCAGCGCAGAGCCTGTCGCACCAGGGCGCGGTCAACATTTATATCCGCCCGGTCGCGGACTACATGGTGACGGTGCTGGGGGAGGCACCCGCCGCCACCGTGATGCAAATCGCCAATTCCCTCGAATTCAGGGGCCCCGCCGCCAAGTAACGTGCACGGCGCTCCGTCCCTGACACAGCCATTCCTCAATAACAACTGACTGTAGCAACAAAGGTCCGTCCATGCTCAAGCGTCTGTGTCTTGCACTGTTCTTTGTTCTGCCGATTGCCGCCGCCGCCCAGCTTCCCGATTTCACCGAACTGGTGGAAAAGCAGGGATCCACAGTCGTCAACATCAGTACTACGCAATCGGTACGGAATCCGTTGCTGCCGCAAATCCCCAACCTGCAGGAAGACGACCCGTTCTATGAGTTCTTCCGGCGCTTCATACCCAACCCCGGCCCGCGCGAGTTTCAGGCGCAGTCCCTGGGCTCGGGCTTCATCATCAGCACCGACGGCTATATCCTGACCAACGCGCACGTGGTCGACGCCGCGGACGAGATCACGGTCAAGCTCAATGACAAGCGTGAAATGAAGGCGAAGGTGATCGGCGCCGACCGGCGCACCGACATTGCTCTCATCAAGATCGAAGCAGTCGGGCTGCCGGCCGTCAGGTTCGGGGATCCCAACAAGCTGAGGGTCGGCGAATGGGTGGTGGCGATCGGCTCGCCGTTTGGTTTCGAGAACAGCGTGACCGCCGGCATCGTCAGCGCGAAGGGGCGTTCGCTGCCGCAGGAGAACTACGTGCCCTTCATCCAGACCGACGTGGCGGTCAACCCGGGAAATTCAGGCGGACCGCTGTTCAACATGAAGGGCGAGGTGGTCGGCATCAACTCCCAGATCTACAGCCGCACCGGCGGCTTCATGGGACTGTCTTTCGCCATCCCGATCGATGTTGCCAACGACATCGCCCAGCAGCTGCGCACCACGGGGAAAATCACCCGGGGGCGCATCGGGGTAGTGATCCAACCGCTCACCAAGGAGCTGGTCGAGTCCTTCGGGCTCGCCAAGGCGCAGGGCGCGCTGGTCAACTCGGTGGAAAAGGGCGGACCGGCCGACAAAGCGGGTATCGAACCGGGCGACGTCATCCTCCGCTTCGACGGCAAGGTCGTGAATTCCTCGGAAGATCTGCCGCGCATCGTCGGTGCGATCAAGCCGGGCAGCAAGGCCACGGTGCAGGTCTGGCGTAACAAGTCTTCCCGTGAGGTGCAGGTAGTGGTGGCCGAGATGCAGGACGATCGCGCCGCGCGGCAGGCACGGCGCGGCGGCAAGCCGCCGGCCGCAACACCCAGCCAGTACGGGCTGACGTTGTCCGACCTTACCGATGCGCAGCGCAGCGAGCTCAAGGTCTCGGGCGGCGTGCTGGTCGAGAACGTGCAGGGCGCGGCGGCACGCGCCGGCATCCGCCGCGGCGATGTGCTCCTCGCGATCAACAACCAGGATGTGAAGTCGGTCGAACATTTCAACCAGATGATAGGGCAGTTCGACAAGGGTCGCATCGTCGCGCTGCTCGCCCGCCGCGGGTCAAACTCGCTCTACATTCCCTTCCGCGTTGAAGCCGGCTGACGTCGTCACCTTCACGGTCTATAGCCGCGACTACTGCCATCTTTGCGAGGAAATGATCGCGGGCCTGGAGGAGTTGCAGGCTCGCTTTCGTTTCGAGTTGGCGATGGTGGATGTCGACGGCGATCCCGAACTGAAGACGCGTTACGGCGAGCATGTGCCGGTCCTTGCGCACGGCGACCGGGAGCTTTGCCGGCATCAGCTGGAGGTGGCCGCGGTTACTGCATATCTGATGGAAATCCGTTAGAATACGCGGCCTTAACGAACCGGGAGGGCACGAAAACGTGCCCTCTTGTATGCAGCACATCCGCAACTTTTCCATCATCGCGCACATCGACCACGGCAAGTCGACGCTCGCTGACCGTTTCATCCAGTTGTGCGGGGGTCTTCCCGAGCGCGAGATGGAAGAGCAGGTGCTCGATTCCATGGAGCTCGAGCGCGAGCGCGGCATCACCATCAAGGCGCAGACCGCGGCGCTCGAATACCGCGCGCGAGACGGTGGCCTGTACCTGCTCAACCTGATCGACACGCCGGGACACGTCGACTTTTCCTACGAAGTGTCGCGCTCGCTCGCGGCGTGCGAGGGCGCGCTGCTGGTGGTGGACGCATCCCAGGGCGTCGAAGCCCAGACGGTCGCCAACTGCTACACCGCCATCGAGCAAGGCGTGGAGGTGGTCCCCGTGCTCAACAAGATGGATTTGCCCCAGGCCGATCCCGAGCGCGTGATCCGCGAAATCGAGGACATCATCGGCATCCCAGCCAGGGACGCGCTGCGGGTGAGCGCCAAGACCGGGGAAGGCGTCGCCGATATCCTGGAGGGGGTGATCACCCGCATTCCGCCGCCGACAGGCGATCCGGGCAGGCCGCTCAAGGCGCTCGTCATCGACTCCTGGTTCGACAACTACGTCGGCGTGGTGATGCTGGTGCGGATGGTGGACGGGAAGTTGAAGCCCAAGGACCGCATCCTGCTGATGTCCGCCGACGCCGTCTACCTGTGCGAACAGGTCGGAGTGTTCACGCCCAAGGCAAAAGTCAAGGAGACGCTCGCCGCGGGCGAGGTCGGCTACGTCACGGCGGGCATCAAGGAGCTGAAGGCGGCGCGCGTCGGCGACACGCTCACGCTCGCGGAACATCCCGCTGCGGAGCCGCTGCCCGGCTTCAAGGAAATCAAGCCGCACGTGTTCGCCGGGCTCTATCCGGTGGATGCGAATGAATACGACGCGCTGCGCGATGCGCTGGAGAAGCTGCACCTTAACGATGCTTCCCTGCGCTATGAGCCGGAATCCTCGCAAGCGCTCGGTTTCGGTTTCCGTTGCGGGTTCCTCGGCCTGCTGCATCTCGACATCGTCCAGGAACGGCTCGAACGCGAGTACGGCATGAGTCTGATCACCACCGCACCCACCGTGGTCTACCAGGTGCTGCTGCGCGACGGCTCGGTGATAGAGATCGAGAACCCGTCCAAGCTGCCGGATGTCACCCGGATCGCCGAAATCCGTGAGCCGATCATCATGGCCTCGATCCTGGTGCCGCACGACTACGTCGGGCCGGTGATCACGTTGTGCAACCAGAAGCGCGGCGCCCAGCGCAACCTGCAGTACCTGGGGCGGCAGGTACTGCTCGCCTATGAGCTGCCGCTCAACGAGGTGGTGATGGACTTCTTCGACAGGATGAAATCGGCTTCACGCGGCTACGCCTCGCTCGACTACGACTTTCTCGAGTACCGCGCCGGCGACCTGGTGCGGCTGGACATCCTGATCAACGGCGAACAGGTGGACGCATTGTCGTTGATCGTGCACCGCGACAATGCGCAACGCCGCGGGCGCGAGCTGGCGGTGAAAATGCGCGAGCTCATCCCGCGCCAGATGTTCGATGTCGCAGTGCAGGCAGCGATCGGCCCGCACATTATCGCGCGCGAGACGGTAAAAGCGCTGCGCAAAAACGTTCTCGCCAAGTGCTATGGCGGCGACATCACGCGCAAGAAGAAACTGCTTGAGAAACAGAAGGCCGGCAAGAAGCGCATGAAGCAGGTGGGCAGCGTAGAGATCCCGCAGGAAGCGTTTCTTGCCATACTTCAGGTTGAAAAATGAACTTCGCTTGGGTCATGTTTCTGCTGCTGATCGCGACCGGCGCGATCTGGCTGCTCGACCATTTCTGGCTGCGCCATCGGCGCGGGCCGGATCGACCTGAGCCGTGGTGGGTGGAGTACCCGAAGAGCTTCTTCCCGGTGATCCTGGTGGTATTCCTGCTGCGCTCGTTTCTGGTCGAGCCGTTCAAGATTCCTTCCGGTTCGATGCTGCCTACACTGCTCGTCGGAGACTTCATTCTTGTGAACAAGTTCACGTACGGCATGCGCCTGCCTATCGTCAATCTCAAGATTACCGACATCAACCAGCCTCGGCGCGGCGAAGTCATGGTGTTTCGTTATCCGGAAAATCCTTCGCTCGATTACATCAAGCGCGTCGTCGGCCTGCCGGGGGACAAGATCACCTACCGCAACAAGCACCTGTGGATCAACGGCGAGGAAATCAAGGCGACGCCGGGCGGTGAATATAATTACGTCGAGTCGGGACCTAGCTTTGTCGCGGCGCAGCGCCTCACCGAAACGCTCGGCGAGAACCGTCATGTCATCCTGGTGCAGCCGGAAGTGCCGAGCGTGCACTTGTCGGGCGTGCGGTTGTTTCCCTTCCGCGACAATTGTGCCTACAATGAGGCGGGCTTCAGCTGCACCGTGCCGCCGGGGCATTACTTCCTGATGGGCGACAACCGGGACAGCAGCAGCGACAGCCGTTACTGGGGATTCGTGCCCGAGGCCAATATTGTAGGCAAGGCATTCCTGATCTGGTGGAATTTTGACGATTTCAAGAGGATCGGGCAGTTGATCAATTGAAGGGGTCAATCATGCAGAAACAAAAGGGCGTAACTTTGTCGGGATTCATGCTGTGGTCGATCGTGGTGATAGCCGCGCTGTTATTGGGATTCAAGGTCGGTCCGTCCTATCTCGAATACTACGCGATCGTGAGTCAGTTCAAGGTAATCGTCAATGATCCGTCAGTCAACACTGGAGTGAGAAGGGAAGTCGAGGGGTCGTTTGCGCGTCGTGCCGTCATGGAAAACATCCGGTCGATCGGCCCCGCCGATCTGCACATCGTCAAGGACGGAGACCGGGTGGTGATCAGCGCCGAATACTCGGTGAAAGTGCCGCTGTTCGGCAACATGAGTGCCTGCATGGACTTTTATCCGAGCTCCGGGAAGTAGGGCACCCGCGCCGACCTCCGCGTAATGGATCCCGAGGACTTCGGTCTCAGAGTCGGCTATCGCTTCAATGACCTCGAACTGTTGCGCCGCGCGCTGACTCACCGCAGTCACGGTGTGGCGCACAACGAACGCCTGGAGTTTCTCGGCGACAGCGTGGTCAATTGCGCTGTAGCGCTCGAGCTTTATCATAAATTCCCCAAGCTTACCGAGGGCGAGCTGTCGCGATTGCGCGCCAACCTGGTGAACCAGCAGTCGCTCGCCGCGATCGCTCAGCAGTACGCCTTCGGCGAGCAACTGTACTTCGGCGAGGGCGAGCTCAAGAGCGGCGGAGCGCGACGTCCATCGATACTCGCTGACGCGGTGGAGGCGGTGATTGGCGCGGCATTTCTGGACGGCGGTTTTGAAGCGGCACGCAGGGTCGTGCGCACCCTGTTCGGGAGCGTGCTGGATACCATCGATCCCGCCACGTCGGGCAAGGACCCCAAGACGCTGCTGCAGGAGTGCCTGCAGGCGCGCAAGATCGCGCTGCCGCAGTATGCGGTCGTCGCGACGAGTGGCGAAGCCCACGAGCAGCTGTTCCAGGTCGAGTGCGTAATCCCCGAGCTCGGAATCCGGTCGCGGGGTGAGGGCAGCAGCCGGCGCAGCGCCGAGCAGGAAGCCGCGCGCCAGGCTTATGAGCTTGCGACCCGCGCCTGAGGTGCCGCCGGGGTACCGTGCCGGCCACGTTGCCATCGTCGGCCGCCCCAACGTCGGCAAGTCCACCCTGCTCAATCGCTGCGTCGGCAGCAAGCTCAGCATCACGTCGCGCAGGCCGCAAACCACCCGCCATCGCATCACCGGCATCGTCACGCGCGTAGATGCGCAGATCGTATTCGTCGACACGCCGGGCTACCAGACCGGGCACAAGTCGGCGTTGAACCGCATGATGAACCGCAGCGTCGCGGCGAGCCTGAAGGAGGTGGATGCCGTGGTGTGGGTGGTGGAGGCACTGAAGTACGACGAGCGCGATGGCGCAGTGGCGGGACTCTTGCCGCCTCAGGTACCGGTGGTGCTGGCGATCAACAAGACCGACCGCGTCAGGGACAAAAGATTACTCCTGCCTTTTATCGGGCAGCTTGCGCGGCATCGTGAGTTCGCCGCGGTGGTCCCGGTTTCCGCAAGCAAGGGCACGCAGGTCGACGAACTGCTCGACGCACTGTTACCGCTGCTGCCGGAAGGTCCTCGGCTGCACGACATGGATGAGATCACTACTGCAAGCGAGCGTTTTCTCGCGGCCGATCTGCTGCGCGAGAAACTATTCCGGCTGCTCGGTGACGAGCTGCCGTATGCGGTTGCAGTGGAAGTCGAACTGTTCAGTCTGAGCGGCGGCATGCGCCGTATTCATGCTGCTGTCCTGGTGGAGAAGGAGGGACAAAAGGCGATCGTAATCGGCAAGCGGGGAGAGAAGCTCAAGGCGATCGCCACGCAGGCGCGCCAGGACATGGAACGGTTGTTCGGAGGCAAGGTGTACCTCGAGGTGTGGGTCAAGGTGAAGAGCGGCTGGGCGGACAACGAGGCGACACTCAAGAGGCTGGGATATGAATCATGAACGATGAGCGCGTAACAAGAATCGCTGACTGGCAGGGTTTTGTTCACCATTCATCGTTCATCGTTCATCGTTTGAGGTGCCGGAGATGATGGTGACCACCGCAGACCGGCACCGGCAGGACTCGCAGCCGGCGTTCGTGCTGCACAGCTATCCATTCCGTGAGACCAGCCTCGTGGTGGAGACGTTCACCCGCGATCATGGGAGAGTGGCGCTGGTCGCGCGCGGCGCACGTCGGCCGAAGTCGGCGCTGCGCGGCGCGCTGCTTTCGTTTCAGCCGATGCTGTTGTCGTGGTCGGGAAGGACCGAGCTGCGCACGCTGATCCGGGCGGAGTGGCACGGCTCGTACGCTCCGCTCAGGGGACAATCGCTGATCTGTGGCTTTTATCTTAACGAACTGCTATTGAAACTGTTGCCGCGCGACGATCCGCACGAACGGCTGTTCGCGATTTATCAGGACACGCTCGCCGCTCTCGGCAAGGACGAAGAGCGGGAAGCGGTCCTGCGGCGTTTCGAGATCAACCTGCTGCGCGAGCTGGGTTACGCAGTGACGCTCGACCGTGATGTCGAGAGCGGCGAGCCGATCGCGGCCCGCTGTCGCTACCTGTATATCGTCGAGCGCGGTCCGGTCGCGGTCGCCGACGGCGCAGCGGGAAACGGGGTAGAATTATCGGGACAGACGCTGCTCGACATGCAGTTCGGAAACTTCGCGAACGCCACGACGCAACAGCAGAGCAAGACGCTGATGCGCACGCTGATCAATCATTACCTCGGCAACCAGGTCCTGCACACGCGGCAGCTGCTGCGTGATCTTCAGGAGTTATGATTCTTCTCGGCGTCAACATCGATCATGTCGCAACCCTGCGCCAGGCGCGCGGAACGCAATACCCCAGTCCGGTGGAGGCGGCGCTGACGGCCGAGACTGCCGGTGCCGACTACATCACGCTGCATCTGCGCGAAGACCGCCGTCACATCCAGATCGAGGATGTCGAAACCCTGCGCAGGAAGCTTAAGACGCGCATGAACCTGGAAACGGCTGTGACACCAGAAATGATCGCGTTCGCGCAGCGCGTGAAACCTCACGACGTGTGCCTGGTTCCGGAGCGACGCGCGGAACTCACCACTGAAGGGGGCCTCGACGTGGCGCGCAGCTTCAAGCGCGTGCAGCTGGCGTGCCGCGATCTGCGCGGGACGGGCATACGCGTCTCGCTGTTCATCGCTGCCGATACCGACCAGATCGATGCCGCGTTGGAGACAGGCGCACCGGTGGTCGAACTGCACACGGGACGCTACGCAGAGGCCCATGACCCGGGAGCACGGGCGCGCGAGCTCGACAAGATACGATCCGCGGCCGCCTACGCGACGAGCAAAGGCCTCTACGTCAACGCCGGACACGGGCTCAATTACCACAATGTCCAGCCGATCGCCGCCGTGGCGCTGATCCGGGAGCTCAATATCGGTCATGCCATTGTGGCGCATGCGGTATTTGTCGGCATTGCGCAGGCGGTGCGCGAGATGAAGGAGCTGGTTTCTTCCGCGCAATGATTTACGGCATCGGCATAGACGTAGTGGAGCCGCGTCGCATCGCGCGGCTCGTCGAGAAATACGGCGAGCGTTTCGCGCGACGCGTGCTGACGCAGCTGGAATGGCCGGACTATCTCAAGACCGTGCGCCCGGTGCTGTTTCTGGCCAACCGGTTTGCCGCGAAAGAGGCCTTTTCCAAGGCGCTGGGCACAGGTTTCCGTTATCCGGTGACCCTGCAGAGCATCAGCGTGGTGCAGAACACGGCCGGCAAGCCGAGCCTTGCGTTTCATCCCAACCTGGAGCAGCTCGTCAGGGGTCGCGGCATCGTCAACCATCATCTGACGATCAGTGATGTGGAGGCGCTTGCCTGCGCCTGCGTGGTGCTGGAGACGTGAACGCCAAGACGCTCCCACTCGGACCGGTCATGCTGGACGTCGCCGGTACGGAGCTGACGGAGGAAGACCGCCGACGGCTGGCGCACCCGCTGGCGGGCGGAATGGTTCTGTTCTCACGCAACTATGCCGGTTCCGAGCAGTTGGCGCGGCTCACCGCGGAGATCCATGCGCTGCGCAACCCTTCGCTCATTATTGCCGTCGACCATGAAGGCGGGCGGGTGCAGCGCTTTCGCGACGGCTTTACCGCGATTCCTGCGATGCGCGAGCTGGGGTGGGCGTGGGACGCGAACCCGCAACGCGCCCTACGACTCACTCACGAGGTCGGCTTTGTGCTTGCGGCGGAGCTGCGCGCGCACGGGGTGGACCTCAGTCTGGCGCCGGTGCTCGACGTGGATCACGGCGCGAGCAACGTCATCGGCGACCGCGCATTGCACTCCGACCCGCAGGCGATCGCAGAGCTTGCGCGCGCACTGGTGCAGGGATTCAGGCAGGTCGGCATGAGCGGGGTCGGCAAACATTTTCCCGGTCACGGTCACGTGCGCGCCGACTCCCATCTCGAGGTGCCGGAGGACGAGCGAACCTACGCCGAGATCGAGGCAAGCGACCTGGTGCCGTTCCGGCGCCTGATCGGCGCAGGGCTCGGCGGCATCATGCCGGCGCACGTGATCTTCCCCAAGGTGGACAGCCGTCCCGCAGGCTTCTCGCCGGTGTGGCTCAAGCGGGTGCTGCGCGGCGAGCTCGGTTTCGACGGCGTGGTGTTCAGCGACGATTTGAGCATGGAAGGGGCGAGCGTGGCTGGCGGAGTGATCGAACGCGCGCAAACGGCGCTTGCCGCAGGCTGCGACATGGTGCTGGTGTGCAACAATCCGCGGGCGGTGGACGAGCTCTACGCCGGTTTCAGTTACCCGATGCCGGCGGTGAGCCTGGCGCGGCTCGCGCGCATGCACGGCAGGCAGCACGCTGAAAACATGGTAAAGCTGCGCGAGGACGCGCGTTACGTCCAAGCGCTGCACGCCATTGCCGGCATCGGCGTGCGAGACGGTGAGCTGCCGTTGAGCTCATGAGCGCGCACCGTCACCGCCCGCTCGATCTGGGCAAGGCCGCGCTGGTGATCGCGTTTGCGATTACGCCCGGTTATGCGTTGATCGAGCTGGCCGGCGGTGTGTGGTCGGGTTCGCTGGCGCTGAGTGCGTTTCATGGCGCTCTCATGCGCGCTCGATGTACTCCCCGGTGTCGGTATTGACCTTGATGCGCTCGCCGTCCACGACGAATTGGGGCACCATGACGGTGAGCCCGGTCTCGGTCCTGGCAGGTTTGAACGAGCCGGTTGCGGTCGCGCTTTTGAGGTTGGGTTCGGTTTCCACAATCGTCAAGCTCACGCTCGGCGGCAGCTGTACGCCGATCGGACGATCATTGTGGAAGTTGACCTGCACGTCGGTGTTGGGGATGAGGTAGCCGGCTTGTCCTTCGAGGAAATCGGACGACAGGGTGAGCTGCTCGAAGGTTTCCTTGTCCATGAAAGTGTAGCCGTCGCCGTCGCTGTAGAGGTATTGCATCTCGCGTGGCTCGACGAATGCGCGCTCGATCTTGTCCTCGGTGCGGATGCGCTCGTCCTTCTTGGTCCCCGATTCGATGTCCTTCATCTCGACCTGCATAAAGGCGCCGCCGCGGCCGCCGACGTGGACGTGATAGGCTTTGAGCACGCGCCAGACGCGCTTGTCCCACTCGATGAGATTGCCGGCGCGGATTTCGGTTGCCAGAACTTTGGCCATTGTTACTTGCTCTGTGTGCCTCAAAAAGCGCGTAATTTTACCCCAAGTGTCGCGACCGCTGTCGAGCTTTTCCCTGTCCTGCCGGCTATGTCCGCGCCTGGCACGCCATCTCGACCGGGTGCGGGCGCAACATCCTGATTACCATGCCCGTCCGGTCGCGCCGTTCGGCGCGACGCGAGTGCGGCTGCTGATCGTGGGACTGGCGCCCGGCATGCACGGCGCCAACCGCACCGGCAGGCCGTTCACCGGCGACCATGCCGGCATCCTGCTCTATGAGACGCTGCACCGCTTCGGCTTTGCCACCCGTCCGGTGTCGGTGGCTGAGCGTGACGGATTGCGCCTGAAGGATTGCCGCATTACTAACGCGGTGAAATGTCTGCCACCGGCGAACCGTCCGCTTCCCGACGAGGTACGGCGCTGCAACGCTTACCTCGCTGAGGAGATCAGCGCGTTGCCGGAAGGGGCCGCGATCCTTGCGCTCGGGGCGATTGCACACAACGCGGTGTTGATGGCGCTTGGTACGAGGCGTGCTTCCAATCCTTTCCGGCACGGCATGCGCCATGAGCTGCCGCGCGGCCTCACGCTCTACGATTGCTATCACTGCAGCCGCTATAATACGCAGACCCGGCGCCTGACTCCGGACATGTTCCGGAGCGTGTTTGCCGCCATCTGCAGGTACCTTACCGACGAGTAATCGTCGCGTTCGCCAATCGCCATCGTGTTCGATCCTGCCGCAGTTATTTCCGGCCTGCCGCATTTGCCCGGCGTTTACCGCATGCTGAATGCCGCAGGGGAGGTGCTCTACATAGGCAAGGCTCTCGATCTCAAAAAGCGGGTCGCCTCCTATTTCCAGAAGACGAGCGGCCTGTCGCCCCGCATCCAGATCATGCTCGCTCAAGTGGCAGGGGTGGAGACCACAGTCACGCGCTCCGAGGCGGAGGCTCTGCTGCTCGAACACAACTTAATTAAAACATTAGCTCCTCGCTATAACATATTGTTCCGAGACGATAAATCGTATCCATATCTAGTGCTTACCGGACACCACTTTCCGCGCCTGGGATTCCACCGCGGAAGCCTCGACCAGCGCCATCGTTACTTCGGCCCGTTTCCCAACGCAGGCGCGGTGCGTGAGAGCATCCAGCTACTGCAGAAAGTGTTTCGCATCCGTACCTGCGAAGACGCCGTATTCAGCAATCGCTCTCGTCCGTGTCTGCTGCATCAGATCAGGCGCTGCACCGCGCCGTGTGTCAAGCTGGTGAGCGAAGCCGACTATGCGGAAGATGTGCGGAGCGCTGAGTTGTTCCTGTCGGGCAAGGAGGACGAGGTCATCGAGCGCCTGGAGGCGCGCATGAATGACGCATCCGGAGGCATGCACTACGAGGAAGCCGCGCTGTTCCGCGACCGGGTTGCAGCGTTGCGCAAGGTGAGGGAGAAGCAATTCGTGAGCGGAGAGGGCGGTGATACCGATGTTATTGCGATCGGGCGTGCCGCCGGCATCGTCTGCGTGAACCTGGTGATGATCCGCGGCGGGCACCACCTCGGCGACAAGAACTTCTTTCCCCGCAACGCCGACGACTGCAGCGCTGAACAGGTAATCGAAGCTTTTGTGCTCCAGCACTACCTGCAGCACAGCGTTCCGTCGCATATCGTGGTCGGTGCGAAGGTCGCCGCGCAACCGCTAGAGCGGCTGCTGTCCGAGCGCGCCGGACGCACGGTGCAGATCACCATCCAACCCGCGGCCGCACGCAAGGCCTGGCTCGAGATGGCAGCCCGGAACGCGCAGCTCGGTGCCGGGCAAACGCTGGGGCTGCAGGCGACGCAGGAGGCGCGGTTGACAGCACTGCAACAGGCGCTCGAACTGCCGGATACAGTCCAGCGCATTGAGTGTTTCGACGTAAGCCACACCATGGGCGAGGCCACCGTTGCTTCCTGCGTCGTATACGACAAGTCGGCATTGCAGAAAAGCGAGTACCGGCATTACAACATTCGAGTCAAGACGGACGGTGGATCGCCGCTTGACTCCGGCGCGATGGAACTACGGGTCAAAGCGGACGACAAGTCGCCGTTTGACCCCGGCGCGATCGAGCGGACGCCTAGCGCCGCTCACCGCGCCGGCATCGAACCGGGGGATGACTATGCGGCGCTGCGCGAAGCGCTGTCGCGCCGTTATCGCAAGATCGTCGCGGGGGAGGGCAGGGTGCCCGACGTGGTCCTGATCGACGGCGGGAAAGGACAATTGGGGGTGGCCTCGGAAGTTTTCGCCGAGGTCGGTATGAGCGAAGTTACGGTGGTGGCGGTGGCGAAGGGCGAGGAACGCAAGCCGGGGCAGGAACACATGTTCGCGCCCGGACGCACCACGCCGCTCGTGCTGAGCAAGGACCACCCGGCATTGCACCTCATCCAGCAGATCCGGGACGAGGCGCATCGCTTTGCCATTCAGGGCCATCGGGCCCGGCGCGGCAAGGCACGCACCCGCTCCACCCTTGAAGGCATTGCCGGCGTCGGGGCAAAACGCAGACAACGGCTGCTGGTCCGCTTCGGCGGTTTACGCGGACTGCTCGCTGCCAGTATCGACGAGCTGGCACAGGTCGAGGGGATCAGCCGCACGCTCGCCCAAAAAATCTATCATGGACTGCATTAGAACCCCCTCACAGATCAAATACGATGATTAGCCGCGGATAAACCCGGATGACAATCCTTGCTAAATGTCCTTGCGGGGTTGATCTATCTGTGTTCATCTGCGTTCATCGGCGGGTTCAATGGCGCTTTCTTGAGACCGCCTCTTAGAGACGCTCGATGCCGTTTAACCTGCCCAATCTGCTCACCTGGCTGCGAATCATTCTGATCCCGCTGTTCGTGGGCATCTTCTACTTCGAGAAAAGCTGGGTATCCGTGCCTAACCAGAACCTGGTGGCAACCATCATCTTCACTGCCGCCGCGATCACCGACTGGCTCGACGGCTGGCTCGCGCGCAAGCTCAACCAGACTTCCGAATTCGGTGCTTTCCTCGATCCGGTAGCGGACAAACTGATGGTAGCGGCAGCGCTGATCATTCTGGTGCAGCTCGAGCGCGTGGATGCGATCATCGCGCTCATCATCATCGGGCGCGAGATCACGGTCTCGGCGCTGCGAGAATGGATGGCGAATATAGGAGAGGCAAAGAGTGTGGCGGTGTCGTTTTTCGGCAAGGTCAAGACCGCTTCACAGATGCTGGCGATCCCCCTGCTGCTCTATCACGACCGCATCGGCGCGTTCAGCCCGCAGGAGGTAGGGACCTGGCTGATCTATGTCGCCGCGCTGCTCACGCTGGTGTCGATGGCGTACTACCTCAAGGTGGCGCTGCCGCAGGCGTGGAAGCGGGGCTAGCAGCCTGTCGGGTTTGGCCTTCCGACAGGCTCCTAGTTGCCCGGGAGGGGGCCCGTAGCCTATAATTTTCCCTGACGAAACGCGGGAATAGCTCAGTTGGTAGAGCGCAACCTTGCCAAGGTTGAGGTCGCGAGTTCGAGACTCGTTTCCCGCTCCAGAATTCCGAGGGAAAGCGGATCGCTAAGCGTTCTGGCTTCGGCTAACCTGAAGGTTAGCCTTCGCCGAAGCTCCGCTTTCCCTTTTTAGTTTGAGAGGCTCTTGGGCGGGGTGGCAGAGTGGTCATGCAGCGGCCTGCAAAGCCGCGTACGCCGGTTCGATTCCGACCCCCGCCTCCAACGCTCTGTTGATGGGCGAGTGGTGGAATAGGGATACACAAGGCACTTAAAATGCCTCGGCGCAAGCCATGCCGGTTCGAATCCGGCCTCGCCCACCATTTCCATCCGCGCCTGTTGTGACGAGTGAATAGCCGTCGCGCTTGTCGAACGGCGGACCGGCGGGGAGACCTGACTCGATCACGGCCGGCTCACTGCTCCCGCAGCGACCGCTGCAGGAACCCCAGGATCGGATCCAGCAGGTATTGCAGCGCGTTGCGCGCCGTGGTCTGTATGAAGACCTCGGCCGGCATCCCGGCCTGCAGCTTGAGGTCGCCCGCCTTGCGCAGCGCCTCGGTCGAAACGCGCACGTGTACCACGTAGTAGGGCGTGTTGTTGGTCTTGTCCACCAGCCGGTCGGCCGAAATGTAGCTGACTTTGCCCTCCACGGTCGGCGTGATGCGCTGGCGGAACGCGGTGAGGCGCACATCGGCCGGAGCACCGAGGCGCACGAAGCTGATGTCCTCGGGACGCACGCGCGCCTCCACCAGCAGATCCGGGTTCTCGGGGACGATATCCAGGACCGCTTCGCGCGGCGCGATCACCGCGCCCACCGAGGTCACCTTCAGGTCAACGACCTCGCCCGAGACCGGCGCCGTGATGCGCTGTCGCTGCTCGGCGTCCTGCGCCGGGCGCAGCCGCTCGCGCAGCTCGAAGATCGTCGCGGTGGTCTGCCGCAGTTCGTTGGACGCCTCTTGCTTGAAGTTGCTGCGCAGCGTCTCGGCACGCAGTTCCAGGTCGGAGACCTTTTGTTGCGCGCGGGCGAGTTCCGCTCCCGCCTCGGCTCGTCTGGACTCGTACTGCGCTGCCTCGCGCTGCAGCGCCAGCAGCCGCGTCTTGCTCACGAAGCCCTGCTCCGCCAGCGACTGGTTGGCGGCCAGTTCATCGCGCTGGAACTTGATCGCCTGGTCGTCGGCCCTCATTTGCGCGCCGCGTGCCTTGATTTCGTCCCGTGCCTCGCCCGCCTGGTTGCGTATCAAGGCGATCTGGTTCGCGAGCGCTTCGCGCCGCACGCGGAACACCGAGTTTTCGTGCCGGAGCAGCTCGGCCACGCGCGGGTCCGTGCCGCGCGTGGTGAGTTCGGGCGGGAAGGTAGCCTCGCTCGCTCCGGTCTGCTCCGCCGACAGGCGCGCGGCCTTGGTGACCTCCGCGTCGAGCTGGGTCCGTACCGCCTCGTTGCCCGCATCGACGCGCACATCCTTGAGCACGACCAGCGTCTGGCCGGCCGCGACCTTGCTGCCGTCGCGTACCAGGATTTCGCCGACGATACCGCCTTCCTGGTGCTGGACCGTCTTGCGGTTCATGTCCACCTTGACCAGGCCGGGGCCCATCACCGCGCCCGACAGCGGCGCGATCCATACCCATGCGCCGATGCTAAGCACGAGCAGCACGCTGCCCACGATCCCGGCACGGATCAGCGGCCAGGGCCGGTCGGCGTGTTCGACATCGAGTGCGGGGAGAACGAGGTCGCGCAGTACATTCGCCATGGGCTCACCCCTTGGGCATGATCTGGCCGGCGACCACCGCCGGCTGGCTTTCGGGGCCGCGCGGGCGCACGGCCTTGAGCACCTCGGACGGCGTGCCGAACTTCTCGATCAAGCCCTCGCGCAGCAACAGGATCCTGTCCATTGCGGAAAGCAGCTTGCTGCGGTGCGTGACGATCACCAGCGTCACCACCTCGGCTTTCATTTCCCGGATGGCTTCGATGAGCGCCGCCTCGCCCTCGGCGTCGAGGTTGGAATTGGGCTCGTCCAGCACCACCACGCGCGGCTTGCCGTAGAGCGCGCGGGCGAGCGCTACGCGCTGGCGCTGGCCGGCCGAAAGGAACGCGCCGCCTTCGCCGATGTGAGTGTCGTAGCCCTGCGGCAAATGCAGGATGAGCTCGTGCGTGTTGGCCCGCTGGGCCGCGTCGATGACCGCCGCGGAGTCCACTTCGCCCATGCGCGCGATGTTCTGGCTCACGGTGCCGGCGAATAGTTCCACGTCCTGCGGCAGGTAGCCCACGTACGGACCCAGGCGCGCACGCGGCCATGCGGCGATGTCGGCGCCGTCCAGACGCACTACGCCGATCGCAGGCTTCCAAAGCCCCACGATCAGGCGCGCGAGCGTGGACTTGCCGGACGCGCTGGGGCCCACGATGGCGAGCGCCTCGCCCGCGGCGAGTTCGAACGACACCTGCTTGATCACCGGCCGGTCCTGACCGCGAAAACCGAACACCACGCGTTCCACCGCCAGTGCGCCTAGAGGAGCGGGCAGTTCGGTGACCGCCTCGTCCTGCGGCTCGGAGGCGAGCATCTTGTCCAGCCGGCCGTAGGCGCTGCGCGCGTCCACCAACCCCTTCCAGCCGGCAATGGCAATCTCCACCGGCGCGAGCGCTCGCGACAGCAGTATCGTGGCGGCGATCATCAGGCCCGAGGTGGCCTGCTGCTCGATGACGAGCCACGCGCCCACCGCGAGCATCGCCACCTGCAAGAACTGGCGCATGAAGCGCGTGGTGCTGGTGAGCACGCTGGCTGCGCGGCTCGCCTGCAACTGGTTCTCCAACCCGCTGCGGCTCAAGCTTTCCCAGCCGCGCGCCAGGCTGTCGACCATGCCAAGCGCGCGCGCAACCTCGGCGTTGGCGATGCCCTGCTCGGCGAAGCGGCCGGCCTTGCGTGAGTCAAGCTGCATCGCCTCCAGGGGCCGGCGCGAGAGCTTTTCGTTGACGATGGCGAGCGCCAGCAGCAGCAGCGCGCCGCCAAGCGCCACCGCTCCCAGGATCGGATGGAACAAGTAGATGATCAGCACGTAAATTGGCACCCAAGGGGAGTCGAAGAGGGCGACGATCCCCGGGCCGGTCAGAAAGGCGCGCAGCGAGTTGACGTCGCGCAGGCCGTGCAGTGCCTCCCCGCTGCCGGGGGCGGCGTTGCGGCGGATCATCTCGGAGAGCACGCGCGGGCCGAGCAGCTTCTCCAGCGCGACCGCGGCGGCGGTCAGCAGCCGCGACCGGATCACGTCCAGGTACGCCATGAAGAGCAGCGCGCCCACCGACAGCACCAGCAGCATGACGAGCGTCTCGATGCTGCGGCTGGTGAGCACCCGGTCGAACACCTGCAGCATGAAGAGCGCCGGTACCAGCAGCAGCAGGTTCAGCACCAGGCTGAAGGCCGCCGCCCATAGAAAGTAGGGGCGGAAACGCGCCGCGAACGCGTGCAGAGGCAGTGTAGAAATGGGTTCCGTACCGGTTCCCCGTGTCCAGATTCGTCGGAAGATTTTACGCGAAGTATGTCCCGCATGCTATATGAAATTAAAGAGGATTCTGTGCAGGGCGTCACAGGTCTGGATTGTCGAAAGGTTGACGCGGACGCTGAGAAGTCGTCACGCGGCAGTGGCAAATCGGTTGCATTTCGCACATCGGGTGACACGGCCGGCCCGGACAAGTGCTTGAACAAAAGGCCGGTTGCCCGTCCGATCTCGGGCGGTACGCGCACCGAAGAGGTTCATAGAGCGTCGTGCTGGTGCAAAGCTGGCACGGATATTGCAGAAAACGACGCAATAAGAGCACTGTGACAGGAAACCATAATGGCTAAGATCAAAGGCAGCAACGGCAAAGACAAACTGTGGGGCACGAACGAGGCCGACACCATCTTTGGCCGCGGCGGCAATGACACTATTTTTGGCCGCGGCGGCAACGACAAGATCTTCGGCGGCTACGGTGATGACAAGATTTTCGGTGGTGCCGGCAACGACAAGATCGACGGCGGCAAGGGCGATGACACGATCTACGGCGGCGACG
>ERZ1292645.179-Hain-H14-02um-R2-179-length-28157-cov-8_pt1 | contig 28157 bp, 24 predicted proteins | sample MGYA00564401_ERZ1292645 | MGnify/ENA primary metagenome ERZ1292645 (study PRJEB36523, sample SAMEA6512644) | groundwater metagenome | collected 2019-01-09 | study: AquaDiva: Metagenomics assemblies of 32 groundwater samples | reverse complement strand
ATGATCAGCGCGTCCTGGCCGCGGTCGCGGAAATACTCGCCCATGCTGCAGCCCGCATAAGGCGCGATGAACTGCATCGCCGCCGACTCCGATGCCGTTGCCGCGACCACAATGGTAAACGCCATCGCGCCGTGCTCTTCGAGCTTGCGCACCACGTTCACGATCGAGGATGCCTTCTGGCCGATCGCGACGTAGATGCAAATCAGGTCTTTGCCCTTCTGGTTGATGATGGTGTCGACCGCGACGGCGGTCTTGCCGGTCTGGCGGTCGCCGATGATCAGCTCGCGCTGGCCGCGGCCGATCGGCACCATCGAGTCGATCGACTTCAAGCCCGTCTGCACCGGCTGCGACACCGATTTGCGCCAGATCACGCCCGGCGCGATTTTTTCGATCGGCGACGTTTCGCGCGCAGCGATCGGCCCTTTGCCGTCAATCGGCTGGCCAAGCGCGTTGACGACGCGCCCGATCAGCGCTTCGCCGACCGGCACTTCGAGGATGCGGCTGGTGCACTTGACGGGGTCGCCTTCCGAGATGTGCTCGTATGCGCCGAGCACCACCGCGCCCACCGAGTCGCGCTCGAGGTTGAGCGCGAGGCCGAAGGTGTTGTTCGGAAACTCGAGCATCTCGCCCTGCATCACGTCCGCCAGTCCGTGCACGCGGCAGATGCCGTCGGTGACGGAGACCACCGTGCCCTGGGTGCGGATGTCCGCGGCGAGCGCCAGGCTCTGGATCCTGGAGCGGATCAGATCGCTGATCTCGGAGGGTTTGAGTTGTTGCATGTATCGGGTTTCCTCGATTGCCTATTTCATGAGCGCGGCAGCCATTGCGGCGAGCTTGCCGCGCACGGTCGCATCCAGCACTTTATCGCCGACCACAATTTTGACGCCGCCGATCAGCTGCGGATCGACACTGACCTGAGCGCTCACCTTGCGCTGATATTTGGATTCGAGCCGGCGCACCAGCTGCGACTTCTGCTCGTCGTTGATCACAAACGCCGAGGTGATCTGCGCTTCGAGTATGCCTTCGTGCTCGCGCTTCAAGTCTTCGAACAGCGCCCGGATTTCGGGCACCACGCTAAGCCTGTCGTTCTGCACCAGCACTTGCACGAAATTCCTGCCGGGACCGTCGAGTTGTTCGCCGCACACGCCAAGCACCAGGCTCTCGAGCTGCCGGCCGCTCACGTTGGGGTCTCCGATACAGCGCGCGATACGCTCATCCTGCACCACGATATCGAGCAGGCGCAGCATCTGCGACCACCGGTCAAGAGTGTTCTTCTCCCGCGCCAGCCTGAACGCAGCCTCGGCGTAGGGACGGGCAATAGTGACTGTTTGTGCCATGGTATCGTTTAGAGTTCGGCCTCGACTGCCCGCAGCAGATCTGCGTGCGTTTTGGCATCGACCTCGCGCCGCAGGATTTTTTCGGCGCCCGCCACCGCCAGCGCGGCCACCTGCGCGCGCAACGCTTCCTTGGCGCGGCTCACTTCCTGCGCGATTTCCGCCTTGGCGCCGGCGATCATGCGGTCGCCCTCGGCCTTAGCCGCATGCTTGGCTTCCTCGATGATTTGCAGGGCACGTTTCTCGGCCTGAGCGATGATGTCGGCAACCTGCTGCTTGCCTTCGCGCAGCACTTCGGCCGCGCGTTTCCCTGCCAGTTCCAGTTCCTGTTTGCCGCGCTCGGCGGCGGCCAGCCCGTCGGCGATGCGCTTGGTGCGCTCGGCGAGCAGGCGGGTCAGCGGGCCCCACAGAAAACGCTGGATGAACCAAACCAGTACCGCAAAAGTGATCATTTGACCGAAAAGTGTGGCCGTCACGTTCACGTCTAAACTCCTTTTTTCGTTTGCGCCGCGCTTGCTCGGGGAACTCCGGTCGCGTTAGCCGGCTGCTTTGACAGCGGCCAGAGCGGCGCCGAGGAATGGGTTCGCGAACGTGAAATACATGGCAAACGCGAGCACGATGAACGGAAACGATTCCATCAAACCGGCTGTGATGAACATCTGAATGCGCAATGACGGCAGCAATTCCGGCTGCCGCGCGATGCCCTCCATGTACTTCGCGCAGATCAGGCCCCAGCCCAGCGCCGAGCCCAGGCCTGCGGCGGCGAGAATCACGCCGACACCGACCGCGGTAGAAGCGTAAATCGTGCCGACCAGATTGATCATGTTTGCGTCCATGTCGCTCTCCCTAAAAGTTAAGGCAAGTTACCGAAAAACCTTGCGTCGTTCTCAATGGGCATCGTCGAGACTCTGATGCGCCAATGTCAGGTACATGATCGTCAGGACCATGAAGATAAACGCCTGCAAGGTGATGATCAGGATATGGAAAATTGCCCACAAACTGCCGGGGACCCAGAGAATCCACCACGGCAATAGCGCGATCAATAAAAACACGAGTTCGCCCGCGAACATGTTGCCGAATAAGCGCAGGCCCAAACTCAGGGGCTTGGCGAGTTCTTCGACGGCGGTCATGATGAAATTAACCGGTATGAGCCATTTGCCAAAGGGGTGAAACAGAAAAGTTTTAAAATAGCCTGCTGCCCCTTTGATCTTGATGTTGTAGTAAACGACCAGGGCAAACACGGACAAAGACATTCCCAACGTGGTGTAGGGATCGGTAGTGGGCACCACCTTGAGGTGATGAATTCCCACGTATTCGGCGGCCTTGGGCAACAGGTCTACCGGAATCAAGTCCATGAGGTTCATCAGAAATACCCATAGGAATACGGTAAGGGCGAGGGGGCCAATCAAGGGATTATGTCCGGGAAAAGTGGATTTCACTAGACCATCCACGAATTCCAGAATCGCTTCCAATACGTTCTGCGCGCCGCGCGGGTTGTCGAGGCTCAGCTTGCGTTCGACGCGCCAGCTGATGAAAACCAGCAACCCGGCGAGCAGCCAGCCGAACACCAGCGTGTCTAGATTAAAAGTCCAGAATCCCTCCCCCACCTGCAGATTGGTCAGGTGGTGCTGAATGTATTCGACCGGATTGTCTGTCGCGGGACGCGCCGCTTCACTCATATTTTTCTAACCATTAGCCGGGGGGTGCGGGATGCCCACGAGATTGATCAAAAAACCAAGCTGCGCAACCGCAAACGCCGCGATCAACGGGAGCGGGAAAAGTTTTAAGCCGCCGATTCCTATCCCCAACAATGCCAGCGTCACGATGAATCGCGGCAGTATGCCGGCATAGAGCGCGAGCTGCCCGCCGGCGTGAGCTTGCGCCGGAGTTTCCGGAGTGCGTTGCACGCGCCTCCCGAGCAGCCACGTGCTGATCAAAGCGACCACGCCGCCATACAACGCGGCCAACGCGGCGGCGCTCCCGAGCGAGACAAAAAAGGCTGCGCCCGTCAATAACGTTAAAACAGCCTGGCTCAATAAAACCCTGCGGACACCTTGGCGCAAAAATTCCGCAGCGTAACTCATGCGATCTTTTGGCTATCCGAGTAGATTTACTGAGGAAGGCAAACGGGCTCGTACAAAGTTAGAAAGTGTAACTGCCGCGGCAATTCCTGGTCAATATGGCGACGCACAAAAATGGCTAGTGGCTTTAACGCGTGAGTCGGGCGAGAATCTGATCGAGTTGGTCGAGACTGCGATAGCTGATGACGACTTTGCCGCTGCCCTTTTTGGCGCTGGTCTTGATCGTCACCGTGGTGCCAAGACGGTTCGACAGGTCTTCCTCCAGCCGCGTGATGTCGCGATCGGCCTTGGCCCGCGCCCGCGGCGCCAGCTTTCTGACCGCGCCGCTGACGCGACTCTCCACTTCGCGCACCGACAACTGTTTTTCCGCCGCTTCGCGCGCGAGCTCGATCTGCCTCAGCACCGGCAGCGCCAGCAGCGCTCGCGCGTGGCCCATGTCGAGCTTGCCCTCGCGCAGCAGTTCCTGCACCGGCGGCGCGAGCTCGAGCAGACGCAGCGTATTGGTGATGCTTGTGCGCGAGCGCCCGAGCCCTTCCGCCGCTTGCGCGTGCGTCATGCCGAATTCCTCGATCAGTCGCTTCACGCCCGCGGCTTCCTCGAGCGGGTTCAGATCCTCGCGCTGGATGTTCTCGATCAGCGCGATGGCGAGCGCGTGCCGGTCGGGCACCTCGCGCACCAGCGCCGGCACGCTGTCGAGCCCGGCCATGCGCGCTGCGCGCCAGCGCCGTTCCCCGGCGACGATTTCGTAGCGACCGTCTCCGATTGGGCGCGCCAGTATCGGCTGCATCACGCCCTGGGCCTTGATCGAGTCGGCGAGCTCGGCGAGCGCCTCCTGGTCCATGCGCGTGCGCGGCTGGTGGCGGCCGGGCTGCAACACATCTATCGCGAGGTTGGTGAGCGTCTCGCCGCGAGCCGGTTCCTCATCAGTCCCCAGCAGCGCATCCAGTCCCCGCCCCAGTCCTTTCATCTTGGCCATCGCTGTCTCCTCATCCGGTGGCGGCGCGGTTCAGCATCTCGCCGGCGAGGGCAAGGTACGCCTGCGCGCCTTTCGAGTTCTTGTCGAACTTCAGCGCCGGCACGCCGAAGCTCGGCGCCTCCGCGAGACGCACGTTGCGCGGGATCGCGGTGCGGTACACCTTGTCGCCGAAATGCTCGAGCAATTGCGCCGAGACCTGGTGCGCCAGCGTGTTGCGCGGGTCGTACATGGTGCGCAGCAGCCCCTCGATCTCCAGTCTCGGATTGAGATGCGCGCGCACCTTCTTGATGGTCTGGACCAGGTCGCTCAAGCCCTCCAACGCGTAGTACTCGCACTGCATCGGGATCATCACCGCGTGGGCCGCGGTCAGCCCGTTTACCGTAAGCAGGTTCAGCGCCGGCGGGCAGTCGATCAGGACGAAATCGTAGTCGGGTGCAGTTTCGGCGAGCGCCTCCTTCAACCGCGTCTCGCGCCGCTCGAGCTCGACCAATTCGATCTCGGCTCCGGCAAGCTCTCGGTTGGACGGGATCAGGTCGTACTCCCCGTTCTCGGAACGCTGACGCACCTCACCGATTCGCTTGCTGCCCAGCAACACCTGGTAGACCGTGGCCGCGAGCATGCGCTTGTCCAACCCGCTGCCCGTGGTGGCATTGCCCTGGGGATCGAGGTCGACCAACAACACACGCTGGTGCGCCACGGCGAGGCTCGCCGCGAGGTTGACCCCGGTAGTGGTCTTGCCGACACCGCCTTTCTGATTGGTGATGGCGAGGATCTTCGTCATCGCCTCACGTCCGCTCGATCAGCGCCAGGTGGCGTGCGCCGCGCACCCCCGGAATGGTGAGCGGGACCACCCGTTTCAACCGGTATCCCGCCGGCAGCTGCGCCAGCTCCTCGTGGGGATAAACGCCCTTCATCGCTGCCAGTTCCCCGCCGGGCGCCACGAGGTGCCCGGCGAGCGTGGCAAACTCGGGCAAGTCGGACAACGCACGCGAGATGACGAGCTCGAAGCGGCGCGACGGCTTCCATACCTCCAACCGCTCGCACACCACTTCGACGTTGGCAAGCTCGAGCTCGATCGCCGCCTGTCGCAGGAACGCCGCCTTCTTGTGGCCGGAGTCGAGCAGCGTTACCTGCGTACGCGGCAGGGCGAGCGCGAGCGGAATGCCGGGCAGGCCCGCCCCGCTGCCGACATCGAGGATGGTGGCAGCGGAGACGTGCGACACCACTGCCAGGCAGTCGAGCAGATGGTGGCTCACCATCTTCGGCGCTTCGCGCACTGCGGTCAGGTTGTAAACCTTGTTCCATTTCTGCAGCAGCGCCAGATAGTCGAGCAGCCGCTGTTGCGTTTGCGGCGGCAGCGTGATGCCGAGTTGCGTGATGCCTTGCGCGAGCTTCGCCGCAAGGCTCATGCCGTCTTGCTGGCGGCGCGGTCGGATTCGACCGGACTTGAGCGCGTGCCGGAGCGCGAGGCGGCGAAACCGCGCTTGAGGTGCACCAGCAGCACCGAGATCGCTGCCGGGGTAACGCCCGAGATGCGCGCCGCCTGGCCGAGCGTCTCGGGACGGTGCTGATTCAATTTTTGCTGTGCCTCCACCGACAGGCCGCGCACGCGGGTGTAGTCCACGTCGGCCGGCAAGCGCAGGTGCTCGTAGTGTTCGTGGCGAGCGATTTCCTCGCTCTGGCGTTCGATGTATCCGTGGTACTTCGCCTGGATTTCGACCTGTTCGGCGACCTGCTGATCGGCTACCCCCGGCCCCGCGCCGGGCAGCGTCATCAGCTGCACGTAACTCACGGAAGGACGACGCAATAGTTCTGTGAGTGAGTGCTCACGTTCTAGCGCTTGGCCGAGTATTGTCTCGGCAACATGGGGCGGAATTAGCCTCGGATTGATCCACGTATTTTTCAGCCGCTCCTGCTCGCGCGCGATCGCATCGCGCTTACGCGAGAACATTTCCCAGCGCTCGTCGTCCACCAGGCCGAGTCGCCGGCCGGTTTCGGTCAGCCGCAAGTCGGCATTGTCCTCGCGCAGGGAGAGCCGGTACTCGGCGCGGCTCGTGAACATGCGATACGGCTCGGATACACCGCGCGTGATGAGGTCGTCCACCAGCACGCCCACATAAGCCTCGTTGCGCCGCGGGCACCACGGCGCGCGCTCCTTGACGAACAGCGCAGCGTTAATTCCCGCCAGCAGCCCCTGGGCGGCAGCCTCTTCGTAGCCGGTGGTGCCGTTGATCTGCCCGGCGAAGAACAGGCCTGCGATCGGCTTCGTCTCGAGCGAACTCTTGAGGCCCCGCGGGTCGAAGTAGTCGTACTCGATGGCATAGCCGGGACGCGTGATGTGCGCGCCCCCGAGGCCGCGGATCGAGCGCACCAGCGCGTACTGCACGTCGAACGGCAGGCTGGTCGATATGCCATTGGGATAATATTCATTAACCGTCAGCCCCTCCGGCTCGAGAAAGATCTGGTGCGAGTTCTTCCCGGCGAAGCGCATCACCTTGTCCTCGATCGACGGGCAATAGCGCGGGCCGACGCCTTCGATCACGCCGGTGTAAAGCGGCGAGCGGTCAAGCCCGCTCAAGATGATGTCGTGGGTATGCGCGTTGGTGTGCGTTATCCAGCACGGCAGCTGCGGCGGATGCTGCTCGCGCCGCCCGAGGAAAGAAAACACCGGCGTCGGCTCATCGCCCGGCTGCTCGGTCATCACCGAAAAGTCGATGCTGCGACCGTCGAGGCGAGGCGGCGTGCCGGTCTTAAGCCGTCCGACGGGCAGCTTGAGCTCGCGCAAGCGCCGCGCCAGCGTTAGCGCCGGCGGATCGCCAGCACGTCCGGCTTGGAAATTCTGCAAGCCGACGTGAATCAGTCCAGCGAGGAACGTTCCGGTGGTGAGCACGATTGCGCGCGCGCCGAAGCGTACTCCGATCTGAGTCACCACGCCCGTGACCTCGTTACCATCGAGCGTGAGGTCGTCCACCGCTTGCTGAAAGATGCGCAGATTCGATTGATGCTCCAGTCGACCGCGGATCGCCTTCTTGTAAAGCACGCGGTCGGCTTGGGCGCGAGTGGCGCGCACCGCAGGGCCTTTACGCGAATTGAGGATGCGGAATTGTATGCCCGCCTCGTCGGTGGCGGCGGCCATCGCGCCGCCCAAGGCGTCGATTTCCTTGACCAAATGGCCCTTGCCGATGCCACCGATCGAGGGGTTGCACGACATTTGCCCCAGCGTCTCGACGCTGTGGGTGAGCAGCAGCGTGTTGCAGCCCATGCGCGCTGCGGCGAGTGCGGCCTCGGTGCCGGCATGACCCCCGCCGACTACAATAACATCAAATCTTTCAAATGGTTGCATTAAAAACCGCGCTTATTCCTTGTCTGGGTAATATGATAACGTAAATCCAAACGCAGCAGAACCCACGTCGAACCGTTCCAAGCTGGTTTCACGTGAAACCCTGATCTCACCTAGGGTTAGCTTTACCCAATTTCATGCTGCGATGCAGCATGGGCTATGTTTCACGTGAAACAGACCGCCCTACTTGCCGATACAGAAGCGAGAAAAGATTTCCCCCAACAGGTCGTCGGCAGTGTATTCGCCAGTAATTGCCCCAAGCGCCTCCTGTGTCAAGCGCAGCTCCTCGGCAAATAACTCGAGCTGGCGAGCGAGCTGGGTCGCCCGTTCCAGATGTGCCTGCGCAGCCGCCAGCGCCTGCAGATGGCGCTCGCGGGCCATGAACAAGCCCTCCCCGCCGCCGCGCCAGCCTACCGTGTCGAGCAGCGCCTGGCGCAGCAACTCAATCCCTTCCCCGGTCTTCGCCGAGAGCCAGACCACAGTAGCGCCGTCGGTGCGCTGTAAAGCCGCGGCGCGCCCGATGAGGTCGATCTTGTTCATGACCCTGATGCAGGGAAGTGAACGCGGCAGTCTCGCCAAGATTGCGTTGTCGGACGCAGATTCCCCAGCGGTGCAGTCGATCACCAGCAGCACCAAGTCAGCCTTCCCGATGGCCGCCCAAGTGCGAGCGATCCCGAGCTTCTCCACCGTGTCGCTAGAATCGCGCAACCCCGCAGTGTCTATGATGTGGGCCGGCACGCCGTTGACATCTATGCTCTGGCGTATCGCATCACGGGTGGTGCCGGGGATCTCAGTGACGATAGCGAGTTCTTCCCCCGCCATGCGATTGAGCAAGCTCGATTTGCCGACGTTGGGTTGTCCGGCGAGCACTACGTGCATGCCCTCACGTAGCAGACTCCCTTGCTGCGAGGCTTGCTGCACATGGGCAAGCTGGTCGCGTAGCGCCGCGAGTCGGCCTTCGGCGTCGGCGCGTCTGAGGAACTCAATCTCCTCGTCCGGGAAATCGAGCGTGGCTTCCACAACTGTGCGCAGCTCGATCAGCGCGCGCGTCAGCCCTTCGATGCGCTCGGAGAACGCGCCTTGGAGCGAACGCAGCGCGCTGCGCGCGGCTTGGGCGGTGGTGGCATCGATCAAGTCCGCCACGCTCTCCGCCTGCGCCAGATCGAGCTTGTCGTTGAGATAAGCGCGTTTGGTGAACTCCCCCGGCTCGGCGAGTCGCGCGCCCAGCTCGAGACAGCGCCTGAGCAGCATCTGCAGTACCACCGGCCCCCCGTGTCCCTGCAACTCAAGCACGTCTTCCCCCGTATAGGAATGCGGCGCCGGAAAGTAGAGCACGATGCCACGATCAATGACTTCGCCTTGAGTGTCTAGGAAATCCGCGAGCATGGCACGGCGCGGCGGCAGGCGTCGGTTTACGAGTCGTGCGCTCATGTCGGTCAGACTGGAACCGGAGATGCGCACGATGCCGATGCCGGCGCGCCCCGGCGCGGTGGCGATGGCCGCAATGGTGTCGTTCTGGCTCATGACGGGTGCCCGCCAGCGCTGCATGCGGCGGGCATAACTGCGGTTGTTGCGGTTAGCTCTTGCGCGGCGCGGCGCCGTGTTCCAGCGCGCGCGTGATTTGCCATTGCTGTGCGATCGAGAGCACGTTGTTGACCAGCCAATACAACACCAGCCCCGCAGGGAAGAAGAAGAAGAAGATACTAAAGACGATCGGCATGATCTTCATCATCTTAGCCTGCACCGGATCCGGCGGCTCCGGATTGAGCCAGGTCTGCACGAACATGGTGAGCGCCATCAGTACCGGCAGGATGAACCACGGGTCGGGTGCCGCGAGGTCGTCTATCCACAGCATGAAGGGCGCGTGCCGCAGCTCCACGCTCGCCAGCAGGACCCAATAAAGTGCAATAAAAACAGGTATTTGCACTACTATCGGCATGCAGCCCCCGAGCGGATTGATCTTCTCGGTCTTGTAGAGCTCCATCATCGCCTGCTGCATGCGTTGACGGTCATTGCCGTACTGGTCCTTGAGCTTCTGCATCTTGGGGGCGAGCACCCGCATCTTGCCCATCGAGCGGTAGCTCGCCGCCGACAGCGGGTAGAACAGCAGTTTGATGATCACGGTGAGCAGTATGATCGCAACGCCCCAGTTACCCACCCATTGATTGAGCCAGGCCAGCACCCAGAACAGCGGCACCGCGATCACCGTCAGCCAGCCATAGTCCACCGTAAGGTCGAGTCCCGGTGCAATCTTTGCCAGTTTTTCCTGTTCTTCCGGTCCGGCATAAAGCGGCACGGTGACGCTTGCGGTGTTGGCCGCGGCCACGGTGCCCGCCGGAACGATCACGCCCGCCGCATACAGCCCGTCATCGAGGCGCCGCGTATAGAACTCACGCGGCCCGCCGTTGCGCGGCAGCCACGCGCTGAAGAAGTAATGCTGCAGGATGGCGATCCAGCCGTCATTGCTGTTCTTGGGGTACGGCGCCTTGCCTTTGTCGATGTCGCCCAACTCCAGCTTCTGGAACTTCTCCTTGTCGGTGTAGACCGCCACCCCGGTGAACGTCGGCAGCATCGCCGAGTCGCCCGCCGGCGGCTTGCCGTCTCGCACCATCTGGAAATAGGCGTAGGGCTGGATCGCCGTGGCGCCCTGGTTGGTGAGCTCGAAGCCGACGTCAATGAGATAGCTGCCGCGGTGGAAGCGGTAGATCTTGGTGACCTGGATGCCGCCTGCCTGCGGCGCGCTGAGCCGCACCTCGACGCGCTCTTGCCCGTCCCCCAGTTGAAAGCGGTCGCCGGCGGCCGTGAATAACGTCCGGTGATTGGGCAGCCCGCCGCCGATCAGCCCTGACTGAGCGAGGTAGGTACGCTCGGAGGTGATCTCGAACAGTACGAAATCCTTCTTCCTGTCGAGCGTGTCGCGGTGCTTCTTGAACTGCAGACGGCGCAAATCGCCGCCGTAGGTGCTGACATGCGCGATCAGCAGGTCGGTCTCGACCCGTATCGTGGTGCCCGCCTCCGGCTGGCGTTGTCCTTGCTGCGGCACGGCGGTCTGGGCCGCAATCAGCTGGTCGCTCGGGGCCGGCGGCTGGGTGGCAGGGGGCGCGGCCTTGTCGGCCTTGTCGCGCGTGGTGGTCGCGGGCGGGGCCGGGTGCTGATCGCGCTGCCAGGCATCCAGCAGCAGGAACACCGAGAACGAGAAGACGAAAAACAGTATCAGGCGTTGCGAGTCCATGGCTGTGCTTTGCCGGCGCGGTGCTCCGTCCTAGCCGTCGCGTGCGGGCGCCCGCGCGCCGAGATCGGCGAGCAATTTGGTGAGTTCGGCGCGCGCGGCGGCGCCGGTCCCACGCGCCGGGCAGCGGCGCACCTGCACCACCACATCGATACCCGCCAAGCGGTGGCGGGCCGTGCGGAACACTTCCCGCACCAACCGCTTGGCCCGATTGCGGTCGACCGCGCGCGGCGCCACTTTCTTGCTGGCGATGATGCCGATGCGCGCTTGAGACAGGCCGTTCGGCTTGACGAACAGGATGAAATGACGGCGCGCTCCGGCTGCGCCCGCGGCCAGCGCCGCCGCGTACTGTTCGCGGCGTTGCAGCCTCGCCCCGCGCGGCAAGGTCAGTGTGACAGGCGCGGGGCTCAGACGCTCAACCGCGCGCGGCCTTTGGCGCGGCGCGCCCGCAGCACCGCGCGCCCGCCGCGGGTACGCATGCGCACGCGAAAGCCGTGGGTGCGCTTACGGCGCGTCACCGACGGCTGATAAGTCCGTTTCATGTTTGCCCGCCCCCCGCAGTTAAAAAGCGCGCTATTACAACCTCTAATGCGCTGCCGTGTCAACCTCGGCGCAGCCGCAAAAATGCTGCATCATCGGCCGAAACCTGTGGATAACTGCCTCCAAAAAGGATAAAATCCAAATCTGAAAATCGCATTTTCGTCCGGGTCCGAATTCGAACTCCAACGCGACGCCGATGAACAGCTTCTGGCGCTTCTGTCTAGCCCACTTCGAGAAGGAACTTCCGCCCCAGCAGTTCAGAACCTGGATCAAGCCGCTCCGGTTTCGCGCCGATGGTAACGCGCTCACGCTGGTGGCGCCCAACCGCTTCGTGCAACAGTGGATACGCGACAAGTTTCTCCTGCACATAGAGCAGCTGGCGCGTGAGCAGCTGCAACGGCCGATAGAGGTGCGGCTGGTGCTGGCCGACAAGGAACATCCGGCGCCGCACCCCCCGCAGCCGGCGCAAGCAGCAGATGGCGGCGGCGCCAAGCCGAGCAGCCGCGAGGTCTCGCGCCTTAACCCGGCATTCACCTTTGAGACGTTCGTAACCGGGAAGGCCAATGAATTAGCGCGCGCGGCGGCGACGCAGGTTGCAGAGCGGCCCAGCGCTGCCTATAACCCGCTGTTTATCTATGGTGGCGTAGGATTGGGCAAGACCCACCTGATTCAGGCGATCGGTAACCGTCTCCGTACGCATGCGCCAGAAACCAAGATTCGCTATATCCACGCTGAGCAGTACGTTTCCGACGTGGTGCGCGCCTATCAGCACAAGGCCTTCGACGACTTCAAGCGTTACTACCATTCCCTGGACCTACTGCTGATCGACGATATCCAGTTTTTCAGCGGCAAGAACCGCACCCAGGAAGAGTTTTTCTACGCTTTCAATGCACTGATCGAGGCTCACAAGCAGGTGGTGATTACCTGTGACACCTATCCCAAGGAAATCGCCGGCATTGAAAACCGCCTGATCTCGCGCCTTGGCTGGGGCCTCACCGTCGCCGTTGAGCCGCCGGAGCTTGAGATGCGCGTCGCGATCCTGCTCAAGAAAGCCGAGGCAGATGACGTAAAACTGGATGAGGCGGTGGCTTTCTTTCTCGCCAAGCACATCCAGTCCAATGTGCGCGAACTTGAGGGGGGGCTAAAGCGAGTGCTTGCCTTTGCGCGCTTTACCGGGCACGCCCTCTCTGTGGAGGTGTGCCGCGAAGCGCTACGCGATCTCCTGGCTATCCAGCACCGTCAGGTCTCCATCGAGAATATCCAGAGGACGGTAGCTGACTACTACAAGATCAAGGTTTCGGAGATGTACTCCAAAAAACGCAGCCGCAATGTTGCGCGCCCGCGCCAGATTGCCATGGCGCTTGCCAAGGAACTGACGCAACTCAGTCTCCCGGATATCGGTGATGCGTTCGGCGGCCGTGACCATACGACGGTACTACACGCTTGCCGCAAGATCACATTTCTGAAGTCAACCAACAGCGAGCTCACCCGCGACTTCAACTCCCTTCTCAAAGTATTACAGAGTTGATAACACCCGAGCAATTTGTGGATATCCGATTGCACAGAAACCAGCAGGATTTTTATCCACAAACCACTCACACCCCATCTACCGTCATCTGCACAACCTCATTGAGCTCTGATGCGTTGTCTGCAAACCGGTTTCTTGCTTATCCACAGCGCTAGGGCAACGTTACTAGTCTTATTACAGATATATAAACTATGAAACTCGTCCAACTCGAACGCGATGCGCTGCTCAAGCCGCTGCAGGCAGTAACCGGGATCGTCGAAAAACGCCACACCCTCCCGATCCTGTCGAACGTCCTGATTGAGCGCAAACAGGGGCAGCTGCACTTGGTGGCAACTGACCTGGAAATCCAGGTGGCGACCAGCGCGGAAGTTACCACGGGAGGTGGTGAGGACATTAGCCTGACAGTATCGGCGCGCAAGCTCCAAGACATCCTTCGCGCGCTGCCCGAAGCAACGGAAACCACGCTCGATATGCAAAACAACCGGCTGCAGGTGCGCTCGGGCAAGAGCCGTTTCAACCTGCAGACGCTACCGGCCGCGGACTTTCCGACACTTGCAGATCCGGGACGGGCGCTGGCTAAGGTAACGATGCCACAGAAGGCGCTTCGTGAGTTGCTGCTGCTGGTGCAGTACTCCATGGCGCAGCAGGACATACGCTACTACCTGAACGGGCTGCTGCTCGTACTTGACGGCGGTCAGATCAAGGTAGTCGCCACGGACGGGCATCGTTTGGGCTATGCAGCGAGGCCGCTTGGCCAGCAACAGGAAAAGCACGAGGTGATTATTCCGCGAAAGGCGGTGATGGAACTATGCAAGCTACTTGGGGACGGTGAAGATACGGTAGCGATAGAAGTCTTCGCTAGCCAGGTGTGCTTCGCGTTCGGCAGCGTGGTGCTCACGACCAAGATCATTGACGGCAAGTTCCCCGATTACACCAGAGTGATCCCCACCAATTACCAGAAACACTTTGCAATCAACCGCTTGCTCTTGCTGCAGTCGCTGCAGCGCGCGGCGATACTATCCAACGAGAAATTCCGCGGCGTGCGCTGGATGATGACCGGCAACAGCCTCAGAATCTCGTGCACCAACAACGAGCAGGAGGAAGCGCAGGAAGAGCTTGAGATCACCTATAACGGCGACTCGCTCGACATCGGGTTCAACATCACCTATTTGCTGGACGTGCTGAACAACGTGCACTGTGAAAATGTCGAATGTGCATTAGGCGACGCTAACAGCAGCATGCTTATCATGGTGCCGGACAATCGCGAGTTCCGGTACGTGGTGATGCCGATGCGCATCTAATGGGATATCGAATGGGCACCCAGGCCAGCGAAAAAGAGCAGCTGCGGCCGGCTGACGACTACGACGCCAGCAGCATCAAGGTCCTGAAAGGCCTTGAAGCGGTGCGCAAGCGGCCGGGCCTGTATATCGGCGACACCAGCGATGGCACAGGCCTGCACCACATGGTGTTCGAGGTGGTGGACAACGCGGTAGACGAGGCATTGGCAGGGTACTGTAACGAGATCTCCGTCACCATCCACACGGACAACTCGGTCAGCGTGGTCGACAATGGCCGCGGCATCCCCACCGAAGTGCTTCCTGAGGATGAGGAAAAGCGGTCAACCGCTGAGGTCGTGATGGCCGAGCTGCACGCCGGCGGCAAGTTCGACAACAACTCGTACAAGATCGCCGGCGGACTTCACGGCGTTGGTGTATCCGTAGTGAACGCGCTCTCAGAGTGGCTGCGGCTCACCATACGCCGCGACGGCAAGCTCCACCAGATGGAATTCCGCATGGGCGAGACCATGGCCCCGCTCAAGGCGACCGGCAAAACCGAGCGCCGCGGCACCGAGGTACATTTTCTGCCGAGCAGGGAGGTCTTCGGCAACATCGAGTATCACTACGAGATACTCGCCAAGCGACTGCGTGAGATCGCATTTCTCAACAGCGGGGTCAAAATCACGCTGGTTGATCAACGCACCGGCAAGGACGAGAAGTTTGCGTTCGCTGGCGGCGTGAAAGGTTTCGTCGAGTACATCAACCGCAGCAAGAATGTGCTGCACTCGAACATCTTCTACGCGCTCGGCGAGAAGGACGGCATCATCGTGGAGGTAGCGATGCAGTGGAACGACTCGTACCAAGAGTCGGTCCAGTGCTTCACCAACAACATTCCCCAGCGCGACGGCGGAGCCCACCTTACCGGCCTGCGCGCAGCGCTGACGCGCACGCTCAATCAGTACATCGAGGCCAATAAACATGCGGAGAAAGCTAAAGTCGAGACCACCGGCGACGACATGAAGGAGGGGCTCACGGCAGTGCTTTCGGTGAAGCTCCCGGAACCGAAATTTTCCTCGCAGACGAAGGACAAGCTGGTGTCTTCGGAGGTGCGACCGGTGGTTGAGGAGATCGTCGGCCAGAAGCTCACCGAGTTCCTGCTCGAGAAGCCGAACGACTCACGGATCATCTGCGGCAAGATCGTCGAGGCGGCGCGCGCGCGCGAGGCGGCGCGCAAAGCGCGGGAGCTGACACGGCGCAAAGGGGTGCTCGATTCTTTCGGTCTGTCGGGCAAGCTCGCCGACTGCCAGGAGCGTGACCCCGCCCAGTCTGAACTGTATATCGTCGAGGGGGACTCCGCCGGCGGCTCGGCCAAGCAGGGACGGGACCGGAAGTTCCAGGCGATCCTGCCGCTGAAAGGCAAGATCCTGAACGTCGAGAAAGCACGGCTGGACAAGCTGCTGTCCTCTCAGGAAATCATCACATTGATCAGCGTGCTCGGCACCGGCATCGGCAAGGAGGAATACGCCCCGGAGAAACTGCGCTATCACCGCATTATCATTATGACCGACGCCGACGTCGACGGCTCGCACATTCGCACATTGCTGCTCACTTTTTTCTACCGGCAGATGCCCGAGCTCATCGAGCGCGGCCACATCTATATCGCCCAGCCCCCGCTCTACAAGGTGAAGCACAGCAAGACCGAGCGCTACCTCAAGGATGAGCACGAGCTCAAGCAGTTCCTGCTCAAGCTTGCGCTGTCGGAGGCCGAACTCTATACCTCGGCCAAGGCGCAGCCGCTGAAGAAGGACGCTCTGGAACAGGTCGCGAAGGAATACCTTCTGGCCGAGGCGGTGGTCGAGCGCGTCAGCCGCCTGATCGACGCGGAAGTCCTGCACACGCTGCTGCGTCAGCCGGTGGCGCTCGACCTGTCCGACGAGAAGGCGGCGCAAAAAAGCTCCAAGGCACTGGCTGCGTTGCTCGCCGCGCAAGGGATACGCGTGGAAGCCAAGTACGACGACAAGAGCGAGCGCTACATTCTGGTAATGAGCCGCACGCAACACGGCGTCGTGCGCCACAGCTACATCGACGCCGATTTCGTGCAGAGCGGCGACTACGCTCAGATCAAGCGCACCGCGCAGGTGCTGCAGGGGCTGCTCGGCGAGGGGGCGCACGTCAGACGCGGCGAGCAGCAACACCCGGTCATGGACTTCCGCGAAGCGATCGAGTGGCTGCTCGCGGAAGTGCAGCGCGGAGTGAGCATCCAGCGTTACAAGGGCCTGGGCGAGATGAATCCCGAGCAACTGTGGGAGACCACGATGGATCCCAAAACACGGAGACTGCTCAAGACCCAGATCGAGGATGTGATCAGCGCCGAGGAGATCTTCTCGACGCTGATGGGCGACCAGGTCGAGCCGCGCCGCAATTTCATCGAGGCCAACGCGCTCGGCGTGCGCAACCTCGATATCTAGGCGACCTTACTCCGCGCCTTCGTTGACGGCTTCACGCCGGGAGCGCGTGCCGGTTTGGCGGCGGCTTTGGCGCGCTTCGTTGCCGCTGGCGGCGGGGAAGGCTGGTGTCTTTCGCCTCGTAGGGTGCTCACTTCCGCCGCCCCCGCCCGTGGTTCAAGCGTTTTCCGGGGGACGCGCGCCTCGAACTCGAAGCCGACCGTCCCGCCGGGCGTCTTGACCAGGTAGGCCTTGAACCCCCGCCCTTTCTTCGAGATGAACCGCGACAGCAAATCGGTACGGCCGGTCGCCAGCAGCTTTTGCATCTGCGCGCGCTCGACCGGCTGCTGCAGGATCATTTTGCCGGAGCGGAAATCGCAGACGCGCGCAGAACCGACGGCCTTTTCGCAGACATAGATAACGCCATGCTCAAAAACGCGCGCGCCGCACTTGGGACACGCGCCGAGGCTTTCCTGCCCGCTGAAATCGGGCGCATTCCCGGCTTCATCCGCATGACTGGTCTGCCCGAAGTCGAACTCGAGGCGGTAGTCGTCGGCCAGCCGCACGCCGGCGGCGAAGGGCCTGCCCATGCGGCTGCGGAAGCCGGTGAGCGGGCCGATGAAGCGCTTCGTGATGAGCTCCGCGACCTCCTCTGGCGCCCACTCCCGCCCGGCGGTCACCTTCCACAGCGAAAACTCGCACGACTGGCACTGGAACTTGCGGTAGTTCTCCTGCACCACCCCGCCGCATTTCGGGCAGGGAGCCTCTACGGTCGCGTAGGCCTCGTCGGGAATATCGCCGCGCTTGATGCGCTCCACGAGGTCGCGCGTGACCTGCTCGATGTGGCCCATGAACTCCGCGCGGCGCAACCCCCCGGCTTCCATGAGCTTCAACTTGTATTCCCAGTCGCCGGTGAGTTCGGGGGAAGTGATTTCGGTGACGCCGAAGTGCTGCAGCGCGAACAGCAGGGAAAACGCCTTCGGCGTCGGCACCAGCTCCTTGTTGTTGCGGTGCACGTACTCTTCGTAGATCAAGCCCTCGATGATCGCCGCGCGCGTGGCGGGCGTGCCGAGTCCCCTGGCCTCCATTGCGGCGCGCAACTCGTCATCCTCGACCAGCTTCCCCGCGCCCTCCATCGCCGAGAGCAGCGTGGCCTCCGTGTAGCGCGCGGGCGGCTTGGTCTGGTTGGCGGCCGCGGTGACTTCAAGCACATCCACTTTCCCGTTTGCGACGACGGCTGGCAGGCTCTCGTTTTCTTCCTGCGCCGATCTTCCGTAGACCGCGAGCCAGCCGGGGCTCAGCAAAATGCGCCCGTCGGTCCGGAAATTGTGCTCGCCCACCCGGGTGATGCGGGTCGTTTGCAGGTGCTCCGCCGCCGGGTGGAACACGGCGAGGAATCGCCGCACCACGAGGTCGTAGAGCTTTTGCTCCACCTCGTTGAGGTGCTTCGGCAGCTGCAGTGTCGGAATGATGGCAAAGTGATCGCTCACCTTTGCGTTATCGAACACGCGCTTGTTCGGTTTCACCCAGCCGCTCTTGAGTACGTTTTTGGCGAAGGGCGCATATTCGCGGGCCCCGGAGAGCATCTCCATGGCTTTCTTCACCGTACCGAGATAGTCCTCGGGCAGCGCGCGCGAGTCGGTTCGCGGGTAGGTGAGGATCTTGTGCCTTTCGTAGAGCGCCTGCGCCAGGGCGAGGGTGGTTTTCGCCGAGAAGCCGAAGCGCCCGTTGGCCTCGCGTTGCAGACTGGTGAGGTCGAACAGCAGCGGAGACAACTGGGTCACGGGCTTGGTCTCCTCGCTGACTATCCCGGTCTTACCGCGGCAGGCGGCCGCGATGGCCTCGGCTGCGGCCGCTTGCCACAGACGCTCGGGCTTGCGCTCGGCGTCGTCATCCTTCTTGAACCGGGGATCAAACCAGCGGCCCGCGTAATCGCCCGCCTTGGCGGCAAGGCGCGCGCGCACTTCCCAGTAGTCGCGTGGCTTGAAGCCGCGGATGCGCTCCTCGCGCTCGACGAGAATCGCGAGCGTGGGGGTCTGTACCCTGCCTACGGTGGTCTTGTAGAAGCCGCTTTCGCTGATCCGGTTGTTGAAGGCGGTCATGGCGCGCGTGCCGTTGATGCCGACCAGCCAGTCGGCTTCGGAACGGCAGCGCGCGGCGTCCGCGAGCGCCAGCAGTTCCTGATTGGGGCGCAGGCTGGCAAAGCCTTCGCGAATCGCGGAGGGCGTCATCGATTGCAGCCACAGGCGCTCGATCGGCTTCGCCGTCTTAGAGTACTGCGCAATGTAGCGGAAGATGAGCTCGCCCTCGCGCCCGGCATCACAGGCGTTGATCAGTCCCGTGACGTCCTTGCGCTTGATGAGCCTGAGCAGGAGGTTGAGCCGCGAGCCGCTCTTGTCGTCGATCGGCGCGAGCGCGAACTGCGGCGGAATGACCGGAAGGTGCTTGAATGTCCAGCGTCCCGAACGCGGGTCATGCTCTTCGGGCGCCTGCAATTCGAGCAGGTGGCCGACGGCCGAGCACAGCACGTAGCGATCGTTCTCAAAGTAGTCGCCGTGCCGCGTGAAACCGCTGAGCGTGCGCGCGATGTCGGCGGCGACCGACGGCTTCTCCGCGATGATCAGTTGTTTTCCCATGCGCTCGGCGGATCAGTCAGTTGGCGTGGCGAAAAGAGCGCAGATGATAAGTACAAACATATGACTAGGCAAGCACGTAGGACCGATGCGCGATGAGAAATGATGTAATTCACACGAGCGGCAAGCGCCTCGATCAGCGGTGTACTCGCTGCAACAACCCGCCCGGTAAGGTGGCGATCAGCCCGTCAAGCTCGAGCTGCGTGAGCAGCGCGGCAATCTCGGCCGCGGTGAGCCCGCTGCGCGCGGCAAGCGTGTCGAGATCGCAGGGGTCGTCACCCAGCGCAGCGAGCAACCCGCGCGCACGCGCGTCGCTGACGGGCCCGGAGAGCGCCGGCGGCGACCCTGAAGGTGCCGCCGGCAGCCGCAGTTCCTCGAGGATATCGTGGGCGCTTTCGACCAGTTTTGCGCCCTGTTTGATCAGCGCGTGACAGCCTTTGGCAAGCGGCGAGTGTATCGAGCCGGGGATCGCAAATACCTCCCTGCCCTGTTCGGTAGCGAGCCGCGCCGTGATCAAAGAGCCGCTGTCCGCCGCCGCTTCCACCACGAGGCAGCCGAGCGCGAGCCCGCTGATCAGACGATTGCGTCGCGGGAAGTTGCCGGCGATGGGGCGTGTGCCGAGCGGAAACTCAGAAATCAGGGTGCCGCGCGCAGCGAGCTCGTGCGCCAGCGTGCGATTGCGCGCGGGGTAGACGATGTTGGGCCCGGTGCCGAGCACCGCAACGCTGCTCGCGTCCCCGGCGAGCCCGCCGCGATGTGCCGCGGCGTCGATGCCGAGCGCGAGCCCGCTGACGATGGTCAACCCTGCGTCGCTCAGTGTCTTGGCGAAGGCTTCGGCATTGGCCGCGCCCTGGGCAGTCGCATTACGGCTGCCGACGATGGCAAGCGCCGGGCGCTGCAGCAGGTCGAGGCGCCCCTTGACGTAGATCAGCGGGGGCGGATCGGGGATCTGCAGGAGCTGGTGCGGATAGTGCGCGTCGGCAAGGGTAACGATATGGTTGGCGGGATCGTCCAGCCACGCGCCGGCGGCGGCCACAGCGTCGTCTGCCGCGCCCTGCTTGATAGCAGCAGCGATCCGCTCTGGTACGTGGCGCGCAAGCTCGCCGAGGCTCGCCGCGAGCACTCCCTGTGGCTCACTGAATGCGGCGAGCAGCCGGCGCAGGCCCTCGCCGCCCAGGCCCGGCGTGAGGCTCAATCTGAGCCATGCGGCAAGTTCCTCATCGAGCGGCATGGCGCCGGCGGCCGCGCTGCGCACGGCGCGCGGGCGCGCTAGCGTGTGCGAAGCGGGCCCGTGTTACGGGATCAGGGATTGGAGACGACGTCGTAGAGCGCCACCGGGCGCGAGGCCTGCATGATGAGGCCATAGGCGGCACGGTCGAAGGTACGGAATACCATGACCAGACCGTAGCGCTCGTCGGGCAGCTTGGCGATATCGGCTTCGTTGATCGGCTGGGAGCGCGTGTAAACCGGCGCATCGCGCGGCGTAATCTGATCGCCGTAATAGGGGCGCGCGGTGTCGCTCCCGCTCAGCCCTTGGCGGCCGTAAAGAGGAGAGGTGCGCTGTTCGTAACGCGCAGCGGTCTGGCTGCGATAGATCGCCAGCACGTGCCCGACTTCGAGGCCGTCGCGGCTGCCCTTGGACAGCGCGACGATACCGGCCGGGCCGGTCTCTCCCAGATTGCCGTAGGCCGAAACGATGCGGCCGCGCACTGGCTTCTGCGGCGCGCGCGGCACGTAGGCGAAGGTGGGCTGTTCCTTGGAAGCGGGCAGCAGACGGTCGCCGACGTAGATCTCCTGTGCCGATTTGGTGATCTCGATGGTGCTCTGCTCGCCGAACTTGAGCACGCGCGCCTCACCCAGGTAAACCGCCTCATAGCCCAGCGTTTCTCGGGTGTCGGGGTCGATCAGGGCATCGCTGCGCCGGAAGATGTGCCACACCTCGCCCTTGTCCTTGGCGAGTCCTTCGGCATAGGCAATGTTGCCGGTACCGATCGCCACGCGGTTTTCCTCGGTGGCGCGGATGACGGGCGCGGCGTCGAGTTCGGTCTGGCCGACCACCAGTGGCTTGGATAGGAACGCTTCGATTGCCGACGGCGGGATGGTCGGAACCGCCTTCGCCGCGAGCGGCTCAACCCGCACTTTGGGCGAGAGCTTCACGGTGTCGGTCTGCAGCAACCGCAGCTGTGCCTCCTGCGCCGAGCGGTCAAGCACCAGCACATTGCCGGGGTAGATGCGGTGGGGGTTTTTGATCTGGTCCTGGTTCATCTTCCACAGCTCGGGCCATTTCCACGGGTCCTTGAGGAAGCGGCCGGAAATGCCCCAAAGCGTGTCCCCAGGGACCACGACATAGCGATCCGGCGCATCGTCCTTCAGTGCCGAAGCATCGGCGGCAAACGCCGTCCCGAGCGGAGTCAGCAACAAAATCAGGGATATAATTGCTTTACCCATGGAATGCCCCCAAATTAACGGACCAATAGGCGTAGCCCCGACCCGGGACCTGCGTCCGAGATATTGCTTTAAATTCTGCATCTAGCTGATTAAATTAGCAAGCTTTTCCATGTCACTATTGCACGTTTTACGTTATCCCGATTCGCGCCTCCATAAAGTGGCCGCCAAGGTGGAGCGGGTGGATGGTGGTATTCGTAAACTAATCAAGGACATGGCTGAGACTATGTACGCCGCCCCCGGTGTTGGGCTGGCCGCCACACAGGCCGACGTACACAAGCGCGTTATCGTCATCGACCTCTCGCAAACGCGCGACCAGCTCAGGATGTTTATCAATCCAGAACTGCTTGCCGCCAGCGGCGAGGCCGACTGCGAGGAAGGTTGCCTGTCGGTGCCGGGAGTCTACGAAAAGGTGCGGCGCGCCGAGCGCATCACGGTGCGTGCGCTCGACGCCGACGGCAAATCCTTCACGCTGGAGGCCGAGGGGCTGCTCGCGGCTTGCATCCAGCACGAGATGGATCACCTCGAGGGCAAGGTGTTCGTCGAATACCTATCGAGGCTGAAACAGCGGCGCATCCTCGCCAGGCTCAAGAAGCAAGGGCGGCGCACGCCGCAACCCGAGGCCGGCCGGCCTGTGCTCTGATTCCGGTCGCGCGCAGCGGTCGCCGCGGGCTATCCGTCTGCGGCGCTGCGCAGCCGACCGTCAACGCGCCCCATGATCCGTTTGTCGTTTCACATTGAGCGCCGCAGCGCCCTGCTCCGATGAAAATCGTGTTCGCCGGCACCCCCGAGTTCGCCGCGGTATCGCTGCAGGCCTTGCTCGTCGCCGGGCACGACATCGCCCCGGTGCTGACACAGCCCGATCGTCCTGCCGGCCGCGGTCTGAAACCGCAGCCCTCTGCCGTGAAGCGGCTGGCTGAACAGCGCGGGCTGCGCGTCATGCAGCCGCCGACGCTCAAAGGCGTGGACGTCCTCTCCGCGGTGACGGCGGCGGCGCCCGAGGCAATGGTGGTTGTCGCGTACGGACTGATGGTGCCGGCGGCGCTGCTCCGGCTGCCGCCGCGCGGCTGCCTCAACGTGCACGCGTCGCTGCTGCCGCGCTGGCGCGGAGCGGCGCCGATACAGCGCGCGCTGCTCGCGGGCGATGCCGTGACCGGAATCACCATCATGCAGATGGACGAAGGCCTCGATACCGGGCCGACCCTGCTGCAAGAGGCAATCCCGATCGCGGCCGATGACACTGCCGGCACCCTGCACGACAAGCTCGCCGCGCTCGGAGCGCGGCTGCTCATCCGCGCGCTTGCCTCCACGCCTGAGCCGCACCCGCAGGACGGGAGCGGCGCCACTTACGCCGCACGCATCGGCAAGCGCGAAGCCGAGATCGACTGGCGCCGGCCGGCAGCGGAGCTCGAGCGCCAGGTGCGTGCTTTCGATCCCGTGCCCGGCGCGCAAACGCAGCTTGATGGCGCGCCACTCAAGATCTGGCGCGCGCGTATCGAGTGCGGCATCGCCGCCGCGCCGGGCACGGTGTGTGCGGCCGGGCCTACGGGTATCGTGGTGGCATGCGGCGCGGAGGCACTGCGCATCTCCGAGCTGCAGCGCGCGGGGGGCAGGCGGCTCGCGGCGCAGGCCTTCCTCTCCGGCTTCAAGCTCGCACGCGGCACGCGCCTCGGTCAGGGCGATGGTTGAGATCCAGCGACTCGCGGGCGCGGTCGTAGGACGCGTGCTCGCCGGACGGAGCCTCGATGCCGAGCTCAGGGCAGTGTGGCGCCGCCATGCGCGGCTCACCGCGCGCGAACGCGGCGCGATCCAGGACCTAGCTTACGGCGCGCTGCGCTTTCTGGGGCGGCTCGAAGCGCTGCTCGAAGCGCTGCTCGACAAGCCATTGCGGGACGCGAGGTTGCGCGCGCTGCTGCTCGTCGCTTTGTACCAGCTCGAGCACACACGCGCCGCGCCGCACGCAATCGTGGATCACGCGGTGCGCACTTGCGAAACTCTCGGCCTGACGGCGGCGAAAGGGCTCGCCAACGCGGTGCTGCGCAACTTTCTGCGTAACCGTGCGGCAACTACCGCCCGCGCGCAGCACTCGGAAACCGGGCGCTATTCCCATCCGCAATGGTGGATCGACAAACTGCGCGCGCAGTATCCCTCGCATTACGCGGCGATTCTGGAAGCCGACAATCTGCACCCGCCGCTCGCGCTGCGGGTCAACCGCCGCCGCATCACCCCCGTGGGCTATCTCGCGCTGCTGGCGCAGCACGGCATCGCGGGCGAGGCGTGCGGGGAGAGCGCTGTGGTGCTCGGCTCTCCTCTGCCAGCTGAACGCATACCGGGGTTCGCCGACGGCCTGGTGTCGGTGCAGGACGCGGCGGCGCAGCTCGCAGCGCCGTTGCTCGATCTGCGCGACGGCATGCGCGTGCTGGATGCGTGCGCAGCGCCGGGCGGCAAGACCGCCCATGCGCTGGAGCTGGCCACCGTCGACCTTACCGCGCTCGACAGCGATGCGGAGCGGCTGGAGCGGGTGCGCGCCAACCTCACGCGCCTGGGACTCTCGGCGCGCGTTGTTTGCGGCGACGCGTGCGCACCGGCGGGCTGGTGGGACGGCAAACCCTTTGAGCGCATTCTTGCCGATGTGCCATGCAGCGCCTCGGGCGTGGCGCGGCGGCATCCCGACATCAAATGGCTGCGGCGCGCAGCCGACGTCGCGCAGTTCGCGCAATTGCAGAGCCGCATGCTGGATGCATTGTGGCAGTTGCTCGCCAGAGATGGTAAATTGCTGTACGCAACCTGCTCGGTGTTCCACGAGGAAAATCACCGGCAGGTCGCGCAGTTTGTGGAGCACCACCGGGACGCGACGCGCCTGACCCTCCCCGCAGTCGATAACGATCCACAACTCCCCGCGGGTCAACTGCTTCCGGGTCAACGGCATGACGGCTTCTTCTATGCGCTTTTGCGGAAGGCATAGCTGGCTTTCTGCGCTGGCCGCGCTGTGGCTGTTCATGGCGGCCCCGATCGCGGCCCATGCCGATGGTATCGAGGTGAGGAAAGCGGCGCTGGTCGCGGCCGAAGACGGCTACTTCCTTGAAGCCAATTTCGACATCACCCTCACCCACACTCTGGAAGAGGCGCTCAGCAAGGGTGTGCCGCTCTATTTTCTCCTCGAGTTCGAGCTGATCCGTCCGCGCTGGTACTGGTTCAACGAGAAGGTCGCCAATGCCCAGCAGCAGTACCGGCTTTCCTTCAACGCGCTCACGCGCCGCTACCGCGTCAGTCTGGGAACGCTGTATCAGAATTTCGAGTCGCTGCCGGAGGCAATGGGATTCCTGAGCCGGATACGGTTGCCTGAAATCGCCGAGTCAGGCGCCTTGAGCAAGGGCACCAGTTACACCGCGGCGTTGCGGCTGCGCCTCGACACCTCGCAGCTGCCGCGGCCGTTCCAGATCAGCGCGGTCGGCTCGCGCGAGTGGAGCGTGGGCTCCGATTGGCACCGCTGGACGGTATCGCCATGAATCCCGGCGCGCCGAAAATCCGCCCCGCCCTCTCGAGCGCCGTGGTGCGCTACGGGCTCATCCTGTGCGTCGGGCTGGGCGCGATCGCGCTGTTCCTGCTCGCCACCGCGAGCACCGACCCTGCGTTGTTTACGGAGCTGTATCGGCTGCTGCTCGTGCTGAACGGCACAGTCGCGGTCATGCTCACCGCGCTCGTCCTCTATCAGCTGTTCACCCTGAGGCGCAAGCTCAAGGCCGGCGTGTTCGGCTCGAAGCTCACGCTGCGCCTGGTGCTGCTGTTTGCGTTGATGGCGGTGCTGCCCGGGGCGCTGCTGTACGGCATGTCAGTGCAGTTCCTGGCGCGCTCGATCGAATCGTGGTTCGAGGTGCGCGTGGACAAGGCGCTTGAAAGCGGGATCAACCTCAGCCGCGGCATGCTCGACAACATGCTCCAGGACCTGGCCGCCAAGGGCGACACCATGGCGCTCGCGCTCTCGACGCGGCCGCCGGCTGAGCACTTTGCGGCGCTGAACGCTCTGCGCGAGCAGTCCGGTGTTCAGGAAGCCACGCTGTTCAGCGGGCGTGGCAGGGTGCTCGCCTTCTCCAGCAATGAGAGCACGGGCCTGATTCCGGAGCCGCCTGGAGCTTCCGCGCTGCGGCAGATCCGGTTGCAAAAGACCTACAGCGCAGTCGAGGCCATCCCTGAGAAAGGGCTCTATCTGCGCGTGCTAGTGCCGGTGCACGTGTTGAGCCTCGCCGATGAGCCGCGCGTGCTGCAGCTCCTGCAGCCGGTGCCGCAGCAGCTCGCACGCGATGCCGAGGTGGTGCGCTCCGGCTATCAGGAATACCAGGAGCTCACCCTGTCGCGGCGCGGGCTCAAACGCGCCTACGGCCTGACGCTCACGCTCACTCTGCTGCTCGCGCTGCTCTCTGCGGTTGCGCTCGCGTTCGTGCTTTCCGATCGCCTGTCGGCGCCGCTCGGCGTGCTGGTGGAAGGCACGCGCGCGGTCGCGCAGGGCGACTTCAGCCAGCGCGCAGCGGTCGCTTCCAGCGACGAGCTCGGTGTGCTCACCCAATCGTTCAACAGCATGACCTTGCAGCTTGCCGAAGCACGCGCCCAGGCCGAGCGCCACCAGGCGGCGCAGGCACAGGCCAGGGCCTACCTCGAGAGCATACTGGCCAACCTCTCCGCCGGCGTGCTCGCATTCGACGAGGCGCTGCATCTGCGCGCGGCGAACCCCAGCGCCAGCGGCATGCTCGGCGTGGATTTCGCCCCGCTCATCGGCAGTGCGCCGGCGCGCTGGGCGGAGCGCGAGCCCGGTCTGACCGAGCTCGCGCGGCAGATCCAGGCCGCGTTTGAGCGCTCCGACAGGGGTGAATGGGAGCAGCAGGTCGAACGCCCGCTCCCCGGCGGCACCCAGCTGCTGCTGCTGCGCGGCACGCGCCTTCCGCAAGGCGCGGAGGGCGGTTGCGTCGTTGTATTCGACGACATTACGCACCTTGCCGAGGCGCAGCGTGCGGCGGCGTGGGCCGAGGTGGCGCGGCGTCTGGCGCACGAAATCCGCAACCCGCTCACGCCGATCCAGCTCTCCGCCGAGCGGCTGCAGTTAAAGCTCGCCGGCAAGCTCGCCGACGCGGACGCCGAGGTGCTGGCGCGCTCGACGCAGACCATCGTCAACCAGGTCGCCGCGCTCAAGGGCATGGTGGACGCTTTTAGCCAGTACGGTCGCACGCCCGAGCCCTCCATGCGCGAGCTTGATCTCAACGCGCTGACGCGCGAAGTGCTGACGCTCTACGAAGCTTCGCTCGGGACTAGCGTGCGGCTCGACCTCTCACCCGAATTGCCACCGGTGGTAGGCGACGCGGCGGAGCTGCGGCAGGTGATCCATAATCTGCTGCAAAATTCGCAGGATGCGCTGGCCGACACCCTGGAACCGCGCATCACCATCGCGAGCGGCGTGGCGGACGGCACGGTGCAGCTCACGGTGACGGACAACGGCTGTGGTTTCGCCGAGCACCTGATGCAGCGCGCGTTCGAACCGTATGTCACCACCAAACCCGGAGGCACCGGGCTCGGGCTGGTGATCGTCAAAAAGATCGTCGAGGAACACGGCGGCACGGTGGCGATCGCCAATGTCGCGCCGCGCGGCGCGCGCGTCACGCTGCGGCTGCCGGCGGCGGCGGCGCAGGATGTGTCGCGCAAGTCGGCAGCGCAGGCGAAGGTGTAAACTAGGAGCCCCTAACACAATGAAACACACGCTGCGCTGTCACGGTTTTGGCTCGCAACGCACATGCATTTCATTATGTTAGGGGCTCCAATGGGCTCCAGCTTATGCAGCAAATCCTGGTCGTAGACGACGAAATCGGCATCCGCGAACTGCTGTCCGAGATCCTGAGCGACGAGGGCTATCACGTGCGGCTCGCGGAAAACGCGGGCGAAGCGCGCGTGTTCCGCAGCCAGACGCGTCCCGATCTGGTGCTGCTCGACATCTGGATGCCCGACACCGACGGCATCACGCTGCTCAAGGAATGGGCGAGCGCGGGGCTGCTCACCATGCCGGTGGTGATGATGTCGGGGCACGGCACGATCGACACCGCGGTCGAGGCCACGCGAATCGGTGCTTACGATTTCCTCGAGAAACCCATAGCGCTGCAGAAACTGCTCGCCACCGTGGGCCGCGCGCTCAAGCACGGCGGCGAGCAGGCGCAACCGGCGCTCTCGCTCGCAAATCTGGGGCGCGCGCCGCTCATCGTTGAGCTCAAGCAGCGCCTGGAGCGGGTCGCCAGCCTGCGCACGGCGCTGCTGCTCGCCGGCGAGCCGGGCTGCAGCATCGAGCTCGCG
>ERZ1292645.87-Hain-H14-02um-R2-87-length-41567-cov-6_pt1 | contig 28330 bp, 28 predicted proteins | sample MGYA00564401_ERZ1292645 | MGnify/ENA primary metagenome ERZ1292645 (study PRJEB36523, sample SAMEA6512644) | groundwater metagenome | collected 2019-01-09 | study: AquaDiva: Metagenomics assemblies of 32 groundwater samples | reverse complement strand
ACTTGATAAGCATGTCTAAGGGGGTTAAATTCATCTTCGGTGATTCCTTTGACTTGTGTGTAGTACATGAGAAACTCCTCAATCCACTCACTGGTAACAACGCCACGTTGTGAGCTATAATTCATAATTTTGTACTCAGGCCAACTCTCATAGTCTGCAAGCAAGATTAGTCCTTGTGGTGTTAGTTTCTCAATTTGATTTAACGCATAGATATTTTCAGTAAATAGCTTTTGGAAGTCTGATTGCACTGTTTTTTTAAGATAGTGAGCAAGCAGTTGAGAATAATATGGATTTAGCGGATTCTCTGATAGAAGACGAGTTACTTTAGAAAAGAGAATATTTCCTTCAGGATTCATTATAAAGGTTTGCAGTTTCAGAATTTCTGCTTGTGCATTTTCGACCTGCCCTATATATGATTGCATCAATAATCCTTTTTTGTATTCATCGGTAGCGTCTGCAATCCTTTCAGCAGTATCGAAGACTTTTTCTACCGCACCAAGCCCAAACGTCTCAAGGATAACACCTCGTAATGTTTTGGTCTGTTCTTTTATGGATATTTCTTCTATGACTTCTTGAGGAAGAAGCGTATCGTCCAACTTTGTCTGTAAATCGCTCTGCGTTTTTTGTATGTCGTTTGCCATGCCAGCATTATACCATGCTAATTCTACTTTTTAGAATATTTTTTTACTCGTTCCAAAATAGTTTCATAGATAAGATCTAACATTGGCGTATCGCTTTGAAAAAAATGTCTACTTGAATGACCTGAACCATGGAATAGGACATTGTATGAGCTATTGTTAATTGTCAGCACAGCATCTTGCTGAAACAATTTTGTTTTATATTCTTCAAAAGCTTCGTTATCAAAAGTAACATATATTTTTTGTGGTTCTTTTCCTGCTTGTAATTTTAAGAAAAGCTTTAGTGTCTGATCGTAGTCTCCTCGTTGAGAAAATTTCATGGCATATAATAATGATGTAGCTTCATCAAAAAGAGAAAAATCTTTTTCTAGTGAAGGAAAGTTTGCTTTTATAAAATCTCTATATACCTCTGGAAAGGATGTAAGCAATTTTTCACTATTAAATTCTAAGTCTTCTTTAGTAAATCCATCCAGACGGCTATTCTCAGAAGAATCTCGTTTTTTATAAATTCTTTTAATTTCTGTCTCATCAGTATTTCTATTTCTTAAATAATCTAACATTTCAACAAATAATCCAAATCCTAGATTACTATTGCCAACTGGCCAAGATCTTCTTAGAAGAGAGTAATCAACTGTAGGATCTCCCAATTTTATGGCAATTTGTTCTCGCTCTCCTTTTGATAACTGGCTCAAAAGTATTGATGGATCAAAGTATCCGTATTTAACCGCAAAATTTTGTCTGGGTTCCTTTGTCTTTGTGGTTAGGATGTTGAGCGATTCTGTAACCCAAGCGGGAAGATATTCATAAAATCCTTTAACAATTTCACTTAAATTATATTCATTTTTGTTTTCTAAACCTAGTGGTATATTAAATTTATCTATAAATGCAAATACAAATTCAGTCGCCAGGAATTGGTTTGTTCCATTATTTAATGATCTTTCTTCTATTAGATTTTTTAATTTGCTTATAATAATTTCTTTCGCATGGTTTTTAGGATTTGACTCAATAGGATTTTCTTGACTGAACATCTGAATCAAATCAGCCTCTTTTTGGATTCTTTTTGATAGATTCTTATCAATCTTTTTTATCTGTATGTCATTTTTGTTAAATGGGATTGGATAAAGAGCATAAAATATCTCTCGTGGCGAATATTTTCCATAGGCAAAACCGATTTTCCAAGCTCCAGGATAGAAGCGGCTTTTAATCGTTGTAAATTGATAATCAAGTAAATAATTATATTCGTCTAAGAAGTTATGGATTCGAATAAAGATTGGGTCTGTTTTCCCATAATCAGGAGGTACAAGATTAAGTAGATCATCGTAGCTTGCTTTCAATTTTAAGTAATCTGCAAATCTATTTCGATATTGCGAATAAACATCTAACCAATCATCAACAAACTTTGCTGAATTTTCGTCAATAATTTTGTTTTTGTCAAAAGCAATTATTCTTTTTCCACCCAAGCTGTTTACATACTGAGAATTGATATGTTCCCAATAGGCAATTTTGTTTTTAGTATTTACGCCAATTAAAATAATCGGATAGACATCTCCATGGTCTTTGCAATAATTGAGAAACTTATCATCTTTGAAATAATGCTTTGGCATTTTTTGTTTATCTGGAAGTTTTTTTATCTGTACTTGTAAAAAGCCTACAACCGCATTTTTTGGTGTTACAGTTGGCTCTATTAAATCAATGTTTCCGTCAGAGTTCGGCCAGCTATCATACGCCTTAAAATCAGGTACAGCTCTTTTTGTGCGAGAGATGAGCCATGTTATTAAACTTACCGTTTGAACATCAAGAATTTTATTGTCTGGATGAGTAGCATGTGATACTGCTTTTTTTTTGGCATTAGTCATAGCAAGGGGATTATAGCAAAATGAAACATATATATCATTCCTCTCAACCTCGTACAAGCTCCTACCGCTTAATTTAGCGTTCGTCATAGCATGACGAGTATAAAGAGGTGTTTCTTGATTTCACTCTTGTCCTAGGCTAAATGGCGCAGTTGAAGAAATTAAGTTTTATCAATTCAGGAGACGCTTCGTAATATGGACAATATAAAGAGAGAGGTCAACCAAAAACATAGCAAGTGTCCTTTTTAATTTATTCATACTCAAAGTGAATATGAAAATAGTAGTTTCTGAAAAAGAACTTTGCAAGCCTGTACAGAACAATTGAAGCTCAACTATAAAAAGATTAAGTAAAGTTATGACTGGATCTCTAGTGACTTTAACGCAATTGCGTTCATTCGGTTATGTGCATCTATAAGCACTTCCAACGCTTCTTTATATTTTGCTCTGTCGTTTTTCAATCCAATCAAAACGTCTCTAAACTTGGGAATTGATGGATGACCAAAAGCGTTTCGCAGTGCGTTTACTTTAAGCATTGCAACTTCGTCATCATGCTCCCACAGATTATTAGCTGAGACATCTTTTGCTTTATTAAAGTATTTATCCTCAATAACAGATACTGTTCCAGCGTAGATCATTGACTGCTGTTCTTGTGTAAAGGGTGGGTAAGGTGGAATCGTTTCCTTCAAATTTTCACGAGTTAACATTAGCCCCATCGCCTCATCAGTGCGTAGGTGGGTAAAGAGCGTGAAGTGTCGTAATTCTTTCATCTCATCATCCATAAATGCTGGGTCAACATCCTCTGCTGTTTGAAGGGTATGTTTGAACTGTTTTATTTCTTCTTCTTGTGTCATATTATTTTGGGGTAATTTACTAGTAGTTTTCTGTACACTTCTGTAGATAACTGTCAATTGGAGCGGGTAAGGGGAATCGGACCCCTGTAACCTGATTGGCAACCAGGTGTACTACCATTGTACTATACCCGCATCTTTAGAATTATTTTAGCATTTTTTTATAATATTATGAACTCTCTATTGACCTCTTATATCTTTATTGTTTAGTATGTATATGGAGCAGGGTCTTTAGCCTCAAAATACAATTTTACTCCTTGGCAAGGAAGCGTTCTATCGCTGAACTACCCCCGCGATACTAGGAGGAGTATACCAAAAAGTGCAAAGTTACTCAAGTGAGCCTTAATCTAGCACAAGAGCCTCTTGAGAAAAAGCAAAAAAGAGAGAATAATAAAGAAAATGAAAAAAAGACTACTACTGTTCTTTGGGCTTATTCTTCTCTATATCCTTCCACTGGCGTTCGTGTCCACCCAGATATTTCTCGGCACCTTTCCTTTCTGGTATGACAATGCACGAGACCTTCTCCAGGCTTCAAGCAAACTTACCCTTATCGGTCCAACCACAGGTGTCCCGGGGATCTTTTATGGCCCGTACTGGATCTGGCTACTGAGCATTGCACTCACGGTTAGTCAAGATCCTCGGGTAGTTGATTTTATGGTGGCAACCATACCATATTTCATTTTCTTGCCACTTATTTTACTGAAATTAAAGAAAGTGTTTAGTCCTGTGGCGCTGCTGATTGGCTGGACGCTTTTTATTACGGGCTTTTCTCGATACACCATGCAACTCTGGAATCCCTATCCTGCGCCGTTGCTCTTTGCAGCATTAGTAATGATTATCACGTTTACTGATTTTAAAAAAGCGACGAAAAAAACATATCTTCAAATCCTACTGGCTGGGTTTATGGCAGGGCTCGTAGCAAACTTCCATCTGTCCTTTGGTACGGGAGTACTCACTGGAAGCTGTCTCTTTTTTACCCTACAGATTATCTTCCATCGCTCACTCTGGAAAAGATACATACTCTATACAGTAATCTTTATTGCTGGGATTATCTCAGCCTTTGCTCCTTTCTTCCTTTTTGAACTCAAGCATGGCTTTAATCAAATCCAAACAATTATTACCGTCATAACGAGTAGGGAAGTGCTGGTAGGCCAAACAGGACTCACGAATCCTCAAATTCTTAATGAGCTTGCACAAACCGCTGGTAAGTTATTTGGTGTAAGTGGCATCGTAGCAATTATCGTAAGTATTGGATTATTTACTTCTCTTCTTTTTATCCTGAAACAACAAAGCAAATCGTTTACTGACCCAGAGAAGCGTTTTATTGGGTTTGTAGGAACAATATTTATTACGCTTTTTTCTATTTATCTTACAGCCAGATATCCAGCGTGGAGCTATCACTTTATTGGAACAGAGATGATACTTACTTTTTTTATTATCTTCATTGCTCACCGATCGATACTCTTAAGAAGGGTACTCATGGTTGTCGCAGGCATCTCGCTCGTGTTTTACCTTAGCAACACGGCAATAAGTATACAAAAAATCATCAAAGACCCACATATTATTACTTCCATGGCAACCGAACAATACATAATTACTTGGATAGCACAAGATGCTAACAGACAAGACTATGATGTATATGCGTACAGTCCTGCAATCTATAGCTATGAATATGATTACCTCTTTAATTGGATGCTCAAACGGCCGCTACATATGAGTGATACCACATCAAAGAAAATCGTATACTTGATTATCCCCAATACCACAGATGACATAAGAAAAGACTTTATCAACTACAAAACACCAAATGCTGATTACCAGACAACCAAAGTATATAGCTTGCCCGATAAAACAACTATTTTAAAAAGAGAAAAGCCTTGATATACTACAGGCATGAAACCGCTTCTGATTTTGAGCCTGTGTCTAAACATTTTTCTCCTCCTTCTTGTTGGGAGACAACAAGCTGAGACCTTTATTAACCTCACGAATGCTCAAGAGATGACCACAACAACTGCGCTTATACCCCCAAGCGTAGAAGAAACACTGGGTATTGCATCATCAGCCACACAAAGTGCTACCCTACGAATTCCAATCCTTATGTATCATTACGTTGAACATATTCAAGATCCCAATGATACCTTTCGGGAACTTATGAATATACATCCTGAAGTATTTGAGGCTCAAGTAAAAACCCTCAAGGAAGCTGGTTATACCTTCCTTACCATGCGAGAGGTAGGAGAAATTTTGGATGGAAAAAGAACGCTGCCACACAAACCAATTGTCCTAACATTTGATGATGGATATAGAGATTTCCTCACTGATGCGCTCCCTATTCTACAAAAATACACTGCAAAAAGTACCGTCTATGTTATTGCAGCATTTACCGGAACCGAACCTGACCATATGACGCAAGTGCAACTAGAAGAAGTTATACAAACAGGGCTGGTTGAAATAGGTGCACATACAAAAACACATACTTATCTGGCAGGAAATACACCTGAAGAAGTAAGTAAAGAAATCATTGGAAGCAAAAAAATGCTCGAATTTATGCTCAACATTCCAATCGTTTCTTTCGCTTATCCATTTGGCGCGTTTGATGAACAAGCTGTTGAAATCACAAAAAACGCAGGATTTTCTACAGCGGTGACCACACAACCGGGGATTTATGCGCAACATGCAAACCGCTACGTCCTTGATCGTCTCCGTCCAGGACATCGGACAGGAGAAGAATTGACAAACTATTTGGAAGGGACTACTTTTGAAGAATACTAGATACACAACGCGGCAAACCTCTCGGCTACTTTTTCCCAACTCAAATCCTGCACTTGTGCATATACCTCTCTACTTACTTTCTGATACTCATCTTGGTTACAGAGCAAATGCTTTATTTTGGAAGCAAGCATAATCGGATTATTGGCTGAGGTAACAAGCGAGGCATGTTGTTTGTCCAGCAGTCCAGAGACACCTGTCGCATCGGTCGTGATAACGGGTGTCCCACATGCCATAGCTTCAAGAGCAGTCATGCCAAAAGCTTCGTAATGGGAAGGCATGACGACAATATCTGCCGCATTGTAATAGAGAGGAAGCTCTGCATGCTTTTTTTGACCAATGAATTTAACAGCTGCTTCAATCCCAAGAAGTCTGCGAATTTTTTCAAGCCGCTTTAATTCTTCAGACCAGGTTTCGGTTGCTCCTGTTGTATCTCCTCCTACAATTGCCAGACAAATGCGTAAGTGAGGTGCTCGTGTAAGTAAAATTTTGATAGCATAGAGGAGTACGTCAACTCCTTTTAAGGGCTCAATCCGTCCCACAAATAACAATGTTTTTGTCTCGCTGTCCATATTCGTCTGTTTTTTTGCCATTTCTTTATCTGTCGGATAAAAAAGAGCAGCATCAATTCCTGGTGTCAAAACCGAAACTTTGTCTTTGGGGGCATTATAGAGATCGGTAATGTACTGTGCATCTTTGGTACTTGCAGCAAACAGATGATCAGATTCTTGCGTTAATCGCAGCTCTGTTTCGATTCTGTCAAGATCTTCTTTTTCACCTTCATTTCGCGCAACCAAGTTTTTCATGAGAGCAAGTGTATGAAAGGTCATGGTGAGTGGAAGCTGATATCTTTTTTTCATCTCCATGCCGATAATACCTGAATAATAATAATGGGCATTAAGTAGATCGTAGACAAGAGATTCTTTTTCGATAAAAGCGAACAGTGCCTGAGTAAACTCGGGGATATATTGTCTAAGCTGTTTCTTCGGCAGTATTGCCTCAGGGCCAGCAACTAAATGGATGACACGAAGGTTTGGTGCAACTTGCACAATCTTTGGGCTATCTGCCTCACGAGCACGCGTATAGATATCAATGGTAAAACCCTTTTTGGCAAGTTGCTTTGAAAGCTCAAGCACGTAAATATTCATTCCACCAATTTCAGTTCCTTTTTCATCCGAGAGGGGACAGGTATGATAGGAGATGACGGCAATTCGTTTTTGTAACATGGGATGATTATACACAAAATTGTCATTCCCGCGTAGGCGGGAATCTAGATTATTTATAAAAGTTGACGAGTATCATGTATAATACCACAGAGATGACAACCATATATCTTATCCGACATGGTGAAGTAGAAAATCCCGAACAAATCTTGTATGGAAGACTTTCAGGCTATGGACTATCACAAAAAGGAAGAAGAGAGATATCCCAAACAGCAAACTTTTTACAAGATAAAAATATTACTACGCTGTATTCCAGTCCTCTTGAGCGAGCAAAAGAAAGTATGGAGATTATTAAAGAAAAACTTTCGCTGCCAACAGTCATTTTGGATGAGAACTTGCTTGAAGTAAAAACTTCTTTCCAAGGACAACCTCTTGAACTTTTGAGAAAAACAAATAGTGATTTTGATTGGTTCTTTCCTCCTTACAGACAAGAGAATGATGAAACAATGGAGCAAATCAGAGATAGAATGCTGCTTTTTCTTGCAGAGATGGACAAAAAGTATCCAGGACAAACGATTGCAGTACTATCACATGGTGACCCACTTATGATTGTCAAAGCAGCAATTGAGAAAAGGCCAATGAACCTTGCAGCGATCCGCGAAGGGCATTACTTGAGCCATGGAGAAGTACTCAAAGTGACAATAGATCAAGGAAAGAGAAGCGTTACTACCGTATTCGTTCCAGAAGAAAGATGACTGTATGACCGACAAAAATATTGTTTATTATCAAATCATTGATGCCAACATCAACCGGGTTTCTGAAGGATTGCGAGTTATTGAAGACTACACCAGGTTTATTGGACAGCAGAAAGAGGCAACTGATCAACTATCAAAAATTCGTAAAGTTGTTAACGAATCAGAAGCTGATCATTTACATCACCTTATTATCCGCGATACCACAAGAGACATGCGAGCAGCTGAAAAACCTCGACCTCGAAAAGATACGTTTTCTCTGTTAAAAGCCAACTTCAAACGTGTAGAAGAGGGGCTGCGTGTACTTGAAGAATATACAGGTAACCAACTCTACAACCAAATTCGTTACCAGATGTATACGCTGGAAAAAGACATTTTACTTACTGTAGCAAAACCATTGCTTACTTCAGGCGTGTATCTTATCTCTGACGAAATAGAAGTATTAAAACAAGGCCTTGCATGGAGAGTTTCGGCAATCCAACTACGTGATAAAATAAGCAACAAGAAAGATATTTTGAAAAAGGCACTAATGCTACAACCTCTTGCTAAAAAAGCTGGAATCCCATTTATTGTCAATGATTATCTGGATATAGCAATAGCCAGCAACGCGGATGGCATTCATACGGGACAAGACGATCTTGCTGTCGAAGAAATCCGAAGGATTATCGGGCCACACAAGCTTATTGGAAGAAGTACCCATACCATTGCTCAAGGCAAAAAAGCAGAAGCCACAGGAGCAGATTATGTAGGTCTTGGACCGATTTGGGGAACTCCTACCAAACCTGAAAGAAAGCCTATCGGAGTAGAGTATTTACAACAAGCCAGAACCAAGCTTACCATTCCATATGTGGCTATCGGTGGTATCAACAAAGAGACAATGGAAACGATTGCCCCTTACAAACCACCACTCATCGCCGTAGTACGAGCATATAAAGAGATACCGTTCATACAAAAAGAGTATTTTGCAGTACAAGAAGATTGAAAAAACTATGGAACATCAGCTACAATAACACGAATGCTAGTGTATAATTCCCTCTCCCGAAAGAAAGAGCTTTTTGTCCCCAATAAAGTAAAACAAGTAGGCATGTATGTCTGTGGCATTACGCCCTATGACACGACGCATTTGGGACATGCATTTACCTATACCTTTTTTGACGTACTTTACCGATATCTCGCCTTTCAAGGTTACACTATTAATTACACACAAAATGTTACCGATATCGATGATGACATCCTGCGCAAGGCAAAAGAAGTAAATCGTGACTGGCGCGAACTAGGGGAGTGGTGGACCAATAAATTCCTGAAAGATATGCACACACTCGAGGTTACTCCACCAACACATTATGTCAAAGCTACAGAAACAATTCCCACTATGATTGAAATCATTAAGGTGTTACTGGACAAAAATTTAGCTTATGAAAAAGCGGGGACAGTATATTTCCGAACAGCAAAAGATACAGAGTACGGTAAGCTTTCACGATACAGCCGAGAAGAAATGATCAAACTTTCAAAAGAACGCGGAGCCAATCCTGAGGATCCTCACAAAGAAGATCCACTGGATTTTATCCTTTGGCAAAAATCACTTCCTGATGAGCCAGCGTGGGATTCACCCTGGAGTGAGGGCAGGCCTGGTTGGCATATCGAATGTAGCTCAATGGCTTACCAATACATTGACAAAAAGCTTGACATACACGGCGGCGGCCACGACCTCTTGTATCCACATCACGAGAGTGAAATAGCCCAATCTGAAGCATTTACGGGAGAGAAGCCCTTTGCAAACTATTGGTTACATACAGGAGCAGTGGGTTACCAAGGTGAGAAAATGTCAAAATCAATCGGCAATATTGTCATGGTTTCTGATCTGCTCAAAAAATATTCCCCACAGACAATCCGTTATCTGCTGCTCTCTCACCACTATCGGGAACCTTGGGAGTTTAAGGAAGAACAACTAAATGAAGCACAAAAGGCCATCAAAGAATTACAGGATTTTTGTCATTCCCGCGAACCTGCCCGCAACGCTCTCGCTTGCGAGGCGGGCGGGGGCGGGAATCCAGATCTACCAAAGGATACAATCGTGCAAGCTCCCAAAGAATTTCTCGCAGCTATGGATGATGATATGAATACGCCAGCAGCATTGGAAGTAATGCATCGTATAGCAGAGTCTAGCTCATCAAAAGAAAACGCTAATCTAAGAAAGATGCTTGGGGTGCTAGGATTTTCGTTATAGCGTAAACGTATGAGTGAAAACTATCTTTTCTTTAAATATGTGTATAGTAGAGATAGAGACATAGCATTTGACGATGGAATCATTGAATAAGGCTAACAAAGCTGTATAATAACGGATAGTATAGACAATGACAAACTCATTTGATCCGATTGCCGAAGGCTACTACAATTCAACGCCAGCAATCCCACAACAATATCTAAACCTCTTGCAAAAAACCTTTCACATACTCCCTGAAGATCGTATTATCGATTTAGGTTGCGGATCAGGAGAGTTAGCACTTACTTTTGCCAAACAATCATCATTTGTCGAAGGCCTTGATGCCTCAGGAAAAATGATTGAGATGGCTAAAGAGAAGGATAAGCAACAACAGTAAGATGGATTCACCAATCAATTGATGACTTCTCTTTTGAAAAAGAGAAATATAATCTTATTTTCTCCTATGAGTCCTTTCATCTCTTCCCCAATCATAGAGAACTGATTAAGAAGTGTGCACAAGCACTAAAGCCAGGCGGTTCTTTTGGTATAGGATGGGTTATGTACGCATTTGATTTTCAGTTGAAAGAGGCTATTGAAGAAATATTTGCTCATAATGGTATCCCTTGGGAAGATTGGGGAGCATGGACGTGTCCTGATTTTCCATTGTTAGTCACCGAAGCTAATGCTGGTTTAACAGAAGTTACACAAAAAAAAGTTACCATTAAAACACGAGTTTCAACAAAACAAATTATAGAGTACCTCTTTAGTATCAGTAAAACAGCGTCATTAAGTGGTGCTTTAAAAGAAAAGATTGTGAAAGAATTATGGGATAAACTGGTCGAGATCTTTCCTCAGGAGAAGCGTTGGCTATGATGAATATTCGATGTTCTATTGCCGTAAAAAATGACACATTTACGCTCAATCGAAGAGACTATTTTTTACCTGCTGCTTCTTTAGGTTCTGAAAGTAAATCCCACATAAAATCAAATAACTCCTTAAGATTGTTGTAAAAGTCAGCACTTTGCAGGACAATACTTGCTCCTCCACCTCTAAAATTAATAATCGCAACCTTGCCATCATACATAAGGATATCTTCCGAACTTAACTTTAAGTTTGGCATAAATTTATAAAAATATCTGTCTGTATTTGAGAAGATATCCTCTGAAATTTCGATGGCTGATTCTCCGTAAATGATTTCCCACATTTTAAGTTGTTTATTCTTTTTAAAAGCATCATTGAAAACTTTTGTATTATCAGGCCAGAGTGTTTCTGTTTGATTTATTTTGGCATAAGCACGAATTTCGTTCGCATTAAACGAGTCTTCGTAGATTTTTCTTGCATTCACAATGCCTTTATAGGATTTAATTATTGATTTATTATCTTTTATTTCTTCAGGAAAGAGCGAATTAAGACTAGCCAGCATATCGGGAAATTGTGTTTTGAGTGTCTGAATAGTATTGAGTTGGTTGTTGATAAAAGAACCAAGTCTTTCAGGTTCGCATGCGACAAGTTTTTTTCGGGAGTCATGGATAATCTCAATGAAGATGCTTTTATCAATGAGCGAGTTTATATGGGGATAGACTGCTGTGCGGTTCATTTTGGCTTTTTCTGCCAGTGATTTCACTGTTAATGGTCCATTCTGAAGCAAAAGCACATACAGAAGAGATTCCGTTTTGGAAAAATTGAGTTGTTGTAGATACGTTAAAATATGTTTCATTCTTGTCATAGTATATCATGAATAATTTTCTGTTGTAAGACGCAAGACAACATTCCCTAATCTAAATTAGATAAATATATCAAGATAAATTACCAATTTAATTTAATATGTCTCCCACAAGATTGACCAAAATATACTCTATAGATACAATCTGTTACAACGCCTATATTCCATGACAGATCAAACACAACGGTTACTTCTAAGTTCCATTCAAGAGATCAAAGATCCGATCCGTACTTTTTTACAAAAAAGAGTACAGAGCAAACAACACACAGATAATATTAAAAACATATTACCTATTCTCTTCCGACTTCCGCTTAAAATAGACATCCTTTCTCAGTCTGGTAACACTCATCTCCTATCAATTGAGATTGTTCTCTTTTTAAGCTTAAGCGTTCAGGAAACGTGGTCTTTTATCGACTACGTGCATGAAAAGAAACTTTCAACAGAAGAAGCTTTACTCGTCTTGTTTCATGATGCCTACAGTAAACAGGCACAGGAGATAGTTGCCACTGACAAACATCTTGCTAAAAAAGGGAAGATCGTCGTTAAGGTAACTTTTTGGCAAAAGGTAGACATTATACAAATACGAAACCATGAATGATAGGAAACAAAGTAGACAAGATACCATTCGATTCGACCTAGTAACGCTTTTGCTTGACGGAATAGAAAATAGGAAAACGATCATAGACACGCTTAATCAGGCGAGTGTTATCTGTCAGCAAGACAACCCAGGTAAAATCGTCCTCAAAGCCGAAGCAATGGTTACAGAATTAAGGGGTAAGTATGATCAAGGGGGGATGACAGATCATGAGGCTAAGGAGGAAATTAGTGATATTTTGATCTTACTAACCTAAAAAGTAGAGTGATGAAATCTTTCGCAGAGCTATTTAAACAACATAGAGTACAAGCTAGATTTGCTAATCTTTCTGACTTTGCTGATGCCCTCTCAGAAAAAGGCTATGTTTACGATCCTAGCATGATCTCACTCTGGCAACGAGGAAAAAGAATCCCCAATAGACGACGATTACTTATAACAATAATAGCAGTGTTTTGTGAAAAAGGAGCTATTACTTCAGTAGACGAGGCAAATGAACTGCTTGAAGCAGCAGATCAGGGGTATCTTACAAGCAAAGAGCAAGAAGACTTGTTTGGGAATTGACAATCTACCAATGTTTAAGTTTATTTAACCTTCACTACTTCAAGGGTAAGATTTTTACCCGTAGAAACAAACACCAACTTCACCGTAGCATCTTGGTTATTGGTAACATAGGTATTTTGCATCTGGTCACCACTAGATACTCCAGGATTTACATAAATAGACGTACCATATTCACGTGGCATAGCAGGTACCGGTGCAAAGTCGTGTCGTACAGGAGCATAGACAGCAAGGCCAGCATCAGTTGCAGCCCAGGTTATAAGTGAGGCCAAATGACACACACCATCACCATAATAGAGTCCATCCGTAAGAAAACCTTCTTGCTGATTAAAATGAGCATTGGTTGTTTGGACAAGCGTACCAGCGTACTTCGGCAAGATATCATCATGGAAGGCAAAGGTCTCCCCAGGTTTAAGGGTAACGGTAAAAGTCGCAGATTTACGAATAGCATCCCAGTCAATAGCAGAAGGTTTTTCAACCTTGCCTGACATATACCAAAGAGTGAGAAGCATGTTATCACGAAAGACAGCATTGACCGAAGACACACGATGTCGATTTTCAAGCGACATTTCTTGCTTCCCAAGGAGTGTTTCTTTTTCACGAACATCATGGGCAACAGCAGCCTCACTTGTTTGCAGCATGGGAGCGCCGACAGACAAAGCGGCAACTAGGAATAAAATGAATGTAAGAAGAATATTTTTCATAGATAAAAGGAAATAAGCTCATTCCATACAGAATGATTTATTGAGGGAATTATACAATACTATGGGATATTTGTCAAGTCTATAGGCTTGTTTATAAAACTGCCCTCTTTACATTTTTCACCAGATTATTTACGCTAAGTGTATGGTGAAAAAAGATCGATCATTACATCTCGCAATTGTTATCCTTGGAGCTTTTTTATTACTCTTATTTGGAGCAGTTTTCTTCAACAAACAAGCAGCTAGTTCCTTTTGTGCCAATTCAATTAGTTGTATAACAGACCTCTCAGGAAAGAAAGAAGCCAGCAATGAAGGTGAATACATGGGTAAGAAGGTAATTGCCCAAGATGTGCCAAAGAGACAGGTTATTGCCTTAAATAACATTCAACAGGTACTTGGAGAACAATCAGGGGACTACAAGCATATTTACGTAGATCTGAGTAAACAACGATTGTATGCCTTTGAAGGGACGAGGCTTGTCTATGACTTTCCAGTCTCAACAGGGAAATGGAACCATACACCCACGGGAGATTTTAGAATCTGGGTATGGCTAAGATATACCCGTATGGCTGGAGGAGACCCAGCACAAGGGACGTATTATAATTTACCAAACGTTCCCTATACTATGTATTATTATAATGAGTCCACACCAAAAACCTGGGGATATAGCCTCCATGGAGCATATTGGCATAATAATTTTGGTGTTCCGATGAGCCATGGCTGTACCAATATGCGAATTGAAGACGCAGGAAAGATATTCTATTGGACGAACCCAAATGCAGGCGGTACTACCTATCCAACAACAGAAAACCCAGGAACACTGATTACTGTCTACGGAGAGACCCCAGCATCATAAATTACTGAGTGTACCCACGTTCGCGGGCAAGTTGCAGAGTACGTACCTTAGCACCACCATAGGTAGTAAGACCATTATCAAGTGAACCGTGTTTGGCAAGATAGTTGGCAGCACCGTGGATAGCATCCACAGCATTATCAATATCGGAAACACCGTCGCCGTTACCGTCCACTCCATATGCTCCCCAAGTTCCAGGCATGAACTGCATCGGACCACGAGCCCCACTACCAGAACCATTCATGATCATACCATCACGACCACCAGTTTCGGTTATATGCAAGCCATACAGAATCTGCCATGGAATACCATATTTGGTACCTGCATCTTGATAAACAGTATCAAAATTAGACACAGGAGCTGCTGTTGCAGGCTGGGTTGTAACCACAGGAGCAACAGTCGGAGCTACCGTTGGAACAACAGTAGGTTGAACCATTTTAGTAGGCTCTGTTTTGAGAGCTTGCGCAGCTATTACAGGTTTTTTGGTCTCACTCGCTTTTTTCTCAGTATCTTGAGCAATATACTTCGTAAAGACAACCTGTTTGTGTTCAATCGCAGTATTTTGAGATACCACAGGAACACCAGTTGCAAGAGATGAAAGATAAAATGTTGTTGCCAAAAGTGTTGGCATGATTGTGATTTCCATATGTTTTCAAAAGTGACAAACCGGTTCATTTCTAGCGGTCTATCAAATTTTGTGGAATTATATACTATGAGTCTATTTTTGTCAAGTATACACCTGTGAGAAGTTATTTATTTCGAGAAGCAATTACCTTACATAAGTCGATAAAGATAGCCTTGAATCTCGACTGTATAGGAAAAGAAGAAACAATTTCTTTTGCCAGAGCATGATACTTGTTTATTTTGTCAACAGAATACTTATAAGACCCTGTGTCTACAAAGGCTTTTTTAATTTTCTGACAAGAAATAGTACTGACAGTAGCCTTGCCGTAATGCTTCATAAGAAAAGCTTTTTGTGAGGATGATGCATGCACAAAAGCATACTGGGCAAGTAAGGTAACTTTGCCTTCCGCAATATCAGACGTGACAGACTTACCGATTTTTCTTTCATCTCCAAAGATGCCAAGAATATCATCTTGCAATTGAAAGGCAATCCCAAGCGCTTCACCAAAGACAGAGAGTTTTCTAAGAAGAGAAGCAGATGCACCACCAAGAATAGCGCCCACAAGTAACGGTCCCACAAACGTATAACGGGCAGTTTTTAGACGATGGATATGAAGGATTTCTTCCTCAGGTAAAGAAAAATCTTTTTTAGTAGCCAACTCCACATCGAGCATCTCTCCCAAAATAGTATCACTAACTATTTCAGAAAACGTTTGTAGCGCTTTATTTTTTCGAGAAGAGGGGAAATTGCTTCCCGAAAGTAAAGAATAGGCGAGGAAAAAACCTGCATCTCCCAAACACAACGCTTGAGAGATACCATAATGAGTACCACCTAACTGTGTATAGACGCTGAGCCTACCACGACGCAGGGGACTTTTATCAATAATATCATCGTGAATAAGAAGTCCAGCATGCAAAATTTCAAAAGCTGCTGCGGGCTGTAAAATTGCTGCAGAAGACTTTTCTGAGGCTGCCTCATACCCTAATTGAACAAGTGTTCCACGAATGCATTTCCCGCCAAAAACACTCTGAGAAAACTGAGTAAGCACAGAAGCATTTTGTGGCGCTAGGGCTTTTGACCGATGATACCAAGAAGCAAGAGCCGTATACATTGCTTTTTGTAATTGTGCTGTTGATGTTTCTAAATAGTCAGAGAAGGGAGAATGTTTCATAAGGAAGTGGTATAGGCAGTAAGAAACATCCTGGTATCTTTATTAACTTGTTGCGCTTCCTGAGTAGCACGAATAAGAGGAGTGAGTAATGTTTGCAAAAAAGTTGCGTCATGTAGATAGCTCATTTTTGTGAGTTTACGCTCGGCTCTCCGAATATTAAGAGAAATAAGCGCACATACTTCGTGAATGGTTTCATACCAAAAAATTTCCTGCAAAGCTTCTTTTGCTGAGGTAAAATCACGATATTCTTTTTGTGTTTTTTCTTTATACTTTTTGAGTAACATCATCCCTACTGGACTTATGTGCCCACGTGCAAGGTCTTTTTCCCAGTCATGAGCATCATCATTGAGCTGCCTAGCAATAAGATAATGTGAAAAAAAGGCATGTAGATTCTTTATTTCATCTGAATCAGTAGTAAAACCAAGGAAAAATACTATCGCCAGTGGTCCCAATGCATGGCCTAAAGATTTATCGGCAAGCTGCTGATATGCAAACGTAAACCGAGGTAACGTGAGTTTCCTCTGGGTAGAGATACGACAATGACGTACTTCCCAAGCATTTGCACGATCAAGCCGATCCATTATGACATGAAAAAAAAGCTGGAAATCATCTCTTTTCGGAAGTAATCGTGTCAAGATATGAGTAAGTTTACGTAGAGCAATATTGGCGATAGCTAGGTTGGAAACCACACCTTCTTCATCAAAGAAGTCATCATAAATAGTGTAGGCTATCCAACCTAACGTATTGGCTACGCCAAGTTCAATAACAAACGTATCTGGAATCTTTTTACCTTGTGATCCTAAGCTCTCTCTAAAATAAAAGGGGAGCAAAGCAACTTGCTTACCAACATCTGTTTGCAATATGTGATTAAGAAGCTTTACAGCATCCTTTTGTGAAGCAGTATCAAGTAAGATAAATTGCTTTATCACTGTATTAATGATTGTTTCATACATGTTTACTTCTTTTGTTCTATCGGAAGAAGTAACTTCCTGTAAAAAAGTAGCCTCATAAAGAGAGATGGCTTCAAGACAACATGCCGTTGTTAACGCAGAAGAGCCAGCAAAAAAAGGCTTGCCTTCAATTGTCGGATCTTTACAAAAAATATACGCATCCCATTGCCCATTTGCTTGCTGCATTTTTTGTAGATACGTAATGCTTTTAGCAAGAGAAGAAGAGGGGACCCCCAGTCGAAGTAAGGAACTTACCGCCAATGCTGTGTTGAGTGGGTTCTCCCATATGCCATTTTTTTGATAAGAAAATAGCTCTTCTGACAAAACCTGTTTTTGTTTGCCGTTATACCACCTGGCAATAAAATAAATAAGGGGATAAAACGAAGCATAATAAGGTGAAATAAAACGTCGTTGACGAATATGTTTCTCAATAAAGGCATCAATCCCCGGTAATGTTATCTTATGCAACGAAAGAAAATAGCCAATATTGCTATTTACTGCAAGATCAATATCTTTCCATTTCTTTTCTTTTGCTTCTGGCAGAAGCCAGGTATAGTAGGGTCCACCTTCCTTTTGCTCAAAAGCAGTAAGCACCTCAACAATCCTCGCAAATGCAGCACCATCAAGGAGTGACTGATCATACAAGGTTAATGCCGCAAGAGCACAAGCAGTATCATCAAGATCATCAGGATACGGCATTTTTTTCATTTCATCTGAGTCTTTTTTCCAATAATTAAATGTCCACAACGGACTTTTTTGGCTAAGTAAAAACGTGGCAATACATTTTTTGATCTCTACTACTTCAGGTTCCTGAGGCAATTGTGTAAGCGCTGAAAGAATAAGGGATGAAAAAAAGGTAGTCGTATAGGTGCGCGCGTTCGTAAAATCAGTTTCCGTTGAGAGGTTATCAAAACTGCCATCACTTTTTTGTTGACTGACTAGATACCTAATTCCTCGTTGAATTGTATCAAACATTAAATTTATATTAAGCAGTTAAGATTAACTATTTATTAAATTTTCTTTAGTTTGCGTTTTTTTACGAGGGAAAAAGTGATTACGACAGTTGTTCCTTTACCCGAAGAACTTTCCATAGTAATTTGCCCATGAAAGCTTTTTTCAATAATATCTTTGGAAATCGTCAAACCAATGCCTGTCCCATGTAATCCTTTTGTCGTAAAAAAAGGGTCAAATATTCTTTGTAGGTCTGAGGATTTTATCCCTTTACCGGTATCTTGAATTGATATTCGTACAGTTTCTGCATGTTTTTCCAAGGTGATCGTTACCTTTCTGGTGTGTTTTTTGTTCCGAATAGGGGGGTAGGCGTCAATAGCATTCGCAATGATATTTGCTACAACCTGGTGAAACTTTATCGGATTACCGTACGTTACAAAATCTTCTCCTGGGAGGAAAGAGATAGTAACATTTTTTTCTGGTGCTTTATGCGCTAATACCAAAATTACTTGCTCAATCTCTTCTCTTAAAGAAAAAGACTCACGTGTGTCGGTATTTTGTATCTGTTTACGAGCACTATCAAGAAAATCCTTTAATTTTTCAATGCCAAAGTTTGCTCTATCAAGTGCTGTTTTAATTTCGGTAAGCTGTTGTGTTTTAAGCGGACTATCTTGCAATGAAAGAAGCTTAGTAATATTTAATGAAACAAGAGTAAGGGGATTGGCCAAATCATGAAAGAGTCCTGAGGCTGTTTTGCCAAATTCCGCAAAGCGATAAAATTGTGTCATTTTATCAACTTGTGTCTGTCGTAGCTCTGCAGTCCGTTGCTCGACTGTTACTTCAAGATTATCACGTTCACGTCGCAATGCCCGTTCTGAATACTGAGCCCGACGAAGAGCTTTTGCCAGTTCTCGATTAAAAAGAAACGATACTAAGGCAATAATCCCTAAGGTAACGATAGAAACAATGGTATCACCCATCTCTAACGGATATTTCTTCCATAAAACGTTTGGAGGGTAAATCTTATTTACTTGTAAAAAAGTAATCAGGAGTAGGCTACTACTTACTATACCCGTGGTAAAAAGTGCAGATTTTGTCCCGAGGAGAATCCCTGCCATAACGATAAGAAGTGAACAGATAAGCAGAGCTTGGGGAAGATCTGCCCCCCAACGAATAAGAGGATACATACTTCCTATGTAGAGAAACAAGAGAAGCAAAAAGGCAGCAGTACGTATTCTGCCTTTTTTTGAAAGAATAAAAAGAAAAAGAAAAAAAAGGAAAAAGCTAAATGTTATATAGGGAGGCAAAACAGAATTCTCAGAGATAGCAATAATATTCTGAATATATGCTAAACTATTTTTCAGAAAAGCTATAAAAGATAATGTAATACAGCCGATTAGCAAAATATGTAGGATAAATTGCCGTCTTGCCTTGTCTTTATTTACGACATTAGCTAGAACTAATCGTGACCAATAGTGCTTTATCATTCTTTTTTCCTATTATATCACTCTCCATCGATTAATCAGTATTTTTATCCCCATGGATTAAATACTGCGCCACTAACAACAAGCAGACTAAGCACTTTTTGTTTTCTTGCCGCTCTACTGACAAGTAGCTTTTTTACAATTCTATTCATGAAACTTCACCCCCTTTCGTCTATTATGCTTCTATTTTGTATCCAAATCCATGCACTGTTTTAATCATTTTTTTGTCAAATGGCTTATCAATTTGATCTCTGAGATACTTGATATGCACATCAACAATGTTGCTAAATGATTCATTGGCGCTATCCCAGACATGATCAAAAATCATTTCTCTTGTAATGGTATACCCTGCGTTACGCATGAGGTACTCAAGAAGATATTGCTCTTTTCGTCGTAAAGAAATCTTTTGTCCATCTCGTTTAATAACTTTTTTATTGAGATCAAAGATTAAATTGCCAACGGTCAAAATATTTGAACCAGACTCTGTATTCTTGCGACGAAGCAATGCGCGAATACGAGCTTGTAGTTCGTCAAAACTAAACGGTTTCGTGAGGTAATCATCAGCTCCTGCATCAAGAGCAATTACTTTTTTTTGGATGTCTAGTTGTGCCGTTAACATCAAAATCGGGGCTTTCACCTCGTTTTTCCGTAGATGTTTACAAATAAAAAGCCCATTAATATCCGGCATAATATAATCGAGAATAATAAGATCATACATATTATTCTGTGCCAAAGACAGACCATCTTCTCCTGTATACGCTACTTCCACGATATAAGATTTCTCCAGAGTTTCTTTGATGGTAAGAGCCATGTGCACTTGATCTTCGATAAGTAGGATACGCATAATAAAACGATAGTTGATGATTATTAAAAAATTATTAAATAATTCTGTCGTTACTAAATTGTAGCAAAAAAGCACAGTGTAGCATACTAAGCAATTTTTCAGGTTATCCTCAGGATAGTGCTGGTATAATGCAATTATGCGAATACTTATTGTTGAAGACGAACACAAAATTGCTGCCTCTCTCAAACGAGGGCTTGAACAAGAATCATATGCTGTCGACATTGCCCATACAGGTAATGAGGGACTAGACTTTGCATTAGGTGAAGAATACGATATTATTATCCTCGATCGAATGCTTCCAGAGATTGATGGTATCGAAATTTGCAAAAGCATCCGTGCAGAAAAAATTCATACCCCAATCCTGCTTCTCACAGCCAAAGGACAAACCCATGATAAAGTCGAAGGACTTAATGCTGGAGCTGATGATTACCTCGTCAAGCCATTTGCTTTTGAGGAACTCCTTGCACGACTCCGTGCACTCCAACGACGCCCAACAAAAACGCTTGCAACGCTTCTCTCGTTTAAAGATCTTTCACTCAATACACTTACTTTCGAAGTGAAACGGGGAAATAAGCAAGTACAACTCTCAGGAAAAGAATTTGCTCTGCTTGAATTCTTGCTGCGCCATATCGACCAAACCCTCACTAAAGAGAAAATTATTAGCCACGTATGGAACTATGAGGCAGATATTTTGCCAAATACCGTTGAAGTATATATTGGTTATCTACGAAACAAAATAGATAAAGACTTTGATACAAAGCTTATTCAGACAGTACGAGGATTTGGCTATAAATTGGGAGGCTAATATGTTTCACTCAACACGGATTAAATTAACGCTCTGGTACGTCGTGATCGCGACGGTTATTACTGCGTTTTTTAGCTTGCTTATCTATAGTGCCTTTACTGCCGAAATTGAACATGGACTCAAACAACAACGGGTTATTATCGAAAATGGCTTAACTCCGTTGGGAAGAGAATATAAACGAATTTATCGGGATCAACCAAATACTGCGCTGATTAAAGAAATTCACGAACGATTTCTTCATCGAATGTTACTTACCGACCTGATTATTGTCACCATTGCTGCCGTTGCGGGCTATTTTCTGGCAGGAAGGACTCTTCGCCCACTCAAACAGATGGTTGATGAACAAAATAGATTTATTTCTGATGCCTCTCATGAGCTTCGTACGCCACTGACTGCTGCCAGAATAGAACTGGAAGTTGGACTGCGAGATGAAAAAATGAACTTACCACAGGCAAAAGAACTCCTGCAAAGTAATCTTGAAGAGATTAAGAATATCCAAATTCTTTCAGATAACCTGCTTACGCTTGCCCAGTACAAAAATGGCACGCAAACTGCGACACAACAAGTCTCTCTTGCAAAAATCATGGAAGAAGCAACCAAACGAGTCAAAGGTTTAGTCAAAGCCAAGGGAATCGTCATTGAGTTACCAAAGACCAAACGACAAGTAAAAGGTGATGAGGATCGACTCATAGAACTCTTTGTGATCCTTTTTGATAATGCGATTAAATATAGTGAAAAAAAGAAGACTATCACCGTAACTGAAGAAAAAACCGATGGGCATATCATTGTTGAAGTCGTAGATCAGGGGAAGGGGATTGCTACCGATGATTTGCCATATATTTTTGATCGGTTTTACCGTGCTGAGAAATCACGAAACAAAACTACTGCTAAAGGATATGGTCTAGGATTATCCATTGCCAAACAAATTGTTGAGGAACATGAAGGAAAGATTGAGGTAAAAAGTGAAGTAGGAAAGGGAAGTAGGTTTAGCATTAGGCTTAATAAAGGCTACCATGAAAAAGCATGATTACACAGGTAATATCTCACATCATAACACTCTCCTGGAAATCCCGTATTCCCACGAGTTGAGCTAAGATCATTTGTGGCTGAAGTACCTCTGTCAGAATCCCTTTGATCAGGTTCCCACAATATTCAAGCGTATTCAGCAGAACCAGATTTGTGTTCGGGAACCTTAATGAGTCCTGGTCGAACTGCTCCAAAATGCACTGCTTCAGCCCAACCAAATCCTACCAAATCTTGCAACACACCTCGATGCGCCTGCTTTGCAGCAGCGACAAGTCCATACTTTTTCAGGTCAACCAAAAGAATATCTGCCATATTAGCAGGTCCCCAAAATCTGCCTCCGTTTACTGCCGCAGTGACAATCAGTTCTGGTCTGTCAGGCCTTCTACTCAAACCAATATCCGCTGCAACATAATTATCCATAACAAAGCTTGATGTTTCAACAACCGCATAATTTGAAAAATCTCTTCTCATTTGTGCATTCATACTTGGATCGTCCTCGCTCGCGAGCGCTTTCTCAGCAGCAGGGAAAATATGCGTATCAAAAACTGGTACCAGAAATGGGATACTCCCTGCCTGGAATGGAAAAACATCTAATACATCCGTTATCCCGCCGCCTAACCCATTATGCGCGCGGTGTAAATTGGTTTGATGGTAAATACGTCCAAAAAGTCCTGGCAGTACTCTTTCCAATACTTTACTTAAATCACTTCGTGAGCCACTAATATATTCATCAGCTTTTTCATGCGCAAATGTTTCCAACAAATTAATAAAGATACCTGCCTGCTCAGGCAACACCTGTCTTAATCCTTCATAATTTTCATGATCAAGATATCCCGCAATTTTTGTGTGTAAAGCCTCTCTATCAGTATCTGAGGCATGATCAGGAAGAAGCACGTCTTCAAGCGAATGTTCAATGATCTGTTCATCTCTTTCTAAACCTACCATAACATCGGTCGTAAGACCATGATACGCGCTATCATCATGTAAGGGAAACTTAAATTCTCCATTTGTCCCGACAATTTTTGCTGCATTTCCGATCCTTGTTTTAAAAGCTTCAATAACATGAAACTCAATTGCGGCAGGATCTCGAGTTTTTAATTTCTCTTGCAGCGCAACAGGATCAGCAACCAGACCAGCCTTTTCAAGTAAAGTCACAATTGGAATACCTGATGCTTTCGCGTATCCGATAAAGGTCTTCAACAATATATTAGTAAGTACCGGAGCATTGCGCGTCAAAGCTTCTACGCTTTCCTTGACGGCCTCTGCCCGCACTTGTACAGCATTTTTTGTGGAATCTGCTTCAATAATGCGTTTATTAATTTTGTAATTTGCCGAAAAAAGAGAAACAAACAAAAGCGGCGTTAGCGTCTTTGCCATATAGAGTGTTCCTTCTTTAACACCATAATGTTTCCAGATAGCGTATTGGGGAGGATCGCCAGACACTAGACCAGATCCATTAGTCAGATGATGAATTAATGCCTGAACAGTAGCATTATCTAGATCTGTATCTTTCTCTGCTTTTTTCCCATGATGCAATTCCCAAACAGCTTGGGCAATTTGTGTTGCTTCCTCAGTTAATGCTGCACCTGTTCCCACGGTAAGGGTAATGGGATTAGGACTCATCACAGATCCAACCATGGTTGTCAAGGCAACCTTATCAGAGAATTCAGGTGTCCTTTTTGACCTCTCAAGCGCGGTGTCAACATCAAATTTGATTCCCTCAGCAGCAGTAGCTGAAGCAGCAATAGCGCCTAAAGTAGTTATGCCAGCTTCCAACGCATGGACCAACGCGCTTCGCGTTGCTTTATCGCCAGTAAAGTATTTTAACGCAAGTAATGTCCCAAGCGTTGCGTATTCAGTCGCGCCAATATGTCCTCTTCCACCAAGCATTCTTCCTATCTGATAGCGAATTGGATTATCAGGATGCTCGTTTGTTTCGGGTCCAGGGAATAATTGCTTTAGTGCAACCGCGAAGTTGGCAGTACCCGCGTAATCAATCCATGTTGGCGCATGATATCCTCTTTCTCCATTTTCCGCTGCTTCGGCTGCAAGGCGCCTTCCTTCCGCAACAATTGGTCGCATTGTTGCTTCAAAATCAGGAGGCTTTGATGATTCAGGAAATGACATAAATCTTTCCCCTAATGGAGTCGCTAAGGCAAGGGCACCAGCCCCTACTCCTAAAACAGGTCTTCTTCCTACAGTAAGACTCCCAAGATCGATCCCTCTACTTGCGCTCGAAGGTTCAATAGGATCTGGGAGTCTTCTAAGCCCAAAAAAATCCCTCCTATCCAGTTTTCCCTGACTCCCTGGTCTTGTATCTGGTGTTTTTGCCATATTAAAAATAAAAAAACAGAACGAGTTCTGTTATCTGCCACCTCCAATAAATAATATAAGATGATATTTTTGATACAAAATCTTATGCTTAGTCTAGCTTCCCATTGCAGGTTTTTAAGAACTGATCAAAGAGTTTTATAAGTTCCTGTAGGTGAGGATCTTGAGGATTAAGCGCTGCCTGGTTAATACGTGCAATTGGCACAATCTTTGATGAGGTACTCGTGATGAAAGCTCCATCGTAGGAAGCAACCGTTCTTAAGGGAATTGCACGCTCTTCCAGGGAGTAACCATTGGCAAGTGCAACTTGCAAGACCGCCTTTCGAGTGACACCGAGAAGAATTTCTGCTGCAGGAGGAGAAAATAGCTTTTTTCCTTTCATTGCAAAGAAGTTTGTTCTGGTTCCTTCAGTAATACAGCCTTTGCTATTTATCAAAAGAGCATCATACGCACCAGCACGCTTTGCTTCCCGATAGGCAAGATAACTTTGCAACATGTTGAGCGTTTTTGCTTGCGGAAATGCCCGCTCGTATTGGTAGGAGATACACCTTGCTCCTGTCTTGTATAACTTCCGATCAGGATAGAGGGGATTAAGGCAGAGGATAAATAACTCCGCATCTTTTTTGGTTGCACCCCCGATAAGAAGCATCTTCAGATTAAAAGCTTTGCTCTCTGTCTTTTCAATTAACTCTTTTACGCTTTTTTCAAGCATCTGGGGAGTAAACAATGTTCCAGCTCTATTGCTTCAGCAGAAATACGAAGCCGATCTAGGTGATCGTGCAGAAAAAAAGGAATACCAGCAACAACACGAATCGTCTCGTAGACGCCAAATCCGTACGTATACTCTATACGAGAGAGGGGAACAACTGATTGTTCACTAGGAAGAATCTTTCCGTTGTGGGAAAAATGGGAAAAAGTCATTTGTGCCGAGAGTCGGAGTCGAACCAACATAGCCTGTTCTTCAGACAGGTGCCTTGACCACCTTGGCTATCTCGGCTGGTAGTATAGTCAATATTTTACCACAGAGGAAGCAGTTTGAGAATAAGAGGATTATCTTCATAACGGTTGCCATTCTCTATCTGAAGAAAAAGGTCGTCGAATTCCAGGAAAATCTCAACGAAAAAATTGATTCACTCAAAGTAATTGTTACCCGTCTCAAAGAGAGTGCAGAGATAATAGGGCTGATATAAGTAGGCTAACTGGATTAAATTTAAACGGTGTAAGCCGAATTATGGGAGAAGAAAAAGGAAAAAAGACAGTAATAGAAAGTAGGGAAAGAATAGAAAGAGGAGGACGGGGAAATCCACGACCCCTCAGAAGAAGATTGAGTAATGCTTCTTAATGTTCCTCAAAATATTCATACACTGCCTCAGAAATTCTCCCAATTAGTGCGTCAGCACCAGTTCTAGAGAACACTTCACCCCTATATTGCTACCCAAGATGGTTTGAAAGTCAAAGTGAGCAATGGTAACATGGTACTATGCATGAGAATAATGACGATGATTTTTCCCTTAAGAGCTTGTTCGTTCCTCTCACTACTCTCAAAGCAATCCACTGGATTGTTATTATTGGATTAATCGTTTTTGCAACTATGCTCTTTAATGGTTTTGTTTGGGACGATAAGACATATATACTCTTCAACCCAGATGTTCAAGCATTTAATGTAGATGCTTTAATCAAAACGAATCTTTTTAATGCTGGAGGACAATATCGTCCGATTCCAGCCATTTATTTTGCAACACTGTTTTCTATATTCAATAATACAACCTTTTTCTACCATTTTCTCCAATTATCCATTCATATACTCAATACTTGTATACTTTTTATTGTTTTTACAAAATTCTTTAGTAAATCGCCCTCTTTCTTTTTATCGTTATTGTTTCTCATTCATCCCATACAAGTTGAATCTGTTTCTTATATCTCCGCATCTGGTAACCCATTATTTTTTCTTTTCGGAATATTAGCAGTACTCCTAAATTTTGCTAAAAAAATTAGTTGGGGAAGAGCGAGCGTAATAGCTTTTCTTCTTTTATTGTCACTTTTAACTAAAGAAGCAGGACTTATTTTCCTTTTTATTATCTTCCTCTACAGATTTCTCTTTATAAGAAAAAACATTGGTATTCTTTTCCTAGCAGAGGGTGTTTCTTTACTATTATATTTTGTTATCCGTTTTGGAATAGGAGGGGTTTATTTTACAAAATTATCCCTGATACCTATTGCTAGAATTCCTTTTATCGAACGGCTATTAAATATTCCAGAAATTATTTTTTACTATCTTAAGACAATTTTTTTGCCACTCAAACTAGCTGTTGATCAACAGTGGATTATTTCAACTATTACTTTCCAAAATTTTTACTTTCCTTTGTTCATAGACATCTTATTCTTCTTTGGTATTGGCATGCTTGGTTTTTACATCTATAAAGTAAACAGGGATCATTTGAAGAAATACCTGTTCTTTTTGGGATGGTTTATTGCAGGTTTTTCTCTTTACTTACAACTTTTTCCTTTGGATGGAACGGTTGCCGACCGTTGGTTCTATTTCCCTCTTGTAGGTTTATTGGGAATAATGGGTGTTGGTATTCAGTCAATCAAGATTACCAATAAAACTCTACAGACAGTAGGATATACATTCATTGTTATTCTTCTCATACTTTTAGCGCTTAGAACGGTAGTGCGTAATACAAATTGGTCTGACCCAATAACTCTTTACACGCACGATACGCAAATTTCTGATAATTTTGATATTGAAAATAATCTTGGAACAGAATACGCAAACATAAAAGAATATGATAAGGCAATAGAACATTCAAAAAAATCAGTTGCAATGTTTCCTTATGAAGCAAATCTTTATAACCTTGCGAACACCTATGAGCAGAAGAAAAATATACAAGAAGCAAAGCGTTATTATGCAGAGGCACTTACGTATCCAAATTATTTACCAATAAACCACAACCATTTTGAAGTTACCTATATAAGACTAGCATATATGATGTATCTCACGGGTGAATATGAAAATGCAAAATCGGTAATTAAGCGTGGTTTACAAGAGTATCCCAATTCTGGCTATTTATGGATTGAAATGGCAGCGTGTGAATATAAATTAGGTAATCACGAAGAAGCACTCTCGGCATCAAATAAAGCAAAATTTCAATTATCGAATCAACAAGTAGAATATTTTTATGATCAAATTATTCGTAATCAGTTGATAAAAATATAGAGATACATATACTATAATGTTTTTACTACAGATTGAAAGGCAAAGTGATCAATGGTAATATTTGAATATGCAAGAAAGTACTAAAAAGGATTTTTCATTTAAAAGCCTTTTTGTCCCTCTAACACCAGTAAAAGTAGCTCACTACTTAGTAATCATTGGATTTTTAGTATTCGGAAATATGCTTTTTAATTCGTTCGTGGCAGACGATATAACACTAATCCTTACTAATCCAACCATCCACTCTCTCAGCAATTTTTCAACACTTCTCTT